>Ga0160430_100371_pt1 | contig 28162 bp, 27 predicted proteins | sample HID1971I_E0MG_FD_108274 | JGI IMG/M metagenome (GOLD analysis project Ga0160430, IMG submission 108274) | Enriched millipede-associated microbial communities from UW Madison campus, WI, USA - HID1971I_E0 MG | ecosystem: Host-associated > Arthropoda: Insects > Digestive system > Unclassified ...
AGCATCCTGGTCACCCTCAGTGACTTCTCCCGGCGCCTCAGCCTGGGCGAGCGTACCTTCGACACCGTCCTCGCCGCCGGGCAGGCCGTCTGGTTGCCCGCGCAGCGCCACTCCGGTGAGAACACCGGCACGACGCCGACACACACGATCCTCATCGAGCTCAAGGGCGATGCGGCCGGTGAGCCGACCTCGACCCACCTCGGCCCGGAGCATCCCGCCGCCGCGTGATCGGCCAGAGCGCCCGGCTGAGCGACAGGTAGTCTCGAGGGCATGAGCGACTGGACCAGCACCGCGATCGCCCTGCTGGAAGCCGATGCCAACCGCAGCGCCGACACGCACCTGCACCTCTTCCCGCTGCCGCCCGAGTGGGGCATCGACCTCTATCTCAAGGACGAGTCCGTGCACCCGACGGGCTCCCTCAAGCACCGCCTCGCGCGTTCGCTCATCCTCTACGGCCTGGTCAACGGTCGCATCCGCGAAGACACCACGCTCGTCGAGTCGTCGAGCGGATCGACCGCCGTGTCCGAGGCGTACTTCGCCCGCATGCTGGGGCTGCCGTTCATCACGGTCGTGCCCCGTTCGACCGTGCAGGAGAAGATCGACCTCATCGAGTTCTACGGCGGCACCTGTCACTTCGTCGACCGCGCCGAAGATATGTCGCCCGAGGCGCAGCGCCTCGCGTCCGACTGCACCGGCCACTACCTCGACCAGTTCACGTTCGCCGAGCGCGCGACCGACTGGCGCGGCAACAACAACATCGCCGAGAGCGTGTTCAGCCAGCTCTCCCAGGAGCGGCACCCGATCCCCACCTGGATCGTCACCGGCGCCGGCACTGGCGGCACGAGCGCGACGTTCGGCCGCTACGTGAAGTACCGCCGCCACGAGACGAAGGTCGCGGTCGTCGACCCCGAGGGCTCGGCCTTCTACGACGGATGGGCCGGGACGGTGGATGCACCGGCCGGGCGTCCGAGCCGCATCGAGGGCATCGGCCGCCCCCGGGTCGAGGCCTCGTTCGTGCCCACCGTGATCGACGAGATGATCCAGATTCCGGATGCCGGCTCGATCGCCGCGATCCGTCTGCTGCGCGAGCGCACCCTGCACTGGGCCGGCGGTTCGACCGGCACGAACCTCTACGGTGCGTTCCAGCTCATCGCCCGGATGCGGGCCGAGGGCGAGACCGGCAGCGTCGTGACCCTGATCTGCGACAGCGGCGTCCGCTACGCCGGCACCTACTACTCCGATGAGTGGGTCGCCGCCCAAGGCTGGGACCTCGCCCCGCACCGCGCGCGGCTCGAAGGCTTCCTGGAGTCCGGCGTCTGGACCGAGTAAAACCGCCGATCTCGTCGCGTCGCCGTCCACAACTCAGGACTCCCGTTCCTCCAGCCCCGGAATCCGGCCGCTCCAGCCCCTGTGCGTCCGTTGTTCCTGAGTTGTGAACAGCTACGCTGGCCGCATGACCACACTGATCCTCACCGTCGCGGGTGCAGACCGTCCTGGCCTCGTGGCCGCCGTCGCCGATGTCGTGGATGCGCACGGCGGCAACTGGGAGAACAGCTCGCTGGCCGAGCTCGCCGGCACGTTCGCGGGCGTGATCGAGGTCTCAGTCGCGGACGAGCGGTCGAGCGACCTGCAGTCCGCGTTGCGCGGGCTGCAGGGACAGGGGCTGCTCACGCTCGCGGTGCTCACGGGCACGCCGGATGCCGCCGCCGCCGACGATCAGCTGCTCGAGATCCAGGTGCTGGGCAACGATCGACCCGGCATCGTGCGGGAGGTCTCGACCGTGCTGAGCGCCCACGCCCTGAGCATCGAGGAGCTCGCGACCGAGACGCGGGACGCCGCGATGGCCGGGGGCCGCCTGTTCGAGGCATCCGTGGTGGCGAAGGTCCCGGCATCCGTCGATCTGGATGCGCTGCGCGATGATCTCGAGCGCCTCGCCGCCGAGATCCAGGTCGACATCACCCTCGGCTGAGCGGGGCCCGCCGAGGAGCAGCACCCGGACGTGAAGAAGGCCGCCGCTCCGAAGAACGGCGGCCTTCTTCGTGTCCGGCCTCAGACCAGACGGGACTTCGGCGAGACCGAGTAGGTGCCCTCGGCGTCGCGGTTGACCGTGTCGCCCAGGGCCTCGTCGATCGCAGCCATCGTGTCGGCGTCGAGCTTCACGCCCGAGGCCTTGACCGTCTCGGCGAGCTGCTCCGGACGGGAGGCTCCGACCAGCGCGGCCGCCACGTTCGGGTTCTGCAGCACCCACGCGATCGCGAGCTGCGGCATCGAGAGTCCGGCCTGCTCGGCGATCGGCTTCAGACGCTGCACGGCGGTGAGGATGTCGTCCCGCAGCAGCGCCTTGATGAAGTCGGAGCCGCTGTGCGGATCGGTCGCGCGCGAGCCCTCCGGCACCGGCTGGCCCGGCAGGTACTTGCCGCTGAGCACGCCCTGCGCCATCGGCGACCAGACGATCTGCGAGATGCCGAGCTCTTCGGAGGCGGGCACGACCTTGCCCTCGATCACGCGCCACAGCATGGAGTACTGCGGCTGGTTCGAGATGAGCTGGATGCCCAGCTGCTTCGCCAGCGCGTGTCCCTCGCGCAGCTGCTCGGCCGTCCACTCCGAGACGCCGATGTAGAGCGCCTTGCCCTGGCGAACGACGTCGGCGAACGCCTGGAACGTCTCCTCCAGCGGGGTCTCGTAGTCGAAGCGGTGGGCCTGGTACAGGTCGACGTAGTCGGTGCCGAGGCGCTGCAGCGAGCCGTTGATCGACTCGAAGATGTGCTTGCGGCTCAGGCCGGTGTCGTTCGGACCCTTCGGACCGGTCGGGAAGTAGACCTTCGTGAAGATCTCCAGACCCTCGCGGCGCTGCCCCTCCAGAGCCTTTCCGAGGACGACCTCGGCGGCCGTGTTGGCGTACGTGTCGGCGGTGTCGAACGTGGTGATTCCGGCATCGAGGGCGGCATGAACGGTCTTCACGGCGGCGTCGTCGCCGACCTGCGAGGCGTGGGTGACCCAGTTGCCGTAGGTGATCTCCGAGACCTTGAGACCGCTGTTGCCGAGATAGCGATAGTTGACCATGGATCCACGCTACTGGCTGGCTCGGAGGGCGGGGTCGGATGCGGCGTCCGAAGTCAGGCGACGGCGCGGGCCGGGCGCTGGCGCACAGCCCGCACGATGCCCACGACGATGAGGGCGACCGCGGAGAGAGCGCTCACGGCGTAGAGCGGCCGCGCCCAGGGCGAGTAGTCGGCACCGCTGATCCCGAAGGTGTCGGCGAGCGCCATGCCGGCGCCGAACGAGGCGGCGAAATAGCCGATCGTGCCGAGCATCAGCAGCACCAGGAACCCGATCGTCGGCACCAGGGGATGTGCGCCCGCACCGATGGAGACCACGGCGACCACCACGGCGAGGACCACGCCGATGCCGAGGATGAAGAACATCGCGCCCTCACTGAGGCTCTCCCCCGCATTCGCCATCTCGGAGTCGATCTCGTCGAGCGTGAGGCCGGGTGCCGCGGCGAGGGGGTTGAGCACGAGGATCTGGACCGCGGCGAAGGCGGCGTAGGCCGTGACGGCGAGCACGCCCATGATCGAGATCCCCAGGGTCTGTCGCCGCATCCGGTTCATGCGGTCACCCTAGGCAGGTCCGCTGAGAGAGTCCCGATACTCGCGCCAGGCCGCACCGAGCCGACGGATCCCCTCGGCGAGCACGTCGTCCGGCGCCGTGAAGGGGATGCGGATGTGGTCGTCGGGCGAGGCCGACACCGCGAAGGCGGCGCTCCCCGCGATCGAGACACCGTGCGCGGCCGCGGTCCTCGCGAGCGCGGCCGCGGACCCCGCCGGCACCCGCACCCACAGCGACAGTCCACCGCGCGGCGGCTCGACCGCCCAGTCGGGCAGGTGCTCGGTCATGAGGGTCTGCAGCAGTTGCAGACGCTCCTGGTGGATCCGGCTGTTCGCCCGGCGGAGGTCGTCGGCGCGAGCGATCAGATCCAGCGCGAGCAGCTGACCGGGCACGCTCGTGGACTGGTCGGCGAGCTGCCGCGCACCGCGCAGGCGACGCACGAGCACGGGGTCGGCCCGCAGCCATCCGATCCGCAGGCCGGCCCACACCCACTTCGACACGGACTCGACGACGATGACCGGGGCGTCGGCGCGCTCGGCGGCGAGGGTGGGTGGCACGACGCCGTCGAAGGAGATCCCGGCGAGCACGCGGTCCTCGATCACCGGCACCCCGTACTGCGCGGCGAGCTCGGCGACACGATGCCGAGCGGCGGCCGGGAGGCGCGAGCCCGTCGGGTTCTGGTGGTGCGGATTGAGCGCGACGACGACGGGCCGTAGCCGGGCCAGCGCCTGTTCGAGGGCGTCGACGTCGAGCCCGTCGGGACCCATCGGGATGCCGTGCACCGTGCCGCCGCGGAGGCCGACCGAGTCGGTGACCCCCGGCCACGTGATCTCCTCGGCGAGGACGATGTCGCCCGGACCGACGAGGGCGTTGACCACCAGGCTGATGGCCTGCTGCGCACCGTGGGTGACGAGGATCTGCTCCGGTGTGGTCGGCGTCCCCTCGGCGGAGTACATGTCCGCGATGAGGGTGCGCAGAGCGGGGAGTCCGGCCGGGTCGGTCTCGGGCAGCAGGGCGATATCCAGCCGCGGCTCGTGATCGCGGATGAGCTGCACGCCGAGGTCGGAGATCTGCGGCACGGTGCGCAGCAGATCGATCGCGTTCGGGAGCGCGGAGAACAGGGCCTCGCCCCGGCCGGGACGCTGCGTGGACGCGACAGGCGCGACCGCACCGGCGATGCGGGTGCCGCTCCCCTGACGCCGTTCGACGAGTCCACGTTCGGCGAGGTCCGTGTAGGCCGCGACGACCGTGCCGCGGGAGACGGAGCTCGCAGCCGCGAGCGTGCGCTCGGCGGGCAGCCGGTCGCCGGAACGCAGCTCGCCGTTCGCGATCAGCACCTCGATGCCGCGGGCGAGTCGCGTCGCGAGGGTGCCGTCGCCGTGCGTCCAGCGGCCGAGCCGCGCGGAGAGCACGCCCGAGGAGACCTCACCGGCGCGCACCAGGTTCGTGGAACCATCCGTGGCCGATCCGTGGTCCACCGGCCGATCATTGGCCCTGTCATCGGAGCTCATGAGACCTGATTCTGGACCAATGGACGAGAAGATGACCACCCTGATGCACGATCTTGGACCAATCAGCCCGGATTGGACCATCGCGGAGCTCATCACGTGGCTGAGCGACGACGACGCCCGTCCGCACGACCCGGCGCTGCGGCATCCGCTCGCCCTGATCGAGGCGGCGCTGACCGGGGTGCCGTGGTCGCGAACGCCGTCGACCGTCGCGCTGGTCCGCTCACTGACCCTCGCCGCACCCGGCCACGCCGCGTCCGTGATCGCGGAGGTCCTGCTCCCGCCCCAGAGGCTGTCGCTCGTCGCGCGAGCGGACGACGACGGGGCGGGCGGGAGCAGGACGCCGCAGCGTCAGGTCGCCTGAGCCGAGGCCGTCGCCGCGGGTGGCGTCGGAGTCGTGACGATGTCGGCGCGGTCGCGGAACCCCTCGGCCGTGACCCGGTCGAGGGCGACCTGCTTGCGGATCGCCGCCGCCTTCTCGTACAGGCTCGGGTCGCCGTAGCTCGTGAGCACCTTCACCAGCACCGGCAGCAGCTCGATCATGAAGAACAGCGCGGCGATGAGGATGTGCGCCCACAGGATCGAGGGCTCCTTCTCGCTCAGCCGGTTCAGTCCGCTGATCTGGCTGAGGAGGCCCACGGCTCCGGCGTTGCCCTGCGCCACGGCGTCGGCGCGCGCGTTGTACGCGGTAAGCGCCTGGTCATAGGTCTTGCGGGCGGTCGGCAGCTGCGACTTCGCCTGCTCGCGGTTCTGCGCCTCGGACGAGGAGGTGTTCTCCTTCGCGGCGGTGCCGGCGGCGGCGAGCTCCTCGTTGGCGGTGCGCAGCTGAGCGGCGAGCGCGTCGTACGTCTGCTGGGCCTCGGCGAGCTGGGCCTTGGCGGCGCTCGAGCTCGCGCCCTCGCCGTTGACGCCGGTGCAGCCGGGAACGGTCCCGGCGCCCTCACCGGTCAGCTCGCACTGGTAGAGCGCGCGGGCCTGGTCGATCACGGTCTGCTGGGCGGTCATCTTCGCGGTCACGTCGTCGACGGTCGCCTGCGCCGCCGACTCGGTCGCCGACGAGGCGTCGGTCCCTGCCACGATGCCGGTCGCCGCCTGGTTCTCGAGCTCGGCGACCTTGGCGGTGGCCGCGTCCAGCGCGAGCTTCTCCGGCCCCGACTCGAGTGCCTCCTGGTCGGTCTGCGACTGCGTGATGTTGGTCGACGCGACCTCGCGGGCGATGTCGTTGTGGAAGATCTGCAGGACGAGCGGCTCGGCGACGACGAAGCCGATGATCGCGGCCATGATCACACGGGGGATCGCGAGGCCGATGAGCCGCCAGACGTTGCGCGTCGAGCTCATGGTCGACGTGAGGAAGCGGTCGAGGTTGAAGATGATGAGTGCCCACACGAGCGCGAGCGGCACGGCGAGCCACAGGGCTGCCTGCACGCCCGTGGTCAGGGCGAAGAGCATCGAGATCGCCGAAACGAGCGCGGTGCCGGCGAGCACGAAGAACATCTGCACGAAGCGCGGCGTCTCGCCGGGGACGCGGTCGAGGATCTCGCCCTCTGCGCCACCGAGGATGGCCAGGGTCCGGGCGCGGGACCCTGGCTTGCGCGGCGTGCGCGCCTTGCGGGGCCGGCGCAGGCGGGGCTCGCGCGGCGGCTTCACCGGGGCGGGCTCTGCGGCGGTCGACTCGTCAGCAGTCGACTCGTCAGCGGTCGACTCGTCAGCAGCGAGGGCATCGGCGATCGGGGTCGACTCGGACGGCACGGATGCGGACGTCGCACGGGTGGCGTCGTCGGTGCCGGTGGGCTCGAACTCGCGCAGGAAGTCGAGGTCATCCGTGACGGCGTCGGGTTCGCTGTCGAGGATGATCCGACCCTGCGAGTCGTAGCGACCCGGTCGATGGGCGGAATAGGGCATCCGAACAATCTACGAAATGTCGCCTGTGCATCGCGTGGAAGAGTGCTTTGAGCGACTCACAGGTTGGATCACGGAACGGGGCCGGATCACTCCGCGGGAAGCAGTCGATCGAGGGCCGCGGCATAGGCGGACAGTCCCTCGTCGAGCGTGAAGTGCCCGGCGGCGGCGAGCGTGCCGAGCCCGTGGATCAGACCCCAGAGCGCCACGACGTCGGTCGGTCGGTCGAGGCCGACCGCGGCGGCCCCCTCGGCGAGCACGGCCTCGAGTCCGTCGATCAGCGGTGCCATCGTCGGGGTCGGAGATCCGGGCACGCAGACGGTCGGGTCGTAGACGGCGTCGAACGCATGCGGATGCTCGACGGCGAAGCGGACGTATGCGGAGCCGCCGTCGGTGAGTGCGGCCCGCGGGGTCGACGCCTTCTCCGCCGCCGAGCGGACCTGATCGAGGAGATCGGCCATGGCGCGCTCGGCGATCGCCTTGAGCAGACCGAGCCGGTCGGAGAAGTGGTGGTACGGGGCGTTGTGACTGACGTTCGCGGCCCGGGCGACCTCACGCAGGCTGATCTCCGCCGCGGGCATCCGCTCCAGCAGCTGCATGGCGGCGTCTTCCAGGGCACGGGCGAGATCGCCGTGGTGGTAGCCGTCCTTCGAACTTGACATGAGCAACATTGTCTCCTATCTTGACACTGCCCACCCAGCTTGACACTGTCCAGATAGGAAGATGACATGCCCACTCTCGTGATCGACGGCCACCCCGACGCCCTCTCGCTGACCGCCGCCGTCGCCCGGCGCTACGCCGACGGGCACGGCGATGCCCGCGTGCTCGCGCTGCGCGACCTCGACTTCGACCCGAACCTCCGCTTCGGCTACCGGGCGCGCACGACGCTCGAGCCCGACCTCGTCGAGGCGAAGCGGGCGCTGCACGAAGCCGACCGGATCGTCATCGCGACGCCGCTCTGGTGGGGGTCGGTGCCCGCCCTGCTCAAGGGCTTCTTCGACCGCGCCCTGCTGCCGCAGCAGGAGTACCGCTACACGAAGCTCGGTCTCGTCGAGGGGCTGCTGCCCGCCCGTCACGGCAGGCTGCTCCTGCTCGCGGACACCCCCTGGTACTTCGTACCCTTCACCGGGCTGCCCGCGCAGACCCACGTCGCCCGGGGCACCATGCGCTTCTGCGGCATCCGCTCGGTGCGCACGCACCGCATGCTCGGTGTGAAGGACGCGAGCAGCGCCACCATCACCCGCTGGCTCGACCGCGCCGAGCGTCTCGGTGCCGCCGACGGGCGCCGAGCGGGCACGCCTCAGGCCAGCATGGAGCCTCAGGCCATCGCGGCGGAGGCGGCCTCATCCTCGGTCGTGGCGACCAGCTGACCGCACGCCCCGTCGATCTCCTTGCCGCGGGTGTCGCGGAGGGTGGTCGGGATGCCGGCGTCGTTGAGTCGGCGCACGAACTCGTTCTGCACCGGGATCTCCGACGAGGTCCAGATCGAGCCGGGAGTGGGGTTCAGCGGGATCGGGTTCACGTGCACCCAGCCGCGTCCACGCTGGTTGAGCTTCTCCGCGAGGAGGTCGGCGCGCCAGGCGTGGTCGTTCATGTCCTTGATGAGCGCGTACTCGATCGAGACGCGACGACCGGTCTTGGCGTAGTACTCGTACGCGGCGTCGAGGGCCTCGTCGACCTTCCAGCGCGAGTTCACCGGGATGAGCTCGTCGCGCAGGTGGTCGTCGGGCGCGTGCAGCGACAGCGCGAACGTGACCGGGATGTTCTCGTCGGCGAGCTTCTTGATGGCGGGCACGAGACCGACCGTCGAGACCGTGATGCCGCGGGCGCTCATGCCGAGGCCGTCGGGCTGCGGGGCGACCATCGACCGCACCGCATCCATGACGCGCTTGTAGTTGGCGAGCGGCTCCCCCATGCCCATGAAGACGATGTTCGAGACGCGCTCCATGCTGTGGTCGTCGGCCTTCTTGCCACCGAGGCCGCCCTCGGCGATCAGACGGTTGGCGCGCACGATCTGCTCGATGATCTCGGCGGTCGACATGTTGCGGGTCAGGCCCGCCTGTCCGGTGGCGCAGAACGGGCAGTTCATGCCGCAGCCGGCCTGGCTCGACACGCACAGCGTGATGCGGCCGGGGTAGCGCATGAGCACCGACTCGACCAGGGCGCCGTCGTGCAGGCGCCAGAGGAACTTGATCGTGTCGCCGCGGTCGGTCTCGAGGCGTCGCACCTCGGTGAGCAGCGGCGGCAGCATCCCGGCGACCAGCTGCTCCCGGGTGTCGGCCGGAAGGTCGGTCATCTGCTCGGGGTCGGACGTGTAGTGGCGGAAGTAGTGCGTCGACAGCTGCTTCGCGCGGAAGCCGGGCAGCCCGAGCTCCTTGACCTTCTCGATGCGCTCGGCCGGGGTGAGGTCGGCCAGGTGCACCGGCGGCTTGCCGCGCTTCGGGCTCGCGAACTGCAGCAGCGGACGCCCCTCGGCATCCTTCTGCTGGGTCCATCCCTCGGTCTTCGGGCGCACCTGCGCGGTGCGGGTCTCACGGACCTTGCCCTGGGCCGGACGACCCTGCGGGGCGGACGCGGATGCTGCGGGGCGCGTCTCGCGCGTGCGGGGAGTCTCGGTCATACCCTCCAGGGTACGCGGTACCGGATGGGAAGCCCCTGGGGCGGGCGACACCGCTCCCGTAGACTCCCCTCATGATGGACGCATGGGAGACGATCCCCTGGCTCTTCCTGGGGTTCTTCCTCGTCATCGGCGGTGTCGTCATCGGCGGCATCTGGATCATCGTGGTCGCCATGCGCAAGACGCGGCCGAAGCTGCCGGAGCCGCAGGTCTTCACACCGACGACCGCGACGTCGCACTCCGCGGCCGCCTCCTCCGCGACCACGACCGTGTCGGGCCTGACGGGCGACGTGGTCGCCGAGATCGACCGGCTCGTCGCGGCCGACCAGAAGATCCATGCCATCAAGCTGTACCGCGACCGCTCCGGCGTCAGCCTGAAGGAGGCCAAGGATCGCATCGACCACTGGTCGGTCAGCACCACGGCGCCGCACCTCGCCGCGGTCTCGAACGCCACCGCCGTGCACTCCTCGATCACCCCGGTCACCCCCACCGTCTCGGCGGTCCGGGCGTCGCTCCCGACGGCCGTGGCATCCGACATCGACAGGCTGGTCGCGGCCGGCTCGAACATCGCGGCCATCAAGGCGCTCCGCGAGCACACCGGACTGGGACTCAAGGAATCGAAGACCCTGATCGACGGCTGGGCACCGCACCGCAACTGACCCGTCACGGACGACGCGCGGCGACGCACCCTGCGCGGGGGAGAATGGGAGCGTCCCTCACTCCAAGGAGCCTCATGACCGACCGTCTCGACACCGCCCGCGCCACCGGCATCCTCGCCGTCCTCCGCGCCCCGTCCCCCGAGCTGGCGCTCGAGGCCTCCGAGGCCATCATCCGCGGTGGGGTCACCGGCATCGAGGTCACCTTCTCCACCCCCGACGCCCCTGCGGTGATCCGTGAGCTCATCGCCCGCCACGGCGACGCCGCGTACATCGGCGCCGGGACCGTGACGACAGCGGAGCAGGCCGCCCAGGCCGCCGAGGCGGGCGCGCAGTTCCTCGTCAGCCCCGGCACGCTCCCCGACCTGACCCGCACGATGCTCGACACCGGACGCGTCGTGATGACCGGAGCGATGACCCCCACCGAGGTGATGGGCGCACTCGAACTCGGCGTCGACGTCGTGAAGATCTTCCCGGCATCGCTCGGCGGTCCGTCCTACCTCGGCGCCCTGCGCGGCCCGTTCCCCGACGCCCCGCTGATGCCCACCGGCGGCGTGAGCCCCGACAACCTGGCCGCCTGGTTCGCGGCCGGCGCGGTCGCGGTCGGCGCCGGCGGAGACCTGGCGAACGGCGCGTCGATCAAGGCCGCCGACTGGGCCGACCTCGAGCAGCGCGCCGCGCGGTTCGCCGCGGCGCTGGCCGCCACGCGGGGCTGAGAGCGCGCGCTTCCAGCCTCGTTTGGTATACCAGACGCATGCGTGTGCGACGGATGACGATCATCGCCGCCCTCGCGGCCGCCCTGCTGACCGCGTCGGGCTGCGCCGCGGAAGCGCATCCGTCACCGCCGACACAGGAGACCGCCATGACCGACGCCACGCACGACCTGCTCACCGCCGCCGCTGCCGGGGAAGCCGACGCCGTGCGGGCGGCCCTCGACGCGGGAGCGGACATCGAGGCGCGCGGCTCCGAGGGGATGACGGCCCTGGTCGCCGCGACCAAGGCGAACCATGTCGACGCCGCGCGGATCCTGATCGAGGCGGGCGCCGACGTGAACGCGAAGGACGACATCCAGGATTCGGCATACCTGTACGCGGGCGCTCGCGGACACGACGAGATCCTCGTGCTCACCCTCGAGCACGGCGCCGACTTGAAGAGCACCAACCGCTTCGGGGGCACGGCCCTGATCCCCGCGTCCGAACGCGGACTGCTGGCGACCGTCGAGATCCTCCTCGAGGCCGGCGTCGACCCGAACCACGTCAACAACCTGAACTGGACGGCGCTGCACGAGGCGATCGTGCTCGGAGACGGCTCCCCCCGCTACGTGGACGTGGTGCGCGCGCTCCTCGACGGCGGTGCGGACGCCGGCATCCCGGACGGCGACGGCGTGCTCCCGGTCGACCTCGCCGCGAGCCGTGGCTACGACGCGATCGTCTCCGAGCTCCAACGGTGATCGCCCTCGATCCGTGGGCGTGGACGGCCCTGGCCGTGGCCGCGGTGATCATCGGCGTCTCGAAGACCGCGCTGCCCGGCGGCAGCATCCTCGCCATCGCGCTGTTCGCGGCCGTCCTGCCCGCCCGCACCTCGACCGCTGCGACGCTGCTGCTGCTCATGGTGGGCGACCTCTTCGCGCTGACCGCCTACCGCCGTCACGCCCACTGGCCGACGCTGCTGCGCCTCGCCCCCGCGGTCATCGCGAGTCTGCTCGTCGGGTTCGCCTTCCTCGCGCTCGCGGGCGACGGGGTGGTCCGCCGCGCGATCGGCGTGATCCTGCTGCTGATGATCGCCGTGACGCTGTGGCGCCGCTGGCGGCAGAGCAGGGCGGACACCGTCGCCCCGCCCTCCAGCGGCATCCTGCTCGCGGGCGCATACGGCACGCTCGGCGGTTTCACCACGATGGTCGCCAACGCGGGCGGCCCCGTGATGTCGATGTACTTCCTCGCCACCCGCACCCCGGTGCAGGTGTTCCTGGGCACATCCGCGTGGTTCTTCGCCATCATCAACGTGATCAAGGTGCCGTTCCTCGCGGGCCTCGGTCTGTTCGAGGCGCCCGTGCTGCTGATGGATGCCGTGCTGGCACCGCTCGTGGTGATCGGCGCCCTCCTCGGGCTGCGGGTCGCGCGCCGGATGAATCAGCGCGTGTTCGACCGCATCGTGATCGCCCTCACGATCGTCGGCGCGGTCTACCTGCTGATCTGACCCTGCCCGGCCCGCTCTGCCGCGAGCGGATGCTCTCCGTTTCGGCCTCGTCCTCCCGCGCGCGGTCGAGTGCCGGCGGGCTCAGTCGAGGAAGATGTCCGGGAAGAGCGCGCTGTCGGGGGTGCCGGGGATCGCCGCGTAGCCGGAGAAATCGGTCACGCCGTCGGCCTCGAGCACATCCTCCACGATGAGCGTCTGGCCGGTGTACGACGCGGCCGGCTTGAGCAGCACGGCGTACGCGGCATCCGCGTAGATGTCGGGCGTGCGGCTCGCGGCCATGACCTTGTCGCCGCCGAGGAGGTTCTGCACCGCCGCCGTCGCGATCGTGGTGCGGGGCCACAGCGTGTTGGCCGCGATCCCGTCACGGGCGAACTCCGCGGCGAGGCCGAGCGTCGCCATGGTCATGCCGAACTTCGCGAGCGTGTAGCCGGTGTGCGCGCCGAGCCACTTCGGCGTCGGGTTCAGGGGCGGCGAGAGGGAGAGGATGTGCGGGTTCTCGGCGTCCTTGAGGATCGGCACCGCCGCGCGCGACAGCATGAACGTGCCGCGCACGTTCACGTCCTGCATCAGGTCGTACTTCTTGGCGTTCAGGTCGAGCGAGCGGGAGAGGTCGATCACGCTGGCGTTGTTGATCACGATGTCGATGCCGCCGAACTCGCCCTGGGTCTTCATGACCGCTTCGGTGATGTCGTCGTCATCGCGCACGTCGCCGACGATCGGCAGGGCCTGCCCGCCGGCCGCGCGGATCTGCTCGGCCGCGGTGTGGATCGTGCCCTCGAGCTTCGGATGCGGGGTGTCGGTCTTCGCGAGCATCGCGATGTTCGCACCGTCGGCGGCGGCACGCAGCGCGATCGCGAGGCCGATGCCGCGGCTGCCGCCCGACATCAGGATGGTCTTGCCTGCAAGGGACATGGGTTCTCCTGGGTTCTGATCGCGAAGGGGGAAAGCGGCCGCGGGGTCAGCGCGGTGCCATGCGGATGGCTCCGTCGAGGCGGATGGTCTCGCCGTTGAGGTAGCCGTTCTCGACGATCTGCTGCACGAGGGCGGCGTACTCGTCGGGACGGCCGAGGCGCGACGGGAAGGGGACCTGCTGGCCAAGCGAGTCCTGCGCGGCCTGCGGGAGCCCCATCAGCATCGGGGTCTCCATGATGCCGGGGGCGATCGTGCAGACGCGGATGCCGTGGCGTGCGAGCTCGCGCGCCACGGGGAGCGTCATGGCGTGGACGCCGCCCTTGGAAGCCGAGTACGCGGGCTGGCCGATCTGCCCGTCGAACGCCGCGACGCTCGCGGTGTTGACGATGACGCCGCGCTCCTCGTCGTGCAGCTCGTTCTGGGCGATCACGGCGGAGGCCTGCGAGATGACGTTGAACGTGCCGACGAGGTTGATGCGGACCACGCGCTCGAAGTCGGCGAGCACCGCGGGGTTGCCCTCGCGGTCGAGCACCTTGGCCGGCGGCGCGATGCCGGCGCAGTTCACGACGACGCGCAGCGGGGCCGCGGACTGCGCGGCTGCGACCGCCGCACGCACCTCGTCGGCGCTGGTGACGTCGGCGACGACGAAGAGGCCGCCGAGCTCGTCCGCGAGCTCCGCCCCCTTCGACGAGGCGAGGTCGATGATCGTGACGTGCGCGCCCGCGGCGACGAGTCGGCGCGCGGTCGCCAGGCCGAGCCCCGAGGCTCCGCCGGTGATGAGGGCACCCTGTCCGCTGATCTGCATCTGATGTTCTCCTTCGAACGTCGTCGTGCGACTGAGTTTCAGCCTACGTGGTTCCTGGTTCCACCACGAACCTCTGATGCGGTCGGTCCCGACGCACCGATCGGATGCTGCCGACGACCGGGGACCGCGTCGAGAGCGAGCCTACGACACCGTCTCGACGATCCGCTCTCGATGGCTCCGCGCCCGTCGGGCAGGATGGAGACGTGAGCATCCCCTCCGCATCCGTCGAGGTCCCGCCGCGCGTCCTCACCCTCGCCCGCGGTGCCACGCTGACCCCGGTCTGGCGCAACGGCCTCGGCGGTCTGACGTTCCGCACCGACGACGGCCGCTACATCAAGTGGGGTCCGCTGGACGACGAGGCGAACATGCGCGACGAGGCGGAGCGCCTGCGGTGGGCGCGCACCTGGATCGCGGTCCCCGAGGTGATCGAGCAGGGGCAGGATGACGCGCACGAATGGCTCGTCACCGTCGCGATCGATGCGAGCAGTGCCGTGGATCCGCGCTGGGCCGACGAGGCGGAGAAGGCCGTGCGCGCGGTCGGCGAGGGGCTCCGCGCCCTGCACGACGCCCTGCCCGTCGCCGAGTGCCCCTGGGAGTGGAGCACGGACGGGCGGATCGCGGGCGCGGCGGCGCGCGGCATCGTCGTTCCGGATGACCTGATCCCGGCACCGCCGATCGACCGGCTGGTGGTGTGCCACGGGGACGCCTGCATGCCGAACACCCTGCTGGACGCCGCCGGCCGGCCCGTCGCCTTCGTCGATCTCGCCGCCCTCGGCACGGCCGACCGCTGGGCGGACATCGCCGTCGCATCGATGAGCACCGAGTGGAACTTCGGGCCCGGCTGGGAGGACACGCTCATCGCGGCCTACGGGATCGAGCCCGACCGTCAGCGCCTGGAGTACTACCGCCGACTCTGGAACGAGACGTGAGCATGACCCCGCCGCCCCTCGACCGCCCCGCCGTGCTCGGCGCCGTCGTCGACGACATGACCCGGTGCGTGCACTACCGCGGCCCGACCGACATCATCGCGATCCGCTTCGCCTGCTGCGGCGACTACTACCCGTGTCACCGCTGTCACGAGGAGGCGGCGGGACATCCGGCGGAGCAGTGGGCACCGGAGCAGCACGACACCGCGGCGATCCTGTGCGGTGCGTGCGGGCACGAGCTCACGATCGCCGAGTACTTCGCGGTGACGGTGTGCCCGCGATGCGCGGCTCCGTTCAACGAGCGGTGCGCCCTGCACCGGGATCTCTACTTCCAGACGGAGCCCCTCGCCGGACCCTGACCGATCCGACAGGGACGGCGGTCAGGCGCTCGGCCCGAGGATGAAGTTCCATGCCCCGGTGGCCACGGCTGCGGCGATCGCGATGCCGGAGATCGCCGCGCCGACGGCCAGCAGCATCCACTCGGCCACGCCGAACCGCGATTCGCGTGCCCAGGTACGACGTCCGGGGGCACCGAAGCCCCGCGCCTCCATGGCGGTGGCGAGCTTCGCGCCGCGGCGGATCGAGAGCACGAGCAGCGCGAAGGCCATGCCGAGGAAGCGCCGGATGCGTCCGCGATCGGCCACGCCCCTGGCACGCCGCGCGAGCTCCAGCGCACGCCAGTCGTCGAGGAAGAGCCCCACCATCCGCAGCCCCGCGAGGGCGCCGAGCACGAACCTCGCCGGCAGCCGCAGGACCTGCCCCAGCCCGTCGGCCAGGTCGGTCGGATCCACCGTGATGAACAGCACCACCGAGGGCAGCGCGATCGCGAGCACGCGCAGCATGGTGGCGAGCGCGAGAGCGAGCGACCCCTCGCTGATGCGCAGCACGAACCAGTCGACGTACACGACCCCGCTCGTCTCGCCGTAGAGCGCGATGGTCAGTCCGGTGAGCGGTGCGGCGAGCCAGACCGGCCAGGTCCGCACCCAGAACTCGCGCCAGCCGATGCCGGCGAACAGGAACAGCACGAACTCCAGCAGCAGTGCCACGGACGCCGACACCGGATCCAGCGTCAGGATCAGCGGCACCGCGATCAGGGCGCTCACGCCGAGCTTGGCCACCGGATTGATCGCGGCGATGGCACCGGTCCGCGCACGTGTGTCGAGGACGGTCATGCCGCACCCCCGAGTTCGAACCGCTCGGCCCGCAGCGCCCGCGCGACGTCGATGTCGTGGGTGATGGTCACGATCGCGGATCCCTCGTCGCGGAGGGCCGCGAGCATCGCGACGAGCTCGGCCCAGGTGCGGGCATCCTGCCCGAACGTGGGCTCGTCTAGCACCAGCACGCGCGGCCTGGTCGCGATCGCGGCGGCGACCGTGAGCCGGCGCTTCTCACCCCCGGAGAGCGTGTACGGGTTGGCGGCGGCGAGGTGGTCGAGGCGCAGTCGTGCGAGAAGCTCGTCGCTGCGGACGGCGATCTCCTCCTCGGTCATGCCGAGCGCGCGCGGGCCGACGGCCAGCTCGTCGCGGACGGTCTTGGCAAGCAGCTGGTGCTCGGGCTCCTGGAAGACCATGCCGATGCGCGTCAGCAGGTCTTTCGACGCCCAGCGGATCGGCGACGCGTCGGCGCCGTCCGCCAGCCGAGCGGATGCCGTCAGCGCTCCGCAGGCGGGCGGGAGAAGACCGGCGAGGGTCAGCCCGAGCGTGGACTTGCCCGCTCCGTTCGGCCCCGTGATCGCGAGCACCTGCCCGGCGCGCACGTCGAGGTCGATGCCGGTGGCGACCGGGCGTCCCTTGACGCGGGCGACGGCCAGGCCGCGCGCCGAGAGCAGGGCATCCCCGGGGGCCGACCGCGGAGGAGGGGGCGTGGCCGGCGCATGCCCGGGCACCCAGACACCGTCCGCGGCGAGTCGCGCGCCCTGCGCACCGAGAACCTCTGCGGGCGCTCCGTCGGCGATCACTCCTCCTGCCCCGACCACGATCACACGGGTGATGAGCGGCAGCCAGACCTCGAGTCGGTGCTCCACGACGATGAGCGTCGCCGGCCGCGCCTGCAGCATCCGCTCCACGGCGTCGCGGACCTCGATCACCCCGGCGGGATCGAGGTTCGCGGTCGGCTCGTCGAGCAGGACGAGTCCCGGACGCATCGCCAGCATCCCGGCGAGCGCCAGCCGCTGCTTCTGTCCGCCGGACAGCGCCTTGGTCGGGTGGTCGAGCGGCACGTCGAGCCCGACCGCCTCCAACGCCGACTCCACGCGCGGCCAGATCTCCGCCCGGGGCACGCCGAGGTTCTCGCAGCCGAACGCCACGTCATCCCCTGCACGCGCCAGGATGACCTGCGAGTCGGGGTCCTGCAGCACGAGCCCGGCACGGCCGCGGGTCGCGACGGCGGGAGCCCCGTCGACGAGCAGGTCGCCGGTGCTCTCGCCCTCCTCCTCGCCGCCGAGCACGCCCGCGAGGCCGTGCAGCAGCGTGGACTTGCCGGCACCGGACGCGCCGAGCACCAGCACGCGCTCCCCCGGTTCGATGCGGAAGGAGACGTCGCGCAGCGCCCAGGCGAGACGACTCGCGTGCCTCCACCCCCAGCCGCGTGCCTCGACGGCGGCGGGAACGACCCCGTCCGCCGCCATCAGACGCGGACGCGCGCCTCGCGCCCGGAGCCGAACCGGTCGAGGGCTCCGGTCGCGGCGATGCCTCGCGCCAGCACCCAGGACAGGGCTCCGGCGATGACGGCTCCGGAGATGACCGTGCTGATCAGGTAGATGGTCGTGAAGGCGGGACCGGAGCCGGCGTACCAGAGCACGAGGTTGTTGATCCCGCCGGCGAGGGCGGCGCCCGCGCCCGCGAGGATCGCCACGGGCAGCGACCAGCGACGGTAGAAGAAGAGCAGGAAGATCAGTTCGGCGCCGAGGCCCTGCACGAGGCCGGCCTCGAGCGTGAGGAACCCACCCCACTGGTTGCCGATGAGCGCGGAGACGACGGCCGCGAGCAGCTCGACGTAGATCGCCGCGCCGGCCTTGCGGATGATGAGCCCGCCGAGCACGCCGGCGAAGAGCCACGGACCGTCGAGGAGACCCTGGACGCCGGGCAGCAGCGGCTCCAGCAGCGCCTTCGGCCCGAGGTAGCCGACGTTCCAGGCCAGGAAGATCAGGCCGGCGGCGACGCCGATGACGCTGGCGACGACGATGTCGACGATGCGCCAGCGCAGGAAGCTCCTGGCCGGGGCAGGTGCCTGCGTCTTCGCGGATGCGGACGTGGATGTGGACGTGCTCATCTGAACTCCTCCCTGCGCTGGCATGACCCAGATCAGGTTCGACGGTCGAAGCGCGATTCGCTCCCTCTCAGCCCGGCTCGCCGGACTCCCGTGGTTGTGCTGACGATCCTACCCGCTGGCGACACCCCGCGCCCCCGGGGCTCCGCGCCGCGGAACGCTCCAGGGATTCGGTACCGTAAGCGAGTGACCGCAACAGATCCCGCCGACGAGGCGACGGGCGTCGTCAGCGACGACAGCTCTCCGGCCGGTGTCCCCTCCGGCCCCGACGAGAGCCTCCCGGTCGCACCGGATGCCGCGGACCCCGCTCACGGCAGCACCTCGTTCGCGGCCGATCGGCTGTTCGCGGGCGACGCGCTGCCGCCCGTTGCCTCCGTCGCTCCCGCGATCCCCGTCGACGCGGCCGTGCTCGATGCCCTGTTCACCGGGGACAAGGGGGCCGGCTCCGAGCCCGTCCTCTCCCCCGAGCCCGCCCTCACGCCCGAAGCCGTCCGCTCGCCCGAGCCCGTCCTCTCGCCCGAGCCCGTCCTCTCCCCCGAACCGGGCCTCACGCCCGAGCCGGCGGTCCCGACCGACCCCACGCCTCCGCTGACCAAGCCGCCGTTCGTCCCTTCGGGGCGCCGCACCCGGGAGACCTCTCCCGAGGATGCGGATGCGGATGCGGTGGTGGATGCGACCGCCCCGCAGTGGGCGGATGAGGAGACCACCGCGACCGCGCTGACCTGGGTCGATGCCGCGGAGGTCGCCGCGCACTCCCCGCTCGCGACCCTCGACGAGACGGCCGAGGTCGAGAAGGGCGGCGGCCTCCTGCGCGGCGCACAGCTGCGACCGGCGATCCTCCGTCCGGGGATCCTGGTGCCGCTGGCCACCCTCGTCGGCCTCGTCGCCGCATACGCCGGCACGACGCTGCTCTGGCCGCTGCACGAGGTCCCTCCGGCCGTGGAGTCCGTCGCGTTCGAGCCCGTCGCCGCGCCCGCGGCCGCCGTCACGTGGCCCACCTCGGGCAGCGGAGCGGTCGGCATCGCGGGCATGAGCACCAGCGCATCCGGCACCGCTCCGGTGAGCATCGCGAGCATCACCAAGGTCGTCAGCGCCCTGATGGTGCTCGACCGGATGCCCCTCGCGCCCGGCCAGCAGGGACCCGAGTTCTCCTTCACCTACTGGGACAGCGTCAAGTACTGGGACTACCGGCGCAGCGACCAGTCCGCCCTCGACGTCCCCGTCGACGGCGTGCTGACCGAGTACCAGATGCTGCAGGGCACCCTTCTGGGCTCGGCGAACAACTACATCGACCGCCTGGCCTCCGAGATCTGGGGCTCCGACGAGGAGTTCGCACGCGCCGCCGAGGTCTGGCTGCGCGAGCGCGGCCTCAGCGGCATCACGGTGGTGACACCGTCCGGCTTCGACGAGCGCAACGTCGCCACGCCCGCCGCTCTGATCGCCCTCGGCGAGAAGGCGATGCAGAACCCCGTGTTCGCGGAGATCGTCGGCACGAAGTCGGTCGACCTTCCCGGCGCGGGCACCGTCGTGAACACCAACGGCATGCTCGCCGACCCGGGCGTCGTCGGCATCAAGACCGGCACGCTCGTCGGCTGGAACCTCCTCACCGCGAAGGACGTCACGATCGGCGACACGACGGTGAAGCTGTACGCCGCCGCGCTGAACCAGGCGGACGACAAGGCGCGTCTGGCCCTCACCCGCTCCCTGTTCGCTCAGGCCGAGGCGGAGCTGGAGGCGCAGGCACCGGCCGTCCCCCAGGGCACGGTCGTCGGCCGGGTCACCACGCTGTGGGGCGAGAAGGTCGACGTCGTCGCCGACGCCGACGCCGACGTGGTGCTGTGGAACGGCGCGCTCCCCACGTCGACCGCCGCCTTCGATCTCGGCGACGAGCGCGACCAGGACGGCACGGTCGGCACGCTGACCACGGTCGGCCCGATCAACACGACCTCGACGCCGCTGGTCCTGGCGGAAGACGTGGCCGACCCGAGCCCGTGGTGGCGGCTGACCCACCCGCTGGAGCTCCTCGGCATCACGACCGAGAAGCCCTGACCGCTTCACCGACGCGTGGCACTGCCCCGCCGCAGCAGCACTACCGCCGCCGCAGCAGCACTGCCGACGCAGCACGACGCCCCACCCCGGATGACCGGAGTGGGGCGTCGGCGTCTCGCTGATCAGGCGCGGGGGCCGGAGCCGTCCGCTCCGTCCTCGAGCAGCGACTGAGCGGCGGCGGTCTCGGCAGCCGGGACGTTCGCCCCGACCGAGGCTCCGGCCACCGCGGCTGCCGACTCGGACAGCGCGCTCTCGCCCTCGCCCGCCTCGCCGGTCACGACCACGGGCGTGGAACCGGTGAGCGCGTCCTCGGCGTCGATGTCGGTCGCCGCCTGCTCGAACTGCGACTGGTACAGCCGCCAGTAGGCGCCCTGCGCGGCGATGAGTTCGTCGTGCGTGCCCTTCTCCACGATGTCGCCGTGCTCCATCACGAGGATGAGGTCGGCGTCGCGGATGGTCGACAGGCGGTGCGCGATCACGAACGACGTGCGTCCCTCGCGGAGCGCGGCCATCGCGTGCTGCAGCAGCAGCTCGGTGCGGGTGTCGACCGCCGACGTGGCCTCATCGAGGATGAGGATCGACGGCTGCGCGACGAACGCCCGGGCGATGGTGATGAGCTGACGCTCACCCGCCGACACGTTCGCGGCGTCCTCGTCGAGCACCGTGTCGTAACCCTCGGGGAGGGCGTGCACGAAGCGGTCGACGTAGGTCGCCTTCGCGGCGGCGAGAACCTCTTCGTCGGTCGCGGTGGAGCGGCCGTAGCGGATGTTCTCACGGATGCTGCCGGCGAACAGCCATGGGTCCTGCAGCACCATGCCGGTGCGGGACCGCAGCTCGTCGCGGGTGACCTCGGCGATGTCCTGACCGTCGAGCATGATCCGGCCACCGCTGAGCTCGTAGAAGCGCATGATCAGGTTGACCAGCGTCGTCTTGCCCGCGCCGGTCGGACCGACGATCGCGACCGTCTGCCCCGGCTCCACCCGGAACGACAGGTCCTTGATCAGCGGGCGATCCGGCGTGTACGAGAACGCGACGTTCTCGAACTCGATGACGCCCTTGCCCTCGTCGAGCGCCGGTGCATCGGCGTCGTCCGCCTCCTGCTCGTCGGCGTCGAGCAGCTCGAACACGCGCTCGGCGGAGGCCGTGCCGGACTGCACGACCGCGGCCATGCCACCCAGCTCGGACAGCGGCTGCGTGAACTGCTGCGAGTACTGGATGAACGCCTGCACGTCGCCGAGACGGAGCTGTCCGTTCGCGACCATCAGACCACCGAGCACCGCGATGCCCACGTAGCTGAGGTTCCCGACGAACATCATCGCCGGCATGATGATGCCGGACAGGAACTGCGCCTTGAAGCTCGCCTGGAACAGCTCCTCGTTCTCGGCCTGGAACTTGTCCAGCGCATCCTTCTCGCGCCCGAAGACCTTCACCAGCGCGTGGCCGGAGAACGCCTCCTCGACGCGGGCGTTCAGTCGGCCGACCTTGCGCCACTGCGTGCCGAACGCCTTCTGCGAGCGGGGTCCGATCACGCCGAAGATGATGCCCATCAGCGGCAGGGTGACGAGGGCGACGAGCGCGAGCTGCCAGGAGATCGAGAACATCATCACGAGCACGCCGATCACGGTGAGCACCGAGGTCAGCGCGCCGGAGAGCGACTGCTGCATCGTCTGCGTGATGTTGTCGATGTCGTTCGTGACGCGTGAGATCAGCTCACCGCGCTGCACCTTGTCGAAGTACGCGAGCGGCAGGCGGTTGATCTTCGCCTCGACCGATTCGCGCAGTCGCCACATGGTGCGCACCATGATCACGTTGATGACGTAGCCCTGGATCCACGTGAGGAACGCCGCGGCCACGTAGATCGCGAGCACGGCGGCGATGACCATCCGCAGTGCGTCGAAGTCGACGCCCTGGCCGACGGTGAAGTCGCCGAGCGCGCCGACCTGGTTCGCGTAGTCGTCCTGGCCACCCGCGCGCAGCGCCTCGATGACGGTGTCCTGCGGCGTGCCGGCCGGGAAGCCGGGGAGGCCGTCGGTCGACTGACCGAGCTGGATCGAGATGAACCCCTTGTAGACGAGGTTCGTCGCCTCGGCGAGCACCTTGGGCGCCGCGACCGTGAGGACCACGCCGATGGCGCCGAGGATCGACACGAAGACGAACCAGAGGGCCGACGGCTTCAGCAGTCCGATCATGCGCGCGAAGCTCGGACCGAAGTTGTCGGCCTTGCCCGGTGCCACGCTGTCCCAGTCGCCGGAGTTCTGACGGGCCTGCTCCGCGAGCTCGGCCTCGTACTTCTCCTCGGCGGTCAGCTCGACCTCGGCCACTGCTGCTCCTGCCTTGCCACGGCCACGCTTGAACTTGCCCTGTTCGTTGCTCTGCTCGCTCATGCGTCCACCCCCAGCTGCGATTCGACGATCTCGCGGTAGGTGTCGCTCGTCTCGAGCAACTCCTCGTGCGTGCCGACGCCGACCATCGTGCCGCCGTCGAGGACGACGATGCGGTCGGCATCCGTGATGGTCGAGATGCGCTGCGCGACCACGATCTTCGTCACGTGCGGCAGCTCCCGCCACAGTGCCTGGCGCAGACGGGCGTCCGTCGTCAGGTCGAGGGCCGAGAACGAGTCGTCGAAGACGAGGATCTTCGGCTGGTGCACGATCGCACGGGCGATGGCGAGACGCTGGCGCTGACCGCCGGACACGTTCGTACCGCCCTGCGCGATCCGCGACTCGAGGCCGTCGGGCATCTCCTCGACGAAGTCGCGACCCTGCGCGATGTCGAGCGCGTGCCAGAGCTCCTCGTCGGTGGCGTCCTCGCGGCCGTAGCGCAGGTTCGACGCGACGGTGCCGGTGAAGAGGAACGGGCGCTGCGGCACGAGGCCGATGCTGTCCCACAGCGACTCGACGTCGGCCTCGCGCACATCGGTGCCGCCGACGTGCACGGAGCCGCCGGAGACGTCGAAGAGGCGCGGGATGAGCGAGATGAGCGTGGTCTTGCCCGATCCGGTGGATCCGACGATCGCGACCGTCTCACCCGGCTGTGCGCCGAAGCTGATGCCGGTGAGCACCGGGGAGTCGGCTCCGGGGTAGGTGAACTCGACGTCGTCGAGCGCCACGGATCCGGGGACCGGGAACTCGGTGACGCCGTTCTCGGGCCGCACCAGGGTGGACTCGGAGTCGAGCACCTCGCCGATGCGCTCGGCCGAGACCGCGGCGCGCGGGATCATCATCGCCATGAAGCTCGCCATGATGACGCCGCCCATGATCTGGCCGATGTACTGCATGAAGGCGAAGAGCGTGCCGACCTGCACCGAGCCGTTGTTGACCTCGATGCCGCCGAACCAGATCACGGAGACGACCGTGACGTTGAGGATGAGCATGAACAGCGGGAACAGCAGCACGAACAGCGAGCCGACCTTGCGGCCGACGACCATGATGTCGGTGTTGGCGCCGCGGAAGCGCTCCTCTTCGATGCGCTCGCGCACGAAGGCGCGCACGACGCGGACGCCGGTGAGCTGCTCGCGCATGATGCGGTTCACGTTGTCGAGCTTGCCCTGGTAGCTGCGGAACAGCGGCACCATGCGCCCGATCACGAGTGCGGCGAGGATCAGCAGCAGCGGCACCGACACCGCGATCAGCCAGCTGAGGGTCACCTCGGTTCGCACGGCGAAGATGATGCCGCCGATGGCGAGCAGCGGCGCGGTGACGAGCATGGTGGCGCCCATCATCGCGAGCATCTGCACCTGCTGCACGTCGTTGGTGTTGCGGGTGATGAGCGAGCCGGCGCCGAATTGCGACACCTCACGCTCGGAGAAGCCGCTGACCTTGCCGAACACATCGGCGCGGATGTCGCGGCCTGCGCCCATCGCGGCGCGCGCAGCGAAGTAGGTCGCGGTGACCGAGGCGATGATCTGCCCCAGCGACACCGCCAGCATGAACAGGCCGGTGCCCCAGATGTAGCCGGTGTCACCGCGCGCGATGCCGTTGTTGATGATGTCGGCGTTGAGGCTCGGGAGATAGAGAGTACCGGCGACGCTGGCGAGCTGGAAGACCAGCACGGCGAGCAGCAGCCATCGATATCGAGACAGATAGCGGACGAGGATTTTTCCCAGCACAGGCGGACTTTCTAGGAAGGATGGAACGGCGGATTTCTCGGCTGACGGATGCCGACCGACAATCGGCCACAAGACAGAGTGCCACGAACCGCCGACATTCGTATCCCCCTCGGGGAGGACCTTCGCTGAGAGCGAACCGGTTCCCGCCGCGACCAGCGCTTTCTGCACACGGGCGAACAACGGGACGACGCTCGCGGCTGCCCCCTCTTGTATTTACGGCCTGATACAACTTGTGATAGACATGCGGTACAAACAGAACGGACACCGCATGACTCTGCACCCTGCCTCCCTGATCGACCCGGGCCAGTTGCTCGGCGCCGCCCTCACGCTGCCCGTGGTCTCCCTGGTGCTCGCGGCGATCATCGTCGGCGGCATCGCGCTTCTGTCCCGCGAACCCGCGCGACGCCGGGGTCGCGTCCGGCTCGCCCCCTCGGCGGCCGCCGGGGTCGTCTCCCGCTACACGCCGGAGCACCGCGTGCTCGGCATCACCGCCATCGCCGTGATCCTGGCCTTCACGGTCGAGAACGTGGTCACGGGGTACTTCCTCGACCTCTACAACGTCGTCTCCTGGTGGCGCTACGCGACGCCGCTCTTCACGGCAGCCGTCGGCCTGGCGGTCCTGCTGGTGTTCGTCGTGGGTCGCGGGAGCACACCGCCGGAGCGCCCCGTCCTGCCCGCCGTCCGTCGGACCTGGCGGAGTTTCAGCTCCCGCGTCGGATCCGCGGGAGCCGCCATCGCGCTGTTCGCCCTCACGGCGACCACCGTGGCCGCCGGCCTCGCCTCGTCGAACATCGGCGACGGCCCCTACGTGTACCTCGAGATCGGCGTCCCCAACGAGGCGATCGATCCGATCCGTCCCTGGTTCTACGGCTGGGCGTACGGCATCCCCGTCCTGCTCTGCATCGTCGCCCTCGTGGGCCTCGCCGTCGGCGCACTCCAGGCCAGTTCCGCGCGCGCGTTCCTGCGACCCGAGACGGTCGTCGCCGAGCAGCGCGAGCGCCGAGACCTCGCGACCGGGATCGCCCGGATCGTGACCGCCTCGGCCCTCCTCGCCCTCGCGGGCGCCTGGCGCTTCATCGCGGACGCCGGTTCGGTCAGCGGGCTCACCGTCATGGGCGACGGCGGCGACGACTCGTACGAGGCGTTCTGGCGCTATGGGGAGATCGCCGCGGTGGGCGGCTGGCTGGCACCGGTGCTCGAGATCGCGGCCTTCGTGCTGCTGCTCCTGGTGACCGCGCAGCTGCGCCCCTTCACGTACGGCGCCGGGTCCGCGGAGTCCGTCGAGGCCACCGCCGACTCGGGGGCGGCACGATGAGTCCGACGCCGAAGCTCGCACCGGCCGCCGAGGCGAATCCGGCGCTCGACATCTACCGCCAGCTGCGCGGCCTCATCGTGTCGGGGCAGCTGGGCGCGGGCGAACGACTGCCGACCGTCCGCCAGACGGCGAGCGATCTGGGCGTGGCGCCCGGCACCGTCGCGCGGGCGTACAAGATGCTCGAGGGTGAGGGACTCGTGGTCTCGCGGACGGCCGCCGGCACACGGGTCGCGGAGTCGGCCGGAGTGCTCCCTGCTTCGGTCATCCGGCGCATCCGCGACCTGGTCGAGGAGGCGGCGGCCGCCGATGCCGATCCCGACGACGTCATCGACGTGCTCCGCACCATCTGGCAGACGCGCTCCGACCCCTCCGTCACCGCCGACGGCGAGGAGTAGACCCGGCGCACCCCACTCTCCGCGGGCGAGTCCGCCCCCGGGGGCACGAGCCGTCCGAGGGGAACGTCAGAAGAGCGGATGCTGCGGCACGTAGTCGCGCGCAGGAGCACCGGCGTCCGGGGCGAGCTCGGCGAGCGTCGGCGGGTCCCACTTCGGGTTCCGGTCCTTGTCCACCAGCTGCGCCCTGATCCCCTCGACGAGGTCGGGGTGCTCGTTCACGAACCACAGCACTCGGCGGTACTCGCCCTCCAGCGCGGCGCGCAGCCCCGGGAGCTCGCGCGCCTCGCGCACGGCGTCGAGCGTGACCGTGAGACCGGTGGGGGCGAGCCCCTCCAGGAGGTCGGCGGTCGCGGCGGCTTCCGTCGTCCCCCGCGCCTGGAGACGCTCGATGATCTCGGTCACGGTCGGCGCCGAGAAGGCGTCGTCGATCCACTCGCGCGATTCCGGGAGCTGCGTGGGCTCGGGCGTCTCGTCGAACAGCAGCACGATCTCGCTGGGCCCGGTCGGGTCCGCGCGGAAGGCGAGCGCCTCGCTGAGTGCGTCGAGACGGTCGGACGGCACGAAGTGGTCGGCGAAGCCCAGGTACACGGCATCCGCTCCGCTCATGGTCGCCCCGGTCAGGCCGAAGTACTCGCCGAAGCGTCCCGGAGCGCGGCCGAGCAGCCAGGTGCCGCCGACGTCGGGGGTGAAGCCGATGCGGGTCTCGGGCATCGCGAGCTTCGAGCGCTCCGTCACGATGCGGATCGCGGCGTGGCCGGCGAGGCCGATGCCGCCGCCCATCGTGATGCCGTCGGCGAAGGAGACGACCGGCTTCGGGTACTCCGCGATCATCGCGTTCAGTGCGTACTCGGCGCGGAAGAACTCCGCCGTCTGCTCGGCCTGTCCGGCGACGATCTGCGCGTGCAGGGCACGGACGTCGCCGCCGGCGCACATGCCGCGCTCCCCCGCGCCGTCGATGAGCACGATCTGCACGTCGGTGTCGTCGCGCCAGGCGTGCAGGGCCTCGGTCAGGAGGCCGATCATCTCGACGTCGAGGGCGTTGATCGCCTCGGGGCGATTGAGCGTGAGCCGCCCGAGCGCTCCTTCGGTGCGGACGAGGACGCGGGATGCAGCGCGAGAATCGGTCACGCGTGCCAGGCTACCCCGTCGCCAGCGGCGGTATTCCGCGCGAAATGCGGGATCCGACAGGGTTTTCCGGCAGGATAGGGAGGAACTGTTCAATGCGACGAGAGGTCACGGATGCCTGAAGGACAGGTGCTCGAGTTCACGCACGTGACGAAGCACTTCAATGAGGTGACCGCTGTCTCGGACTTCTCCGCGCGCGTCGAGCCCGGAGCGGTCACCGCCTTCCTCGGCCCGAACGGAGCCGGCAAGACCACGACGCTGCGCATCCTGCTCGGTCAGGTGCGCGCCACATCCGGCACGGCGACGATCGGCGGCACGGCGTATGCCGAGCTCCGTCAGCCGCTGCGCACGATCGGTGCCGTGCTCGAGGAGACGGTCTACCGTCCTCGTCGCACCGCCGAACGCCAGCTGACCATCGCCGCCAAGGCGAACGGCATCCCGCTGGCACGCGTCGGCGAGGTGCTCTCCCTGGTCGGCCTCGAGGGCGAAGGAGACTCCCGCATCGGCGGCTTCTCCCTCGGCATGCGTCAGCGGCTCAGCGTCGCGCACGCGCTCCTCGGCGACCCCGGCGCCCTTGTCTTCGACGAACCGGCCAACGGACTCGACCCCGAGGGAATCCGCTGGATGCGACTCCTGATGCGTCGTCTCGCCGACGAAGGACGCACGGTTCTCGTGTCGTCGCACGTCCTCAGCGAGGTCGAGCAGGTCGCCGACAACGTTCTGGTGCTCTCGAAGGGCACGCTCGTGCTGGCCAGCGGCATCGAGACGCTCGCCA
>Ga0160430_100373_pt1 | contig 27998 bp, 16 predicted proteins | sample HID1971I_E0MG_FD_108274 | JGI IMG/M metagenome (GOLD analysis project Ga0160430, IMG submission 108274) | Enriched millipede-associated microbial communities from UW Madison campus, WI, USA - HID1971I_E0 MG | ecosystem: Host-associated > Arthropoda: Insects > Digestive system > Unclassified ...
GAAGTGTTCATCGGCTCGTGCATGACCAACATCGGCCACTTCCGCGCCGCGTCGAAGCTGCTCGAAGGCAAGCGCGACATCCCGGTCAAGCTGTGGATCGCGCCGCCGACCAAGATGGACGCGCAGCAACTCACCGAAGAAGGCCACTACGGCGTGTTCGGCAACGCCGGTGCCCGCACCGAAATGCCGGGCTGCTCGCTGTGCATGGGCAACCAGGCCCAAGTGCGCGAAGGCGCGACGGTGATGTCGACCAGCACCCGCAACTTCCCGAACCGCCTGGGCAAGAACACCAACGTGTACCTGGGCTCGGCCGAACTGGCCGCCATCTGCTCGCGCCTGGGCCGCATCCCGACCCGCGAGGAGTACATGGCCGCCACGGGCGTGATCGACGCGTCCAGCGCGCAGATCTACCAGTACCTGAACTTCGACAAGATCGAAGACTACAAGGGCGTGGCGGACACGGTCACGGCCTGACGGTCGTTGCAGCCGGCGAGCGATTCGCCGGCCGCATGAAAAAGCCCCGCTTCGGCGGGGCTTTTTCATGGGCGTTCGCTGCCGGTGTCAGCCCGGCGGCGGATTCGGCTTCAGGTGTTCCTGCCCCTTCAGCACCATCGCCATGCCGGCGGGGCCGCCCACCGCGTAAGGCAGCGATGCCTGCAGCGAGTGGGCGAAATCGCCCCGGTACAGCTTGGCGCCCTGGTGGGTCAGGTTCGAATTGGCGTCGATGTAGATCGACTCGCCCAGCCCCGACCACAGCCGGCAGAAACCGTAGTCTTCCGACAGGTAGCGCCGCGTGACCGGGTCGACCATCACGTCGAAGAAGCGGTAGTGCAGCCCGCGGTCGGCTTCGCCGATGCTGTCGGGCACGTACTGCAGCTCGGGGTAGGCGGCCATGAGCCGCTCGAACACGCCGCGCCGGATCGCCATGAAGCCCGTGGGCGCCTCGGTCATCTTCATGAAGCCGTCAGGCTGCACCTCGAGCTCGATCTGCGTCGCGCCTTCTTCGGCCCTGGCATTGACCGTGTAGCGCGTGAAGGCGGCCTCGAACTGCTGCTGCGTGGTGCCGGCCGCCACGCCGCCGGCTGGCCAGTCTTCGCGCTTGAGCGGGTAGACGCCGGCGGCGATGTCGTAGCCCGACAGCAGCAGGCGGAAGGCCGCCTCGGCCGAGAAGCCGATGTCTGCGTCGATCCAGAACAGGTGGGTCCACTCGGTGTTGGCCAGGAACTGGGCCACGCAGTTGTTGCGCGCACGCGTGACCAGGCTCTCGCCCTGGTGCATCAGCACCTGCACCTTCATGCCGGCGCGTTCGGCGCTCACGGTGAAGTTCAGCAGCGACGCCACGTAGTTCTGGAAGAACTTGCCGTCGTGGCTCGGCGTCACGATCACGGGGTAGAAGTTCCGGAGTTCGGACGGATCGAGCATGCGAGGGGGCTCCGTGTGTCGGGTGCCTGGCTAGCGGGCAGGGCGCTGCACCAGGCCCTGCAGCAGGGTGTCGTAGGTTTGCGTGGCCACTGCGTCGCCGGGCAGGTAGCGCGCGATGAGTGCGCGCTGCCGGTCGCGGTAGGCCTGGGCCTGCGCGTCGTGCCTGTCGATGGCCTCGAGCACGCGGGCGCTGCCCGCGGCCACGTCGTTTTCTGCGTAGTAGTAGCCCAGGTCCGCGCACAGGTGGGCGTTGTGCACCAGCGGATAGCCCTGCCAGCAAGTCTCGAGGTAGAAGTAGTTGAGCGGGTTCTCCCACTGGTGGGAGACCACGATGTCGGTGTTCTGCGCCAGGAACACCGGGGTCTCGTGCCGGCCCAGGAAGACCGCCTTGTGCTGGCGCACCAGGTCGAGCTGGTTCATCAGCGTGATGAACTCCATGCTGTCCTTGGCCATGCGCTCCACGTTCGTGACCTGCAGCAGCCCGATCGCGTCGGGGCGGGCGCGGTAGGCCAGCTCGGCGATCAGGATGGGGTAGACGCAGAACTTCACCACATTGATGTTCGGCTCCATCACGCTGAGCCGCCGCGGCCCGCTGCGCGGCTGGTACGCGCCGCCGTCGGGCAGGGCACGGGCGCGCTCTTGCAGGAACACCGGGCTCCAGACGAAGGGCACGGCGCGCGCCTCGGCGCGGCGCAGCACCTCGAAGTACGGCTGGCTGATGTGGGCCACCTGCGGAACCATCCAGATGTCGTCGTAGCGCTGGTTGATGAACAGGTTGCGGCCCCACAGCGGCTTGCCGAACAGCATCGACTCCATCGCGTGCACGTACTCGAAGCCGCAGCAATACGACACCAGCCGCGCGCCGCGACGCTTGAGGTGGTCGGTCTGGTCGCCGTCGATCTGGCCGCCCAGCTCGATCAGCACGTCCACGCTGTCCTTGGCCGCCTCGAAGGTCACGGTCGGCCAGCGGGCCTGGTCCCAGGGCAGGGCGGGAGTGATGGGCGTGGCGGTGGTGTTGACCAGCACCACGGAGGCGACGCTGGGGCAGTGCTTCAGCGCCTCTGCCAGGAACACGGCGTTCTGCTTGATGCCGTTGTTCCAGAGGGTCTCGGCCTCGTGGTGAAGGCCGATCGTGATGCCGATGCGCAGGCCGGCACCCGAGGCGGTGGTCATTGGTTTTCGCGGGGGACGTAGCCGGTCAGGCGCCAGCCTTGGGGTTCGAGGCGGAAGCTGACTTTTTCGAAGACCGTCTTGTCGTTGGTCAGGCGGGTGGCGAAGTCGACGTTGGCGTACAGGCCTGCAGGGATGCCGGTGCTGTCGTCCAGGTAGCGGATGCGGGTCACGCTGGCCCAGTCACGGCGGGCCACGACGCCCACGGTCTGGCGCGAGCGTTGCGTGTTGGCAACGAATTCGGCCTTGGGAAAGCGAGTCTTCACAAACGCAGATGCGGTGTCCCAGATCTCTCCCGCTCGGTTCTCATCGATCTGCTTGAGGCTGCTGAGGCCCGCCTGGACGAGTTCGTCGGCGGAATTGCCGTCCTGTGCCAGGGCGCAGGAACCGGCGAGGGCCAGCGTGCATGTGGCCAGGAAACGGGGGAGAAACGGCTTCATTGGGCACCTTTTGTGAGGAAAACCGCTGTGACAGACAGCGGCGGCGATTCTAGGCGTGGCGTTCGGATCGACGTTCCACGGCGACATCTGCGGGGCCGCCTTTGTCGCCAATCGTGAAAGTTTGTGAACTAAATCATCATTTCACGGTTTCCGGTAGACCGAAATGGCTGCAAATGTAAACGGCTGCGTACATTACCGCGTCCATTGTGAACGTCAGGGTAACTACGACCCTGGCTGGGGCGACGAACCGCGGGCGGTCGTTGCCTTCCTCCGCCGTTGATACCGCGCCCGCCCTCTGCGAACCGAGCTCGAAGAATATGAACAAGTCTTACCGAAGTATCTGGAATGAAGCCCTGGGGGCCTGGGTTGCGGCGTCTGAAATCACTTCGGCGAGGGGAAAGAAGAGCACATCGAAGCTGGTTCGAGCGGCAGTCGCAGCGGCGACGCTCATGGCTGTCGCGACGGGGGGACACGCTTCCTATCAGCTCGGCGGCGGGTACGCACCGAACTCGGTGACCAATGCCATCGCCATTGGCAATGGCAATGGCAGCGGCACGTCGGGCAACAACAGTGCGTATGCAATTGCTGATTACTCTCTCGCGATCGGGAACAACGCCCAGGCGAGCTCTCACAGCTCGACGGCAATCGGCTCTGGTGCCAAAGCCTCGGGCAAAGGGGCTTACGCCCTGGGCAACGACGCCAAGGCCAGCGGGACTTCATCGGTCGCGGTAGGGGGCGGGGACGGAACCGGCAACGGTGGCTCGGTCGCGTCGGGCGAGCAGGCCGTGGCCATCGGCCGGGCGACAAATGCCAGCGGAACGAACAGCGTGGCCATCGGCGGCAACCTGACGGTGGATGGCGGCGCGAAGAGCGCCGGCGCCAACGCCGTGGCGATCGGCACGGGAGCCAGCGCCGGCAACGACAACAGCGTCGCGCTTGGTAGTAACAGCGTGACCGCCGCGGCGGTTCCGACTGCCAATGCGACGGTCAACGGGGTTGTGCTGGGCGGGTTTGCCGGCGCCACACCGACCAGTGTCGTGAGCGTTGGTTCGGCGGGCGCTGAGCGCCAGATCACCAATGTGGCGGCGGGCCAGGTGACCTCCACCTCGACCGATGCGATCAATGGCAGCCAGTTGTACTCGGTCGCCAGCACGGTGGGGTCGCTGTCGACCTCCACGTCCTCGGGGCTGAGCACCGCCAACAGCCGCGTCAACAGTCTGTCGACCTCGACGTCGTCAGGGCTGAGTACAACGAACAGCAATGTCAGCAGCCTGTCGACTTCGACATCGAGCGGCATCTCCAGCCTGTCGACCGGCCTGAGCACCACGAACAGCAACGTGAGCAGCCTGTCGACGTCCACGTCGTCCGGCCTGAGCACGACCAACAGCCGCCTCAACAGCCTCTCGACCTCCACATCGACCGGTTTGAGCACGGCGACCAGCGGCATCTCGAGCCTGTCCACGGGCTTGAGTACGGTGAACAGCGAACTGGACAGCCTGTCGACTTCCACGTCGAGCGGTTTGAGTACGGCGACCAGCGGCATTTCCAGCTTGTCGACGGGCCTGAGCACCACGAACAGCAACGTCGCCAGCCTGTCGACATCCACATCGTCGGGCCTGAGCACGGCGAGCAGTCGCATCAACAGCCTGTCGACTTCGACGTCGTCGGGACTGAGCACTGCCACGAGCAGCATCTCGAGCCTGTCGACCGGCCTGAGCACCACGAACAGCAACGTCGGCAGTCTTTCGACCTCCACGTCGACCGGCCTCAGCACGACCAACAGCCGCATCGACAGCCTGTCGACGTCGACGTCGTCGGGCCTCAGCACAGCGACGAGCGGGATCTCCAGCCTGTCCACAGGTCTGAGTACCACGAACAGCAACGTCGGCAGCTTGTCGACGTCCACATCGTCGGGCCTGAGCACCAGCAGCAGCCGCATCGACAGCCTGTCGACGTCGACTTCAAGCGGCCTGAGCACGACCAACAGCAACGTCAGCAGCCTGTCGACTTCCACGTCGTCCGGGCTGAGCACCAGCAGCAGCCGCATTGACAGCCTTTCGACATCGACGTCGAGCGGTCTGAGCACGGCGACCAGTGGCATCTCGAGTCTGTCGACTGGCCTGAGCACAACGAACAGCAACGTCGGCAGCCTCTCGACTTCGACGTCGTCGGGTCTGAGCACGACCAACAGCCGCATCGACAGCCTCTCGACGTCCACGTCGTCTGGCCTGAGCACCGCTGCCAGTGGCATCTCCAGCCTCTCCACGGGGTTGAGCACAACGAATAGCAACGTCAGCAGCCTGTCGACCTCCACGTCGTCCGGATTGAGCACCAGCAGCAGCCGCATCGACAGCCTTTCGACATCGACGTCGAGTGGTCTGAGCACGGCGACCAGTGGCATCTCGAGTCTGTCGACGGGCCTGAGCACCACGAACAGCAACGTCAGCAGCCTGTCGACATCGACGTCGTCCGGTCTGAGCACGGCGACCAGTGGCATCTCGAGTCTGTCGACGGGCCTGAGCACGACCAACAGCAACCTCAGCAGCCTGTCGACTTCGACGTCGTCCGGTCTGAGCACGGCGACCAGTGGCATCTCGAGTCTGTCGACGGGCTTGAGCACGACCAACAGCAACGTCAGCAGCCTGTCGACTTCGACGTCGTCCGGCCTGAGCACGGCCACGAGCGGCATCTCCAGCCTGTCCACAGGCCTGAGCACTACGAATAGCAACGTGAGCAGCCTTTCGACGTCGACGTCGTCGGGTCTGAGCACGGCGACCAGCGGAATCTCGAGCCTGTCCACGGGCTTGAGCACGACGAACAGCAACGTCAGCAGCTTGTCGACCTCCACGTCGTCGGGTCTGAGCACCGCGACCAGCGGCATCTCCAGCTTGTCGACGGGCTTGAGCACGACCAACAGCAGCGTCAGCAGCCTGTCGACTTCGACCTCGTCCGGCCTGAGCACGGCCACGAGCAGCATCTCCAGCCTGTCCACGGGCTTGAGCACCACGAACAGCAACGTGGGTAGCTTGTCGACCTCGACATCGTCGGGTCTGAGCACGGCCAACAGCCGCATCGACAGTCTCTCGACGTCCACGTCGAGCGGCCTGAGCACTGCGACCAGTGGAATCTCGAGCCTGTCCACGGGCCTGAGCACGACGAACAGCAACGTGAGCAGCCTGTCGACATCGACGTCGTCGGGCCTGAGCGCTGCCACCAGCGGCATCTCCAGCTTGTCCACGGGCCTGAGCACCACGAACAGCAACGTCAGCAGCTTGTCGACGTCCACGTCGTCCGGTTTGAGTACCGCTGCGAGCGGCATCAACAGTCTGTCGACGGGCCTGAGCACGACCAACAGCAATGTGAGCAGCCTGTCGACGTCCACGTCGTCCGGCCTGAGCACGGCCACGAGCAGCATCGACAGCCTCTCGACCTCCACCTCGAGCGGTCTGAGCACTGCAACCAGTGGTATCTCGAGCCTGTCGACGGGTCTGAGCACCACGAACAGCAACGTGGGCAGCTTGTCGACCTCGACGTCGTCGGGTCTGAGCACGGCCAATAGCCGCATCGACAGCCTCTCGACGTCTACGTCGTCGGGACTGAGCACGGCCACGAGCGGTATCTCCAGCCTGTCCACGGGCCTGAGCACGACGAATAGCAACGTGGGCAGCTTGTCGACCTCGACGTCCAGTGGTTTGAGCACGACCAACAGTCGAATCGATAGCCTTTCGACCTCCACGTCCTCGGGCCTGAGCACGGCCACGAGCAGCATCGACAGCCTCTCGACGTCTACGTCGAGCGGTCTGAGCACCGCGACCAGCGGCATCTCGAGCTTGTCGACGGGCCTGAGCACGACGAACAGCAACGTGAGCAGCCTGTCGACCTCGACGTCCTCGGGTCTGAGCACCACCAATAGTCGTATCGACAGCCTCTCGACGTCTACGTCGTCGGGCCTGAGCACGGCCACGAGCAGCATCGATAGCTTGTCGACGTCTACCTCGAGCGGTCTGAGCACTGCGACTAGTGGTATCTCCAGTTTGTCGACGGGCCTGAGCACGACCAACAGCAACGTAAGCAGTCTGTCGACCTCGACGTCGTCTGGTCTGAGCACCGCGACCAGCGGCATCTCCAGCCTGTCCACGGGTCTGAGCACGACGAACAGCAATGTCAGTAGCCTTTCGACCTCCACGTCGAGCGGCTTGAGCACAGCCACGAGTGGCATCGACAGCCTGTCGACTGGTTTGAGCACGACCAACAGCAACGTCAGCAGCCTCTCGACCTCGACGTCGTCCGGCCTGAGCACGGCGACCAGCGGCATCTCGAGCCTGTCCACAGGCCTGAGCACGACGAACAGCAATGTGAGCAGCCTGTCGACTTCTACGTCGAGCGGCCTGAGCACAGCGACCAGCGGGATCTCGAGCCTGTCCACGAGCCTGAGCTCGACAAACAGCAATGTCAGCAGCCTGTCGACCTCCACTTCGAGCGGCTTGAGCACAGCCACGAGTGGCATCGACAGCCTTTCGACTGGTCTGAGCACGACCAACAGCAACGTCAGCAGCCTCTCGACCTCGACGTCGTCCGGCCTGAGCACGGCGACCAGCGGCATCTCGAGCCTGTCTACGGCTCTGAGCAGCACCAACAGCAACCTGGACAGCCTCTCGACTTCCACGTCGAGTGGATTGAGCACCGCGACCAGTGGCATCTCCAGCTTGTCTACTGGCCTGAGCACGACCAACAGCAACGTGAGCAGCCTGTCGACTTCGACATCGTCGGGCCTGAGCACTGCGACCAGTGGCATCGCCAGCCTGTCGACGGGCTTGAGCACCACGAACAGCAACGTGGGCAGCTTGTCGACTTCGACGTCCAGTGGTTTGAGCACGACCAACAGTCGAATCGATAGCCTTTCGACCTCCACGTCCTCGGGGCTGAGCACGGCGACGAGTGGCATCGAGAGCCTGTCGACCGGGCTGAGCACCACGAACAGCAACGTGAGCAGCCTGTCGACGTCGACGTCGTCGGGTCTGAGCACCGCCACGAGCAGCATCGACAGCCTCTCGACGTCTACTTCGAGCGGTCTGAGTACCGCGACCAGCGGCATCTCGAGCTTGTCGACGGGCCTGAGCACGACCAACAGCAACGTGAGCAGCCTGTCGACTTCTACGTCGAGTGGCCTGAGCACGGCGACCAGCGGGATCTCTAGCCTGTCCACGAGCCTGAGCTCGACAAACAGCAATGTCAGCAGCCTGTCGACCTCGACGTCGTCGGGTTTGAGCACCGCCACGAGCGGCATCTCCAGCCTGTCTACAGGCCTGAGCACCACGAACAGCAATGTGGGCAGCCTGTCGACTTCGACATCGTCGGGTCTGAGCACAGCCAATAGCCGTATCGACAGCCTGTCGACTTCCACGTCGAGCGGCCTCAGCACCACGAACAGCAACCTGGACAGCCTTTCGACCTCGACGTCGAGTGGCTTGAGCACGGCGACCAGCGGCATCTCCAGCCTGTCCACGGGCCTGAGCACGACGAACAGCAACGTGGGCAGCCTGTCGACTTCGACATCGTCGGGTCTGAGCACGGCGACCAGTGGGATCTCCAGCCTGTCGACCGGTCTGAGCACGACCAACAGCAATGTGAGCAGCCTGTCGACGTCCACGTCGTCGGGATTGAGCACAGCCACGAGCAGCATTGACAGCCTTTCGACTTCGACGTCGTCGGGGCTGAGCACCGCAACCAGCGGTATCTCCAGCCTGTCCACGGGCCTGAGCACGACGAACAGCAACGTGAGCAGCCTGTCGACCTCGACGTCGTCTGGTTTGAGCACGGCTACGAGCAGCATCGATAGCCTTTCGACTTCGACGTCGTCGGGTTTGAGCACGACGACCAGTGGGATCTCCAGCCTGTCGACCGGTCTGAGCACCACGAACAGCAACGTCAGCAGCCTGTCGACGTCCACGTCGTCGGGATTGAGCACGGCCACGAGCAGCATTGATAGCCTTTCGACGTCGACGTCATCGGGTCTGAGCACCGCCACCAGCGGGATCTCCAGCCTGTCTACCGGCCTGAGTACCACGAACAGCAATGTCAGCAGCTTGTCGACCTCGACGTCGTCGGGGCTCAGCACGGCGACCAGTGGCATCTCCAGCCTGTCCACTGGCCTGAGCACTACGAACAGCAACGTCAGCAGCTTGTCGACCTCGACCTCGTCCGGTCTGAGCACGGCCACGAGCAGCATCGACAGTCTCTCGACGTCGACGTCGTCCGGTTTGAGCACCGCTACCAGCGGTATCTCCAGCCTGTCCACGGGCCTGAGCACGACCAACAGCAACGTCAGCAGCCTCTCGACCTCGACGTCGTCCGGCTTGAGCACTGCGACGAGCAGCATCGACAGCCTTTCGACTTCGACGTCGTCTGGTTTGAGCACGGCCACCAGCGGTATCTCCAGCCTGTCCACGGGTCTGAGCACGACGAACAGCAACGTGAGCAGCCTGTCGACCTCGACGTCCTCTGGTTTGAGCACCGCGACCAGTGGCATCTCCAGCCTGTCTACCGGCCTCAGCTCCACGAACAGCAACCTGGACAGCCTTTCGACCTCCACGTCGAGCGGTCTGAGCACTGCAACCAGTGGAATTTCGAGCCTGTCGACTTCGACGTCGTCGGGCCTGAGCACGACCAACAGCCGTATCGATAGCCTTTCGACATCCACGTCGAGCGGCCTGAGCACGGCGACGAGCAGCATCGACAGCCTATCGACGTCTACGTCCTCGGGTCTGAGCACTGCGACCAGCGGCATCTCTAGCCTGTCCACTGGCTTGAGCACGACCAACAGCAACGTCAGCAGCCTGTCGACATCCACGTCGAGCGGCCTGAGCACGGCGACGAGCAACATCGACAGCCTATCGACGTCCACGTCGTCTGGTTTGAGCACTGCCACCAGTGGTATCTCCAGCCTGTCGACTGGCTTGAGCACGACAAACAGCAATGTGAGCAGCCTGTCGACCTCGACGTCGTCCGGCCTGAGCACGGCGACGAGCAGCATCGACAGCCTTTCGACGTCTACGTCCTCTGGTTTGAGCACCGCGACCAGTGGTATCTCCAGCCTGTCGACCGGCCTGAGCACGACGAACAGCAACGTCAGCAGCCTCTCGACCTCGACCTCGTCGGGTCTGAGCACTGCCACCAGCGGCATCTCCAGCCTGTCCACTGGGTTGAGCACGACGAACAGCAACGTCGGCAGCCTCTCGACCTCCACGTCGTCGGGTTTGAGCACGGCGAACAGCAGCATTAGCAGCTTGTCGACGTCTACATCGTCCGGCCTGAGCACGGCCACGAGCAGCATCGACAGCCTGTCGACGGGCTTGAGCACGGCGACCAGTGGCTTCTCGAGCCTGTCCACCGGCCTGAGCACCACCAACAGCAACCTGGACAGCTTGTCGACGTCCACGTCGAGCGGCTTGAGCACGGCCACCAGCGGTATCTCCAGCCTGTCCACGGGTCTGAGCACCACGAACAGCAACGTCGGCAGCTTGTCGACCTCGACTTCGTCTGGCTTGAGCACGACGAACAGCCGTATCGACAGCCTGTCGACGTCCACGTCGTCGGGTTTGAGCACGGCGACCAGTGGCATCTCCAGCTTGTCGACCTCGACGTCGTCTGGCCTGAGCACCGCGACGAGCAGCATCGACAGCCTCTCCACGTCCACATCGTCGGGTTTGAGCACGGCCACCAGCGGCATCTCGAGCCTGTCCACGGGGCTGAGCACGACGAACAGCAACGTCAGCAGCTTGTCGACCTCGACGTCGTCTGGCCTGAGCACGGCGACGAGCAGTATCGACAGCCTCTCGACCGGGCTGAGTACCACGAACAGCAACGTGAGCAGCCTGTCGACTTCGACGTCGAGCGGCCTGAGCACGGCAACCAGCGGCATCTCCAGCCTGTCCACTGGCCTGAGCACGACCAACAGCAACGTCAGCAGCCTGTCGACGTCCACGTCGTCTGGCCTGAGCACCGCCACCAGCGGCATCTCCAGCCTGTCCACCGGCCTGAGCACGACGAACAGCAACGTGAGCAGCTTGTCGACCTCCACGTCGTCCGGCCTGAGCACTGCTGCCAGCGGCATCGATAGCTTGTCGACCGGCTTGAGCACGACCAACAGCAGTGTCAGCAGCCTCTCGACTTCGACGTCGTCGGGTTTGAGCACTGCGACCAGCGGCATCTCCAGCCTGTCCACGGGCTTGAGCACGACGAACAGCAACGTGAGCAGCTTGTCGACCTCCACGTCGTCTGGCCTGAGCACTGCCACGAGCAGCATCGACAGCCTGTCGACCGGGCTGAGCACGACCAACAGCAACGCCAGCAGTCTCTCGACCTCGACGTCGTCGGGTTTGAGTACGGCAACTAGCGGCATCTCGAGCCTGTCGACGGGCCTGAGCACTACGAACAGCAACGTGAGCAGCTTGTCGACCTCGACGTCGTCTGGCCTGAGCACGGCGACCAGCGGCATCTCCAGCCTGTCCACCGGCTTGAGCACGACGAATAGCAACGTCAGCAGCCTGTCGACTTCAACGTCGTCGGGACTGAGCACGGCCACGAGCGGCATCGACAGCCTCTCGACCGGCTTGAGCTCGGCGACCAGTGGCATCTCCAGCCTGTCCACGGGACTGAGCACCACGAACAGCAACCTGGACAGCCTCTCGACTTCGACGTCGTCGGGCTTGAGCACGGCGACCAGCGGTATCTCGAGCCTGTCGACGGGTCTCAGCACAGTGACCAGTGGCATCTCCAGCCTGTCGACCGGCCTGAGCACCACGAATAGCAACATCAGCAGCCTCTCGACGTCGACGTCGTCCGGCCTCAGCACTGCTACCAGCGGTATCTCCAGCCTGTCCACGGGCCTGAGCACGACGAACAGCAATGTCAGCAGCCTCTCGACCTCCACGTCGAGCGGCCTGAGTACGGCCGCGAGCGGCATCGACAGCCTGTCGACGGGCCTGAGCACCGCAACCAGCGGTATCTCGAGTCTGTCAACGGGATTGAGCACCACCAATAGCAACGTGAGCAGCCTGTCGACTTCGACATCGTCGGGTCTGAGCACAGCGACGAGCGGCATCGACAGTCTCTCGACCGGCTTGAGCACGGCGACCAGTGGCATCTCGAGTCTGTCCACCGGCTTGAGCACGACGAACAGCAATGTCAGCAGCCTGTCGACGTCGACGTCGTCCGGTCTCAGCACCGCTACCAGCGGCATCGACAGCTTGTCCACGGGCCTGAGCACCACGAACAGCAACGTCGGTAGCTTGTCGACTTCGACGTCGAGCGGCATCTCCAGCCTGTCGACCGGCCTGAGCACCGCCACCAGCGGCATCTCCAGCCTCTCCACAGGCCTGAGCACCACCAACAGCAACGTCAGCAGCCTCTCGACTTCCACGTCGTCTGGTCTGAGCACCGCGACGAGCGGAATCGACAGCCTCTCGACTGGTCTGAGCACGGCGACCAGTGGCATCTCCAGCCTGTCCACGGGCCTGAGCACCACGAACAGCACCGTGGGTAGCTTGTCGACGTCGACGTCGAGCGGCATTTCCAGCCTGTCGACGGGCCTGAGCACCGCCACGAGCGGCATCGACAGCCTCTCGACTGGTTTGAGCACGGCGACCAGTGGCATCTCCAGCCTGTCCACTGGACTGAGCACGACCAACAGCAACGTCAGCAGCCTGTCGACTTCCACGTCGAGTGGCCTGAGCACCGCTACGAGCGGAATCGACAGCCTGTCGACCGGCCTGAGCACTGCCACCAGTGGCATCTCTAGCCTGTCCACCGGCTTGAGCACGACGAACAGCAACGTGAGCAGCTTGTCGACTTCCACGTCGTCCGGCCTCAGCACCGCTACCAGCGGCATCGACAGCTTGTCGACGGGTCTGAGTACCGCAACCAGCGGTATCTCCAGCCTGTCCACCGGCTTGAGCACGACGAACAGCAACGTGAGCAGCCTCTCGACGTCTACGTCGTCTGGCCTGAGCACGGCCACGAGCGGAATCGATAGCTTGTCGACGGGTTTGAGCACTGCCACCAGCGGCATCTCCAGCCTGTCCACCGGCTTGAGCACGACGAACAGCAACGTGAGCAGCCTGTCGACTTCGACGTCGTCTGGCTTGAGCACTGCGACCAGCAGCATCGACAGCCTGTCCACCGGCTTGAGCACGACGAACAGCAATGTCAGCAGCCTGTCGACTTCCACGTCGTCCGGCCTCAGCACCGCTACCAGCGGCATCTCCAGTCTGTCGACTGGTCTGAGCACCACGAACAGCAACGTGAGCAGCCTTTCGACCGGCCTGAGCACAGCCACTAGCGGCATCTCGAGCTTGTCTACGGGCCTGAGCACCGCCAATAGCAATGTCAGCAGCTTGTCGACGTCGACGTCGTCGGGTCTCAGCACGGCTACGAGCGGTATCTCCAGCCTGTCCACGGGCTTGAGTACCACGAACAGCAACCTGGACAGCCTGTCCACGTCCACGTCGTCCGGTTTGAGCACTGCAATCAGCGGCATCTCCAGCCTGTCGACCGGTCTGAGCACGACCAACAGCAATGTGAGCAGCCTCTCGAGCTCGACCTCGTCGGGTCTGAGCACCGCGACGAGCAGCATCGAGAGCCTGTCGACGGGCCTGAGCACGGCGACCAGTGGCATCTCCAGCTTGTCTACGGGACTGAGCACCACCAATAGCAATGTCAGCAGCTTGTCGACGTCGACGTCGTCGGGTCTCAGCACGGCTACGAGCGGTATCTCCAGCCTGTCCACGGGCCTGAGCACCACGAACAGCAACGTGAGCAGCCTCTCGACCTCGACCTCGTCAGGCCTGAGCACGGCGACGAGCGGCATCGACAGCCTCTCGACCGGTCTGAGCACCGCCACCAGTGGCATTTCCAGCCTGTCCACCGGCTTGAGCACGGCCACGAGCAACATCGACAGCCTCTCGACCGGTTTGAGCACCGCGACCAGCGGCATCTCCAGCTTGTCCACTGGCTTGAGCACGACGAACAGCAACGTCAGCAGCCTCTCGACGTCCACGTCCTCGGGTCTGAGCACCGCCACGAGCGGAATCGACAGCCTGTCGACCGGTCTGAGCACCGCCACCAGCGGTATCTCGAGCCTGTCCACCGGCCTGAGCACCACGAACAGCACCGTGGGTAGCTTGTCGACTTCGACGTCGAGCGGCATCTCCAGCCTGTCCACGGGCTTGAGCACGACGAACAGCAACGTGAGCAGCCTCTCGACCTCCACGTCCTCGGGCCTGAGCACCGCCACGAGCAACATCGACAGCCTCTCCACCGGCCTCAGCACGACGAACAGCAACGTCGACAGTCTCTCGACCTCGACCTCGTCGGGCCTGAGCACGGCCACGAGCAGCATCGACAGCCTGTCGACCGGACTGAGCACCACCAACAGCAACGTCAGCAGCCTGTCCACCTCGTTCTCGTCCGGCTTGAGCACCGCCTACAGCGGCATCTTCAGCCTGTCGACGGGCCTGAGCACGACGAACAGCAACCTGGGCAGCCTGTCGTCCTCGACCTCGACCGGCCTGAGCACCGCCAACAGCAGCATCGGCAGCCTGTCCACCGGCCTGAGCACTGCCAACAGCGGCATCAACAGCCTGTCCACCGGCCTGAGCACGACCAACAGCAACGTCGGCAGCCTCTCGTCGGGCCTGAGCACGACGAACAGCAACCTGAACAGCCTCTCGACCTCCACGTCGTCCGGCCTGAGCACGGTCACGAGCAGCGTGAACAGCCTGTCGAGCTCGGTGTCCACCGGCCTGAGCACCTCGGCCAGCCGCATCGACAGCCTGTCGACCGGGCTGAGCACGGTGGGCAGCAGCGTCGACAGCCTCTCGACCGGCCTGAGCACGACCAACAGCGCCGTCGGCAGCCTGTCGACGGGCCTGAGCACGACGAACAGCAACGTGAGCAGCCTGTCCACCGGGTTGAGCACGACCAACAGCACCGTCAACAGCCTGTCGACCGGCCTGAGCACCACCAACAGCAACCTGGACAGCCTGTCCACCAGCGTGGGCGGCGCGGCCAGCGGCATCGCCAGCCTGTCGACCTCGACGTCGACCGGCCTGAGCACCGCCACGAGCAGCATCAGCAGCCTGAGCACGACGGTCAACACGATCAACGACAAGGGCACGAAGTACTTCCACGCCAACTCGACCAACACCGACTCCAAGGCCAGCGGTGCGGAAGCAGTGGCGATCGGGCCGCGTTCCGAAGCCAGCGGCGCCAACTCCTTCGCGGCCGGCAACGGCGCGCGGGCCACGGCCGACGGCGCGGTGGCGGTGGGCTTCGGGGCGCAGGCCACGGGCACCAACGCCATCGCCATCGGCACCGGGGCGCTGGCCACGGGCTCGCAGGCGATCGGCGCGAACTCCCGTGCCGGCGGCGGCGGCGTGGCCCTGGGTGACGGTGCGGACGCCGGCGGCACGCCGCTGAGCAAGGCGCAGAACATCGCGCAGGGCACGGCCATCGGCTTCGGCGCGGTGGTCCAGCAGACCGGCGGCGTGGCACTGGGTGCGAACTCGGTGGCCTCGCGGGCGGCGGGCGTGGCTGGCTACGTGCCGGGCAGCGCGAATGCGCAGCAGGAAGCGGCCATCAAGGCCACGACCAGCACGCAGGCGGCGGTGTCGGTGGGCGATGCGGCCAACAACCAGTTCCGCCAGATCACGGGCGTGGCAGCCGGCTCGGCCGACAGCGACGCGACCAACGTGGCGCAGCTGAAGGCGGTCTCGGCGGCTGCGAAGGCCAGCAGCGTGCAGTACGCCACCAACCCCGACGGGTCGGTGAACTACAACCAGATCACGCTGGGCACCGAGACTTCGGGTCCCACGCGCATCAGCAACGTGGCCCCGGGCGTGCTGCCGGGCGACGCGGTCAACCTGGGCCAGCTGCAGCAGGTGCAAAAGCAGGTGGGCGACGTGGCGCGCATCGCCTACTCGGGCTCGGCGATGGCCTTCGCGATGTCGGGCACCTACCTGCCCACGCTGTACCCGGGCGAGAAGACGATCGGCATCGGCATGGGTTCGTACAAGGGCTACAGCGCGGTGGCGCTGACCTTCAAGGCCCTGTCGGACGACGGCAAGATCTCCTGGGGCGCGGGCCTGAGCTCCACCGGCAAGGAGTGGGGCGTCAACGCGGGCATCGGCTGGAAGTGGAAGTAAAAGGCCGCTAGGCCGACGCCCCCCGGTCCGGTGGCTCCCGCGCCCTGCGCGCGGGAGCCATTGTTTTTTTGGTACACACTTCGGCCATGCGCATCGGTATTTCAGTCCTCTCCCACGCGGGGCAGAACATCTGGGAAAACGGAATGGGACAGAACGTCCTGTTCCTGGCCCGGCTGCTGCAACGCATCGAATTCGTCGAGTCCGTCACGCTCATCGACGCGGGCGACCAGCAGGCGATGCCGCCGCAGGTCGACCTGTCGGCCATGGGGCTCACGCTGGGCCGCGCCCGCGAGCTGACCGACGCGCTCGACGTGGTCATCGAAATGGCGGGCGCGCTCGACGTGCAGTGGCTGTCGTACTTCCGCGCCTGCGGCGGGCGCGTGGCCTTCCACGGCGTGGGGCAGCCCTTCGTGGCGCTGGCCGAGCCGATCGTCTTTGCCGACCAGGGGCACTTCGGCGCCACCGACCGTTGCGACGAAATCTGGCTGCTGCCCAAGGACACGGCCTTTGCGCCGATGATGCGCACGCTGCACCGCTGCCCGGTGCACGAGGTGCCGTACCTGTGGTCGCCGCAGTTCCTGGCGCAGCGCGTCGACGAGGTGCAGGCGCAGGGCTTTCGCTTCGGCTACCAGCCGCGCACGGCGCAGCAGCCGGGTTTCCGGGTGGCGATCTTCGAGCCCAACATCTCGGTCGTGAAGTCGTGCAGCATCCCGATGCTGATCACCGACGAGGCCTACCGCGCCAACCCGGAGCACGTCGCGGCGATGCACGTGCTCAACACGCTGCACCTGAAAGACCATCCGACGATGCTCTACCTGGCCAACTCGCTGGACATCGTGCGCCAGCACAAGGCCACCTTCCACGGGCGGCACGACTTCGCGGGCTTCATGGTGCAGCACGCCGACGCGGTGGTGTCGCACCAGTGGCAGAACGACCAGAACTACAGCTACCTCGACGCGCTGTACGGCAACTACCCGCTGGTGCACAACTCGCCCTGGCTGCGCGACGCCGGCTACTACTACCCCGACTTCGACATCGCCGTCGGCGCCGAACAGCTGGCCGCGGCCGTGTGCGGCCACGACGCGCAACTCGACGACTACCGCGCGCGCAGCCAGCGCGTGTTCGACGCGATCGATCCGATGCACCCCGCCAACATCGACGGCTACGCGCGGCGGCTGCTGAACCTGGTCGGCGGCGATCCGGCGTTCCGTGCCGGCAACGCGAAGGTGGCCGCATGAGCGAGGTGCACAACCCCACCGCAGGCCCGCGCGCGGCCGCTTCACCGACCCGGCTGAAAGTCGGCGTCTCCATCTTCATCCGCAAGGGCGAGCAGAGCCTGTGGGAGAACGGCGTCTACCAGAACTGCCTGTTCCTCGTGATGCTGCTGCTGCGCTCGCCCTGCGTCGAGCGCACGGTGCTGGTGGCCGGCGGCGGCGACGGCGGCCCGGCCGACGCCACCAACTTCCTGGCCGATTCGCCGGTGCCGATCATCGACATGGCCACCGCCGCGCACGAGCTCGATCTCATGATCGAGATGAGCGCGCAGCTCGGGCGCGACTGGTCGGTGGCGTTTCGCGAGCGCGGCGGAAAAATCGTCTCGATGCGCGTGGGCAACGACTACGTGATCGACATCGAGCGCATGACCTTCAACAAGCCGCACGGCATGCTGGTCAGCGGCGCGCCCTACGACGAGGTGTGGACGCTGCCCGAGTACGAAACCTCCTGCAAGCCGTACTTCGCGAGCACCTTCCGCGCACCCACCAAGCTCATGCCGCACTTGTGGAGCCCGATGGTGGTCGAGAAGGCGATGGCGCGCGGCGCCGAGGGCAAGCGCTTCGCCTACGAGCCGGGGCGCAAGCAGTGGCGCGTGGCCATCTTCGAGCCCAACATCTGCATGGTGAAGACCAGCTTCATCCCGATGCTGGGCTGCGAGTCGGCGCATCGCGCGCAGCCGCGCCTCATCGAGAAGATGTGGGTCTACAACAGCTTCCACCTGAAGGACAAGCCGAACTTCGTCGCCTTCGCGCAGAGCCTCGATCTGGTGCGGCACGGCCTGGCGACCTTCGAAGGGCGCTTTCCGCTGTACCAGGTGCTGCCGGGCGCGATCGACGCGGTCTTTGCGCACCACTGGGAGAACGCGCAGAACTACCTGTACTACGAGGCGCTGTACGGCGGCTGGCCGCTCATTCACAACTCGCACCTGATCGGCGACTGCGGCTACCGCTACCACGGCTTCGACTGCGAGGAGGGCGGCCAGGCGCTGCGGCGCGCGTTCGCCGAGCACGACGCCAACCTGCCGGCCTACCGCGAGCGCGCCCGCGCTCTCATCGCCAGGCTCGACCCGGAAGGCGAGGAGAACGTGCGCCTCTATTCGGCGGCCATCGAGAGCCTCTACGCGTGAAGACGACACCGATGACCGCCCTGGCCCGATTCACCGCCGCAGCCTGTGTGCTGGCGATGGCCGGCAGCGCGCTCGCGCAAGGCGTGCTGGCCCCGCCCGTGGCGCCGCAGGACACGCTCACGCGCGCCGCCGCCAGCGTGGGCGTGCAGCGCTGCCTGCCCGCCATCACGCGGCTGGCCACGCTCACCGTGCAGGGCAGCCGGGCGCACGACGTGCTGCTCGACTGGGACCGCAAGCGCCCCGACGCCGGCCCGGTGTTCTCGCTGGTTGGCATCCAGTACCCGAACGCGGGCGTGGCCGCGTCGATCACCGCCATTCCTGACGACAGCGGCGCCTGCACCGTGGCGGCCGAGCGCATCTCGGTGGCGCCCTTCACCTGCGCCAGCGTGGCCGAGCAGGAACTGAAGAACTACAAGCGCACGCCGCTGCTGCCGATCTACACGGTCTACACCGACGACAAGGAGCCCACCTCGTCGGTCTCGCTGATCGATTCGCCGCCGGGCTGCCTCGTGATCCGCCGCTACGTCGAGTACGGCTGGCGCGATCCGAATGCGCCCGTGCCGGCCGCCGCGCCGGCGGGGCAGGCACCCAAGCGCCGCTGAGCCTGCGGGGCGCGCGAGCCCGTCTCCGACACGCGTGAACGCCCTTGACCGGCCCGGTGCGGGCCGGTGCCGTCCAAGAATGGACGCATGCCGCGCGCTCCGGTGCGGCGCAAGGAGACCCCATGCCACTGGCGACCCTGATCGGCCGATGGGCGATGCAGCCTTTCTCCAAGGCCCTGCCGCCGCTGGGCGACACCGAGCGCGCCGCGCTCGAGGCCGGCACGGTCGGGTTCGAAGGCCAGCTCTTTGCCGGGCGCCCCGATTTCGATGCCCTGACGGCCGCGGGCCCCAACCAGCTCAGCGCGCGCGAAGAAGCCTTCCTGGCGAACGAGGTGCCCGCGCTGTGCTGCATGCTCGACGACCACGCCATCGACCAGGCGCACGACCTGCCGCCCGAGGTGTGGCGCTTCCTGCGCGAGAAGCGCTTCTTCGGAATGATCATTCCCGAGGAATTCGGCGGCCTGGGCTTCGGCCACTACGCGCACGCGACGGTGGTTGCGCGCATCGCGAGCGTCAACGTGGCAACGGCCGTCACGGTGATGGTGCCCAACTCGCTCGGGCCGGCCGAGCTGCTGCTGCGCTACGGCACCGACGCGCAGAAAGACCACTACCTGCCGCGCCTGGCCGACGGCCGCGAGCTGCCGTGCTTCGGCCTGACCTCGCCCTATGCGGGCTCCGACGCCGCCGCGATTCCTGACCGCGGCGTGCTCGTCGAGCGCGAGTTCCAGGGCCGGCGCACGCGCGGCTTCTTGGTCGATTTCGACAAGCGCTACATCACGCTCGCGCCGGTCGCCACCGTGGTCGGCCTGGCGTTCCATGCCATCGACGAAAGCCGGCCCGAAGGCCAGCGCGAGCTGGGCATCACCTGCGCGCTGATTCCCGTGCCGCACGAGGGCATGGAGATCGGCCGGCGCCACCGACCGATGGACAGCGCCTTCATGAACGGCCCGATCCACGGCCGCCAGGTGTTCGTGCCGATGGACTGGGTCATCGGCGGCGAGGCGCAGGTGGGGCAGGGCTGGCGCATGCTGATGGAATGCCTGGCCGCGGGCCGCGCCATCTCGCTGCCCGCGCTGGGCTCGGCGATGCAGCAGACCGCGCTGTACGTGAGCAACGCCTACGGCCAGATCCGCGAGCAGTTCGGCCTGCCGGTGGGCAAGTTCCATGCGGTGGCGGGGCTGGTCGCGCAGATGTCGGCGCAGCTGTACGCGACCGATGCCGCGCGCCGCTTCACGGCGGCCGCGCTCGACAAGGGCGAGCGGCCCAGCGTGGCCAGCGCGATCCTCAAGGTGCAGCTCACCGAGGCCGGGCGCCGCGCGGTCAACCATGGCATGGACATCCTGGGCGGCAAGGGGATCATCTCGGGCCCGTCGAACCTGCTCGGGGTGGCCTACCGGCAGGCGCCGATCGCGATCACGGTGGAGGGCGCGAACATCCTCACGCGCGCGCTCATCGTGTTCGGCCAGGGCGCGGTGCGCTGCCACCCGCACGTGCTCGACGAGATGGCGGCGGTGCAGGCGAAAGACGAAGCAGCGCTCGGCCAGGCGCTCCTCGCGCACGGCCGGCATGTGGCGCGCAACCTGTGGCACAGCCTGTTCGGCGCGCCGGTGCGCGGCGATCCGCCCGAGGCGCTGGCGGGCGAAGCGCGGCTCATTGCGCGCATGAGCGCCAAGTACGCGCTCACCGCCGACCTGGCGATGGGGCTGCTCGGCGGCAAGCTCAAGCGCATGGAGCTGCTGTCGGCACGGCTGGGCGACGTGCTGGCCCACCTCTACCTGGCGAGCGCCTGCGTGTGGCGCTACCGCGTCGATGCGGCGCCCGAGCTGCTGCCGTTTGCGCAGGCAGCGATCCGGCTGCAGCTGGACGAGGCCGGCAAGATCCTGCGCGACCTGTACGCCAACCTGCCGACGCCGGGGCGGCGCCTGCTCGGTGCGCTGGTGCTGCGCCGCACCGCGCACCTGGCGCCGCTGCGCGACGTGCAGCTGATGGCGCTGGCCGAGCTGCTGCGCACGCGCCCGGACGTGGTCGCGCGGCTCGTGCCCGATCTGTCGGAGCCCGGCCCGGGCGGCCTGCGCGACCTGATGCAGGCGATGGCGCTCGGTGCGCAACTGGGCGAGGAGACCGCCGCGCTCAACAAGGTGCTGCGCCGCACGCGCTCGCTCGACGAGGCCGCGCGCTCGGCCAGCGACCCCGCGCTGGCGCTGGCCTACCTGCAGGCGGCCGACAAGGTGATCCAGGTCGACGACTTCGAGGGGCCGGCGCGCAACGCGGACGGCAGCGCCGGCCTCAGCGCGCCTGCTGCGCCGCCAGTGCCGTCAGCGCCGCCGCCGTCTGCTCGTCCGCCGGAAAGAACGACTCCACCGCGAGTTCCTGCAACGTGACGTCCACCGGCGTGCCGAAGATGGTGATGGTGCTGATGAAGCTCAGCACGCCGCTGGGCATGACCACCTGGAACGGCACGGCCACCGCCGACAGCGCGGTGTCGAGCAGCGGCGCGTCGTGGCTCACGGCGGGCGGCGGGTAGCCCTCCAGCTCGTCGTGCAGCGCCTGCAGCACGGTGTCGCCGGTGGCGGCGATCTGCTGCTGCAGCCGCTCCAGCAGGTGCGTGCGCCATTGCGCGAGGTTCGCGATGCGCGGCGCCACGCCCTCGGGGTGCAGGCTCAGCCGCAGCACGTTGATGGGCGGCTTCAGCAACTCGGCCGAGCAGCCTTCCATGAGCAGCGGCACCAGCGCGTTGTGCGCCACCAGGTTCCAGTGGCGGTCCACGGCCAGCGCGGGGAAGGGCTCGTGGCCCTTCAGCACCAGGTCGATGGCGCGGCGCGCCGAGGCCATGGCCGGGTCGTCGAGCGAGCGCTGGCGGTACATGGGCGCGAAGCCGGCGGCCACCAGCAGCGCGTTGCGCTCGCGCAGCGGCACGTCCAGGCGCTCGGCCAGGCGCAGCACCATCTCGCGGCTGGGCGCGGCGCGGCCGGTTTCCACGTAGCTCAGGTGACGGGTCGACACCTCGGCCTCCTGCGCCAGGTCGAGCTGGCTCAGGCGGCGGTGGGTGCGCCAGTGCCGCAGGTGGGCGCCGAACGGATCGCGCGCGCCGGGCAGGCCGGCGGCGGCGGCCTTGGACGAATGGGTGCGGGGGGTGTTCATGGAGCCGCATTCTGGCGCGGCGGCGGCGCGGCGCCATGACCTCCCAGGTCATCGACGCGATCCACGCCCGGCGGAATCATCGACCCCAACGCAGCAGGACTGGCCTGCAGCGTACCCACCCAGGAGATCCACATGTCTGTTTTCGCTTCCCCCCGCTTCCTGTCGAACGTGATGTGGGCCGATGCCGCTTCGTGCGCCGCGACCGGCGCGCTGCAGGTGGCGTTCACCGACGTTCTCGCCCACCTGACCGGCCTGCCGGCCTGGCTGCTCATGGGCACCGGCGTGTTCCTGCTGGCCTACGCAGCAGCCGCCGCCTTCATGGCCAGCCGCGCCACGCCGCCGCGCACGCTGATCGGCCTCGTGGTCGTCGGCAACTTCGCCTGGGCCGTGGCCTGCGTGGCGCTGCTGGTGAGCGGCGTGTTCGCGGTCACCGCGCTCGGCACGGCCTGGGTGTTGGCGCAGGCGCTGTGCGTGGTCGTGCTGGCCGAACTGCAATGGACCGGGCTGCGCCGCAGCCGGGCCAGTGCCCACATGGCGATGGCTTGAACGCTTGACGACCGTCCGCTCCACGCCCGCCGCACCCCGTGCGGCGGGCGTTTTCGCTATGAGAACGATAGTTCCGGGAGAGCCCGACAAGGAAGACCGACTACAGCCACTGACATTGAACCTCGCTATCCTTGAGAGGCTTCCACGAACACACAGGAGTCTTCTCATGGCCAAAGCCCCGGCGCACGCGTTTGCGTCCACCCTCAAGACCTTCAAGACCGCGTCGGGCAAGTCCGGCAAGTACTGGTCGCTGAAGGAACTGGCCAAGCAGTACCCCTCGGTGGAGCGCCTGCCGGTGTCGATCCGCATCGTGCTCGAGTCGGTGCTGCGCAACTGCGACGGCCAGAAGGTGTCGGCCAAGCACGTCGAAGAGCTGGCCCACTGGGCGCCCAACGCCGAGCGCACCGACGAAATTCCCTTTGTCGTCACCCGCGTGGTGCTGCAGGACTTCACCGGCGTGCCGCTCCTGGCCGACCTGGCCGCCATGCGCAGCGTGGCCGCCAAGCTGAACAAGTCGCCCAAGACCATCGAGCCGCTGGTGCCCGTCGACCTGGTGGTCGACCACTCGGTGATGGTCGACTACTACGGCACGCCCAAGGCGCTCGACCTGAACATGAAGCTGGAGTTCCAGCGCAACAACGAGCGCTACCAGTTCATGAAGTGGGGCATGCAGGCCTTCGACACCTTCGGCGTCGTGCCGCCGGGCTTCGGCATCGTGCACCAGGTCAACCTCGAGTACTTTGCGCGCGGCGTCTACAAGAGCCCGGCCGACAAGAGCGACACGCCCGTCTACTACCCCGACTCGCTGGTGGGCACCGACAGCCACACCACCATGATCAACGGCGTCGGCGTGGTCGGCTGGGGCGTGGGCGGCATCGAGGCCGAGGCCGCCATGCTGGGCCAGCCGGTCTACATGCTCACGCCCGACGTGGTGGGCTTCGAGCTCACCGGCAAGCTGCGCGAAGGCGTCACGGCCACCGACCTGGTGCTGTACGTCACCTCGATCCTGCGCGCCGAAAAGGTGGTGGGCAAGTTCGTCGAGTTCTTCGGTCCCGGTGCCGCGTCCATCGCCGTGCCCGACCGCGCCACCATCGGCAACATGGCGCCCGAGTACGGCGCCACCATGGGCTTCTTCCCGGTCGACGAGATGACCGTGGCCTACTTCGAAGGCACCGGCCGCACCAAGGAGGAAGTGGAGCGCTTCGCCGCCTACTACAAGGCGCAGGGCCTGTTCGGCATGCCCGCGCCGGGCGACATCGACTACACCAAGGTCGTCAAGCTCGACCTGGGCACCGTCTCGCCCAGCCTGGCCGGCCCCAAGCGCCCGCAGGACCGCATCAACCTGGGCGACCTGTCGACCAAGTTCGCCGAGCTGTACAGCAAGCCCAACGACGCCAACGGCTTCAACCAGCCGGCCGACAAGCTCAAGCAGCGCTACGCGCTGACGCGCGAAGGCCAGAGCGGCGACACCGAAGTGCCCCCGCCGCCGCCCGGCTCGCCGCGCCCGGTCATCGAGATGGTGGCCAACCGCTCGACCAAGGCCGCGGCCCACACCAGCGCCACGGCGCCGTCGGCGCCCAAGGGCGACGTCACCATCGGCAACGGCGACGTGCTCATCGCGGCCATCACCTCGTGCACCAACACCTCCAACCCGAGCGTGATGCTCGCGGCGGGCATCCTGGCCAAGAAGGCGGTGGAAGCGGGCCTGAAGGTGCAGCCGCACATCAAGACCTCGCTGGCCCCGGGCTCGCGCATCGTCACCGAATACCTCGAGAAGGCGGGCCTGCTGCCGTACCTGGAGAAGCTGGGCTTCTACCTCGCGGGCTACGGCTGCACCACGTGCATCGGCAATGCCGGCGACCTCACGCCCGAGATCAACGAAGCCATCACGAAGAACGACCTCATCGGCGCGGCCGTGCTCTCGGGCAACCGCAACTTCGAGGCGCGCATCCATCCGAACCTGAAGGCCAACTTCCTGGCTTCGCCGCCGCTGGTGGTGGCGTTTGCCATCGCGGGCAACGTGATGACCGACCTCATGACCCAGCCCGTGGGCAAGGGCAAGGGCGGCAAGGACGTGTACCTGGGCGACATCTGGCCCACGCCGAAGGAGATCGACGACAACCTGCGTTTCGCGATGAACGCCAAGTCGTTCCGCGCGAACTACGAGAAGGTCAAGAGCGATCCGGGCAAGTTCTGGACGAGCATCAAGGGCACGACCGGCCAGGTCTACGACTGGCCGACCTCGACCTACATCGCCGAGCCGCCGTTCTTCGAAGGCTTCCAGATGCAGCCGCACGCGTCGGACGCGGGCATCCAGGGCGCGCGCGTCATGGCGCTGTTCGGCGACTCGATCACCACCGACCACATCTCGCCGGCCGGCTCCATCAAGGAAAGCTCGCCCGCGGGCATCTGGCTCAAGGCGCACGGCGTGCCCAAGGCCGACTTCAACAGCTACGGCTCGCGCCGCGGCAACCACGACGTGATGGTGCGCGGCACCTTCGCCAACGTGCGCATCAAGAACCTGATGATTCCGCCGGACGCCAACGGCACGCAGGAAGAGGGCGGTGTCACGCTGTTCCAGCCGGGCGGCGAAAAGATGTTCATCTACGACGCCGCCATGAAGTACATGGCAGCGGGCACGCCCACCATCGTGTTCGGCGGCGAGGAGTACGGCACCGGTTCGTCGCGCGACTGGGCTGCCAAGGGCACGCAGCTCTTGGGCATCAAGGCCGTGGTGGCGCGCAGCTTCGAGCGCATCCACCGCGCCAACCTGGTCGGCATGGGCGTGCTGCCGCTGCAGTTCCGCGGCGCCGACTCGTGGCAGACGCTGGGCCTCACGGGTGAGGAAAAGATCGACGTCGTGATCGGCGGCGAACTCAAGCCGCAGATGGACGTGAAGCTGGTCGTGCACCGCGCCGACGGCAGCCACCAGGAGGTGACGGTGCGCCTGCGCATCGACACGCCGATCGAGGTCGACTACTACAAGCACGGCGGCATCCTGCCGTTCGTGCTGCGGCAGCTGCTGGCGGCCTGATCGCTTGATCCGCGTCGGGCTCATCTCCGACACCCACGGCCTGCTGCGCCCGCAGGCCGTGGCGGCCTTGCAGGGCAGCGACTTCATCGTGCACGGCGGGGACATCGGCGACGCCGGCATCCTCGACGCACTCGCCGCGATCGCGCCGCTGACGGTGGTGCGCGGCAACAACGACCGCGAGGCGTGGGCCGAGGCCATCCCAGAGACGGCATTCCTGAAGGTCGGCGACGTGCATGTCTACGCGATCCACGACCTTTCTCAGATCGACATCGACCCCGCCGGTGCGGGCGTGCGTGTCGTGATCTCCGGCCATTCGCACCAACCCAAGGTCGAGGAGCGCGGCGGCGTGCTCTATGTCAACCCGGGCAGCGCCGGCCCGCGCCGATTCAAACTGCCTATCGCCGTGGCCGAACTGATCGTCGACGGCGACGCCGTCAGCGCGCGCATCGTCGAACTGCCCCTGTGAGCGGGGCGGGGTCGAATACCCCTAATTGAGAATAAATCTTATTTGATGGGGTATCCTCGGGCCGTTCCTTGAGAAATGCACCACATCGGGGCATTTTCAAAGGACATTCTTCTGTCCCGAGATGCTCATTCCCTTTCTCATCATGCTGCGCGAAGGCATCGAAGCCGCGCTCATCGTCGGCATCGTTGCCAGTTACCTGAAACAAAGCGGTCGCGGCGTGCTGATGCCCGCGGTGTGGGTCGGCGTGCTGCTGGCCACCGCGCTGTCGCTGTTCGCCGGCGCCGGCCTGCAACTGCTGGCGGCCGAGTTTCCGCAGAAGCAGCAGGAGCTGTTCGAAGGCGTGGTGGGGCTCATCGCCGTGGTCATGCTGACCACGATGGTGTTCTGGATGCGCAAGGCGGCCCGCTCCATCAAGGGCGAGCTGCACGCGTCGATCGACAAGGCGCTGGCGCAGCATGCCGACGGGCAGGGCTGGGCGCTCATCGGCATGGTGTTCCTGGCGGTCGCGCGCGAGGGGCTGGAGTCGGTCTTCTTCCTGCTGGCCGTGTTCCAGCAGAGCACCGGCTGGGAAGCGCCCGTGGGCGCGCTCGCCGGCATCGCGGTGTCGGTGGTGGTCGGCTGGGGCATCTACTCGGGCGGCGTGCGGCTCGACCTGCGCCGCTTCTTCCGCTTCACGGGCCTGTTCATCCTGCTGGTCGCGGCCGGGCTGCTGGCCGGTGTGCTGCGCAAGCTGCACGAGGCCGGCGTGTGGAACCAGTTGCAGACCGTGGTGTTCGACATGAGCGAAACCCTGCCGATGGACAGCCCCGTGGGCGCCGTGCTGTCGGGCCTGCTGGGCTACCAGGCCGCGCCCGTGGTGGGCGAGGTGATCGTCTACCTGGCCTTCCTGGTCGTGGCCCTGTTCTTCTTCCTGCGCCCGGCTACTGCTGCGGCGCCGCGCACGGCCACCGCCGGCTGATCTTTTTCCCCGATGTCTTCTTCCTCTTCTTCTTCGTCATCGACGCTCATGCGCGTCGCCGTGGGCGCCTCGGCGCTGCTGGTCGTCGCCGGCCTTGCGGCCTTCTGGTACGCCTCGAACCAGGCGCGCAAGGCGCCGCCCAAGGCGGTCGACCATGCCGTCACCGTCACGATCCGCGGCAACGCCTGCGACCCGAACGAGATCACCGTGCCCGCGGGGCGCACGACCTTCACCATCGTCAACCAGTCGAACCGCGCGCTCGAGTGGGAAATTCTCGACGGCGTGATGGTGGTCGAAGAGCGCGAGAACATCGCGCCCGGCTTCTCGCAGACCATGACGGTCAAGCTTTCGCCCGGCGACTTCGCCATCACCTGCGGCCTGCTGAGCAACCCGCGCGGCAAGCTGCACGTCACGCCGTCGGCGGCCTCGCTGGCCGAAGAGGCGCGGCCCTCGCTCGTCAACTACGTGGGCGCGCTGGCCGAGTACCAGGTGTTCCTGCGGCTGGAGGCCGCCACGCTCGACGACGCGGTGCGCGCGCTGGCCGATGCCGTCAAGGCGGGCGACCTGGCGCAGGCGCGCGCGCTCTACGCGCCGGCCCACCAGGCCTACAAGCGCA
>Ga0160430_100379_pt1 | contig 27746 bp, 26 predicted proteins | sample HID1971I_E0MG_FD_108274 | JGI IMG/M metagenome (GOLD analysis project Ga0160430, IMG submission 108274) | Enriched millipede-associated microbial communities from UW Madison campus, WI, USA - HID1971I_E0 MG | ecosystem: Host-associated > Arthropoda: Insects > Digestive system > Unclassified ...
AACGATCGGGGTCGGCGACGTGGCCGTGCAGACGCGCTACGTGATCGAGGGAATCAAGAAAGTCCTTGAGGATGCCGGGGGGGCCCTCTCGGATATTGCCTATAACCATATCTTCATCCGCCGGCTGGAGGACTACAAGGCCATGAACGACGTCTATCGTCAGTATTTCAATGTGGATCCACCTGCACGGTATTGCATCCGCGCCGACCTTGTTCCCCCGGATTGCCTGATCGAGATTAGCTCAATTGCGCACTTGAAGTAAATATGATCACAAGTCTGAACAGACGCGCGTACCTGACTTGGTTGGGCATGCTCGCGGCGGGATCGGTGCTCGCGCCCGTTGCGCCGGCGCATGCGCAGGAGCGGCCGGCCAGTGATTTTCCGAACCGCCCGATTCGGGTGATCGTGCCGCTGAGTTCAGGCAGTGGCGGCGATGGCTATGCGCGACTTTTCAGCGAAAAGCTGAATGGTCTGCTCGGGCAGCCTGTGATTATCGAGAACCTGCCGGGGGCAGGCGGTACCGTGGCCGCAGCGGCTTTCAAACGCGCTCCTGCCGATGGATACACATTCCTGCTCGCGACGGCCGGGCTGATCTCGGGCAATCCGCTGTTTGTGCGCAATCTTCCCTATAACCCCGCGACCGATTTTGTTCCGGTAGCAGGCGTAGCACGCGGAATGAACGTGTTCATCGTGCCTTCGGCATCGCCTATCCGCTCGCTGGCAGACTTGGTTGTCCATGCCAAGCACGCTAAAGCATTGCTGAACTGTGGCACCGTCTCTCCGCTTTACCAGGTATCCCAGCAATGGTTCGCCAAACTGGCCGGCATCAATTTTTCCAACGTACCCTACAAGGCGTCGGGCGGGCTGGTGGCGGACATTGCCGGGGAGCAACTTGAACTCGCGGTGACGGACCTTGCGAGCGCCGCACCGCTAATGAGGGCCGGGAAGGTACGCGCTCTCGCAGTGACGGGCGCGACCCGGCATCCCGAGTTTCCGAATCTGCCGACGGTCATGGAAAGTGGGTGGCCTGACTATGTCAACTATGCGTGGGTAGCATTTTACGCTCGCTCCGAGACCCCGAGCGCGGTGATCAAAAAGTTTGGCAATGCGGTCTTGAGCGTGCAGCAAAGTGCTGAAGCCAAAGAGCTCGCGACTCGTTTCGGTGGTGAACTGATGCCGATGAATTCGGTCGAGCTCCGAACATTCCAGCAAGGAGAATTCGAGCGATTTCGCGCTGTGGCCAAGTCCTCGGGAATAGAACCGCAATAGCAAAGTCATGGACATTTCAACAAATGTGGTCATTGTCGGCGGTGGGCCCACGGGCCTGCTCCTTGCCGCCGAACTCGCGCTCGCCAAGACCAATGTGGTCGTTGTCGAGCGGCGCTCTGAGCCAGTGGGCCAGGCGCGCGCGTTGTCGATGCATCCGCGAAGCCTGGAGACATTGGCGCTTCGAGGGATAGAGAACCGTTTTTTGCTGGCGGGCGTGAAGGTCCCGACGGGACACTACGCCGCGTGTGATGTGCGGTTGGACTTCACGAAGCTGGATAGCACGTTCGCTTTCGGTCTGTTGATCCCGCAGACGACCACCGAGCACCTGCTAGAGGCACGCGCACTGGAGTTGGGCGTGCGCATCGAGCGCGGCTGCAAGGGAGAGGGGGTCCGACAGGACGCGGACGGTGTGTCGGTCGAAGGCAGCCGGCCCGACGGTCATTTTCGAGTCCGCGCCGACTATTTGGTTGGCGCCGACGGTGCGCGCAGCACTGTGAGGCAAGCGAGCGGCATTGGCTTTCCGGGTGAGGAGAGCGGCATGTCCGTCTATTTCGGCGATGTCTTCATCGACAGTGCTCCGGTGACCACGACAGGTCGTTTCCAGGTGCGCAACGCATTCGGGATCATGGAAGGCTTCCCGATGGCGGACGGGCGTCACCGCGTGGTCTTCGTCGACGCTAAGCGGGTGGGCACTCCAGTCCATACACCAGTGGTGATCGAGGAGATGCAGGACGGCGCGAGTCGCATCATGGGTGGTGGGGTCAAGCTGCGCGACCCGAGCTGGATGTCACGCTTCGGCGATGAAACAAAGCTGGCAGACCACTACCGCAAAGGACGCGTTTTCTTGGCGGGCGACGCCGCCCATATTCACATGCCAGCCGGGGGGCAGGGCATGAATACCGGGATTCAAGATGCGATGAACCTTGGCTGGAAGCTCGCCGGTGTCCTGCGGGGCGAAGCCGACGATTCACTGCTCGATAGCTATCAGCTTGAGCGGCGCCCCGTGGGCCAACGTCTGGTGGAAAACACCAAGGCCCAACGCTCGCTGCTGCGCAACCTTCTCCAGGAAGGAGACGCGCTCTGGAACGCTTTCAATGACTTGCTGCGTCATCCGGCGACCAATCTATATCTCTCCGGGATGATCACTGCGATCGACACGCACTATTTGCAGCCTCTGCCGGGCGTCGAGCCGCCTTGCAACTGGACGGGCCGCCGATTGAAGGATCTGCAGCTGCGCTCGGTGAACGGTGAGCAACGGGGGCTGTACGCGATGCTGCATGCCGGTGCGTGGGTGGAGCTTCGACTGAAGACAGACGGACGGGCCCCGCGGCCTTGCGGTGTTGCCGAGTCTTGGGTGGTCAAGCACGATATCGAATTGGGCGGCGAGGCCGATTGCTTTGCGGGCTTGAGCGCAGTGCTCGTGCGACCGGACGGGCACGTCGCTGCGACGGCTTAAGGAAGCGCGGGATGAAATTACGCGAGATTGGCCGTTCAGGCATCCATGTTTCTGCCGCCGGCCTGGGGTGCAACAATTTCGGATTCTTCCAGGATACGGCTCAATGTAAAGAATGCGTACACGCCGCGCTTGACGCAGGGATCACCTTTTTCGACATGGCCTCTGAGCATGGTGCAGGGGCTGAAGAAGCGCTGGTGGGCAAGGTGCTTCGCGGGCATCGGCATGCCGTGGTCATCGCGACCAAGTTCGGGCAGCCGGAGCTTCTTGGTCTCGATGCCAATGGTGGCATGCAAATGCGCAAGGACCCGCAGCGACAGGGTATGTCCCGGCGATGGATCATGCAGACTGTGGAGGAGAGCCTGCGTCGTCTCGGTACTGACTACATTGACCTCTACCAGCCGCATGTCGTGGATGCAACGGTACCGGCCGATGAGACGCTGCGCGCGCTCGACGAACTGGTCCAACAGGGCAAGGTGCGTGCGATCGGACAAGCAGCGACGTTCGCGACCGCGGCGGATGTGACGCTGCAGCAAGACATTGCAATGCGGCAGGGTCTTTCGCCGTTCAGCTCCATGCAAACTCACTACAACCTGCTGATGCGCGACGCTGAACGCGAGATCCTCCCTATGCTACGCGCGCGCCATATGAGTCTGTTGCCCTACTGGCCGCTTGCCAATGGCTTGCTGAGCGGCAAATACAACAGCGCAGTTGCAGCCGCTGAAGGCACGCGCTTGGCTAAGATCCGGATGGTCAAAGATCTCTATGGCTTGAGGCATTGGCGCCAAGTCGAATTGCTGCGCAGCTTCGCACTCTCGCGAGGTATGGATATGGTGGAACTCTCATTCGCGTGGCTGTTGTCTGAGGATGCGGTTGCCAGCGTCATTGCTGGCGCCAGTTCTGCACAACAGGTTGCTCAAAATGCAAAAGCTGCGGACTCGACACTGAGTCCCTCGGACAGATGCGAGTTGCTGCGGCTTCTCGACGAAGACATGAGCGAAGACGGCCACTGAAGGGGGACGGACTCCCTGGCGACCGCGAGCATCCAGACGCAGGGACTGGTAGATCGGGTTTTCGGCACCTGCAGGACGCCTGCCAGAGCGCTGCAATCTTCCTGTACGACGACCTCGTTGGCCGTAGCTGCGGTGTTGGGGAGTCCCGACGACGTGACGAGCGAGGCGGTGTGCGCCTTCGTAGTGCTCAAGCGCGCGGCCGACCGGCGAGAAGGCCAAGCAGATTGCCATCGAGTTGCGCAACTGGGTGGCCAAGGAGATCGGGCCGATCGCCGAGCCCAACGACATCCGCTTCGGCGACAACCTGCCCAAGACTCGCAGCGGCAAGATCATGCGGCGGCTGCTGCGCAGCATCCCAAGGGCGAGGCGACCACGCAGGCCTCGACGCTGGAGAACCCGGCGGTCCTGGAGCAGCTGCCGCACGCAAGTGGAAGAGCTAAGTTTTCAATAGCTTGGCAGCCTGAAACTAAAGAAATGTCCGATCAGGCCGACTGCCATAGACTCGCAATAGTTCATGTGGACTATGCGAAAAAATTCTGTAATCAGAGCGATCAAGCGCCAAATCGTATTCGCTTCGCATATTAAGCTTGCATCAAATTCTCTTCGGAAACAACGGCGGCCCCACTTCGACGCCGCTTATCCTCCATGTGTCGTCATTCTCGTCGGCGGCTCCCAACTTTCGAAAGATTTTTTGACTGACACCTGGCAACATTGGAGCGATGCATTTGGCAATCGTGAAAATGCGAAGCAAAAGTGTAGCTAAAACGGAATTGAGCTTTATCCTGCTTGACTCGGTTTCTGTGTTCGCATGGCTAAGTTTGGCCAAATTCCATGGCTCTTCTTCATGGACGTAGCGGTTACAACTTGCGACGTAGGACCAGACAGCATCGAGAGCTTGGTCGAAAGCGTAGCAATCTAGATGTTCTGCGATTTTTTTGCAAAATTCGTCTGCCTGTGAAGTCTCGCCATCGAGGATGGAGATGAATTCTGAAAAATTGCGGTCTTCGCTTTCAAGGTAAAGCTTGGTCATGCTGAGTACGCGGTGTACCAGATTACCGAGCTGTCCTGCAAGTTCAGAGTCATAAGATCTCGCAAACCGCTCGTGCGAAAAATCACCATCGCCGGTCGCGCGAATGTGACGCAGTAGATAATACCGAACCGCATCGGAGCCCAGTTCGTCAATCAGTGGAATGGGATCGACAGCGTTGCCGGTGGACTTTCCAATTTTACGACCCTCTGCTGTCACGTAGCCGTGAACAAAGAGACGCGTAGGGGGAGCAATTCCCGCCGACAAGAGTATTGCTGGCCAGTATATTGCGTGAAATCTTGTGATGCCTTTACCTATGACATGCTCGCGCGCGATCGCACGTGGCCACCATTTTTCAAATTCGCTGCTCGTTTCGCTACCAAATCCAAGCGCAGAAAGGTAGCTGCCCAAAGCATCAAACCAAACATAGATGACCTGGGAGGGGTCCCCTGGGACGGGAATTCCCCAATTGCGTGCGCGAATAACGCTGCGGGAGATACTAAAGTCATCAAGCCCACTGTCAATCCAGCTCAATACTTCGTTTTTTCGAGATTGAGGAATAATATTTATTGTATTGGATTTATATAACTCACGCAAACCTTCTTTGTAGCGCGAGAGCCTGAAGAACCAATTTTCTTCCTCTACCAGACTAGGTTCAACCCCGTGTTCCTGGCATTTCCCATCATCGAGATCTTCTGGTTTGTAAAATTGCTCGCACCCTGTGCAATACAGTCCGCTATATGGCCGCTTGTAGATGTCGCCGCTTGAAAAACATCTTGCCCACAAATTTTCAACGCCGCGCGAATGTCTTGCATCGGCGCTGGTTCGGATAAAGTCGTCGTAGGAGAGATTGAGTTTACTTTTTAGTTGAACGAACTTGGCCGCATTGCGGGATACTAGTTCGGCTGTGGGAATGCCTGCAGCGTCTGCGGCTTGGACATTCTTAAGACTGTTCTCATCAGTACCTGCCTGAAAGCGAACTTGATCGCCTTTTTGGCGATAGTGGCGAGCGAGAGTGTCGGCTTGCACAAGCTCAAGCACAAATCCTATGTGTGGCGAAGCATTTACATATGGAATTGCGGTGGTGAGGTAGCGAGCGGACCGTGCGGAAAAATTGATTTGTTTGGAAGGCATGCTAGGGAACTCCTTTGGTGAAAGGCGGCCCCTTTTAAGTAAAAAAGCCGCCCTAGGTGGAAGCGGCTTGATTTACTGAATGACTTAAATCAATTGTGCTAAAGCCGCGTCGAGAGGACGGGGCATCATGTCGTTCGCAGAGAATTGGAACGGAGAACTGCTCATCGGCACATCATACGCAAAAAGGAGATGCCGTACTACCCCATGATGCGCGCTAGTAGTCTGCTGAATCTCCGTGCCAAACAGTGACCCGTGCGCCGTATGCCGTTCCCACGGACCATGGGAAAGCTTTCGACGCCAGCCTGACCCAGTTGAACTTCTGTCCTCTTTTCCTCCAGACGAACCACTAACTTTTGCCTCACAGCATCCGTTCTCGCTTCTCTGGACACCGCGGTATTCGGGCCCTTCGCACGATGCTGCTGGCCGCTATGGTCTGCTTGAAGTGCTCTTTAACCTTTAGCGTTTCCAGCATCGACGGCTGCAGTCGAGAGCCTCGGCGGTGGCCGAGTCGTTTGACGCTCTTTCGATGCCTGTCGGCCCACTGCCTGAGCGCATCGGCGATGTGCGGGTCACCCCGGCGTCAGCCTGCTCCCCCCAGAAGTTGGACGGTTGGAAGGCTCGCCTAGGAAGAAACAACAAGGCTGATCAAAACGCATGCCGCATGCCCAGCGCAAAGCCAGTCCCCGACCGAAGACTGGTGGCGCGGTCGGCAATGACTACTCCATACAAATCCGTGCGTTTTGAGAGGCTGTGAATGTAGCCGGCCGAGAGCGTCCTGCGCACGCGATCGCTAGTGCCTGCCTGTTCACGGTTTGTTCGAGCCCATGAAGCAACGATACGTCCTGCGCCTACAGGCGCTTGGATGCTTAGCCCCACCGTGTCCAAACTGATCTCCGATAGTCCCCGGGCCTGTACGGTGCCGCTGGAGTACTGGGCGTACAGTTTTACGGCCTCGAAGTCATAGGAGACGCTGCCCAGCATGCTCTTGGTCTCCTGGATTACAAAGGGCGCTCCGGCAGGCTCCGCTGCCCCTCGCGGCGAGGTTATGGCCGCTCGATCAACACGGCGGTGATTCAGCGCCGCGGCGAATGCGCCATGGCGATAGTTCACCGTGATGTCGACACGGCGGCCTTCCGTCGACCCCTCGTTCGCGCCATACTGCACATTGCCCGAAAAGCCTCTAAACGGAGGCGTTGTGTAGGCTATCGAATTGCTCCAGATGCCATCCGCGCTGCCGTTTACTGTATTAAGAGGCTGGGAGCCCGTGAGGGTGTGCATCAGGAATGGTCCAAGATTCACGGACTCCGCGAATGGAGAAAACTGAAGCGTAGCGATATAGCCGCCCGTCGGTATGCGGCCCAGCCGCACAAAGCCGAATCCTCCGCGCAAACCCACCCATGAAGCCAGCGATAAGCTGCGCCCTGCAGCGGTGTCACCTGGATGGCGCCCGAATTCGCCTGTGTCTAAGCGGAAGTGGCCGGCGAGGTCGAATGCGGCAGCCAGTCCTCCGCCAAGATCTTCAGTGCCGCGAATACCCCAGCGAGACATGGACAGCAAGCCGCCGTCCAATCGAGATACCGGGAGCTCACCGGCCAAGCTGCGACGGTAGTAGCCGGCATCGGCAACGCCGTAGAGCGAGACGCGGTTGCCCTCGCTTAGGACCTGCCCGGTCGCGGGGGAGGGCAGTCCCGACAGCGCAAGGCTGGTCATCGTCAGCGGCATGCAACGGTACCATGCTCGTGGAACTAGAAAAAGATTGGAGGGATAGCGCATGTATGTCTCTTTCCATCTCTCTGCGGAGATGGTTTTTGGTTAGAACGGAAGTTGATGCCAAGCTCTTGGAATTGGCGTCGGCATGATGCTCAATCAATGTCGCGAGCGTCAAAGTTCTGCATCACATGATGAGAATCAGAATCCCAATTAACACGCGCCGTTATGGCTGTCCCGCATGAGCGTGCGCAAGTCCACCAAGATCCACGGAATTGGTGCGCGAATAAGAAAGAGATGCAAATGCCCTGGGAATTCGCTGCCCGGCTCGATACATGGAGAGACCTTGCTAGCGCAGGTGCTGTGCCACCTGAGTCGGTATTCAGTCCACGGAAGGACATAAGGCGCGCGTGGTGTTACACGAGACGACGCTCCGCCGGCCAGAGCCATCCGAGAACGGCGGTTGCGTCTGTTCATCTTAAAACGATGCCTTCGTCCTCAAGGCTCCTGACTTACGCTATTGCTGAGAAGTCCTACCGACGAGATCTCCACTTCCACGCGGTCGCCCGGATGGAGCCATAGTGGCGGTACCCGCTTCACACCGACGCCACCCGGAGTTCCGGTAACGATCACATCGCCCGGCATCAGCGTCATGAAGGTCGAGATGTACGCCACGAGGCGGGGGATCGGAAAGATCATTTGGTCGGTGCGTGCCTCCTGCACAACCACATCATTGACGCGGGTCTGCAGTGAGAGCACGCGATCATCGGGCAGTTCGTCCGAGGTCACTAGTGCAGGCCCAAAGCCTGCGGTAGCCGCAAAGTTCTTGCCCGGTCCGAACTGCCGCGTATGGTGTTGCCAGTCCCGCACGCTGCCATCGTTGAAGCAACTCACGCCCGCGATGTGCGCCCAGGCGTTCTCCTGGGAAATCCGACGCCCACTCAGGCCGATAACGATAGCCAGTTCGCCTTCATAGTCCAGCTGAGTCGACTCGCGCGGACGAACCAGCGCGGCACCACTGCCCTTCAACGACTCTGGGTGCCGAAAGAAGATGGACGGGTGCTCTGTGGGATCGCGTTGAGTCTCGACGCGGTGCTCTTCGTAGTTGTGACCTACGCAGGCGATGGTGCGCGGCTGCGGAATCACCGGGAGCAACGTCAGCGTTGCTAGTGCGTGGTCGGCCTCGGCCTCCGCGTGCGAACGCGCTACCGCCTGCCAGTCCGGCCAAGCCAACAACTCGCGCAGCGTGGCTGCTGTCGCGCCGAGCCGCCGACCGAGGTCGACCACGCCGTCAGCTGAGCACAGCCCATAGGAGGTGTAACCGTCGATCTCAAAACTTACGAATCTCATAAGGACTCCTGTGAATAAAAAAGAGAGCGGCCCTCAGGCCGAATTTGGCACGACGCTGTAGACGTAGCGGTCCGGGCGCAGCACTAGGGCCGCGGCGTCAAAGCGCGCCAACAAGGCCGCAATTTCACCGCTGGCATCGCGCACATACGTCACTGCGCTCTCTTCGTCGGCGGGGATGTCGAGAAAATCGTCCTCGCTTCGCACCAGAACCACCCTGCCGGTGCACAGGCCGCGTGGCACCACGCTAAGCGCTGTGTTGTGGACCTCAACGGCATCCCAGCCAATCACGGAGAAGCCCGTTCCCAGCACGTCGTCGAGGCGCACGCTCATCGTCGGGCTTTGCACCCACGGCTGAGGCGCTAACTCGGTCGCGCTGAGGCTTGGCGAGGGAAGGAAGCAGCCCTGCGAGAAACGCGGTTTGGGCTTGAACTTGAGCTGCAGAATGTAGTCGCGGCAGGCCGGAACGAGGCAGGCTGCGCGCAAGGCTGTCTGCGTAAGCGCCGCGCCTAGCACGCTCTTGGGTTGCATGACGCGACCGATGCGTAGAGCCATGCGTATCAACGCAGCGGCGTGCGGCCGGCGCTCTTGTTCGTAGCTGTCGAGCACCGACTCGGGCAGCGCTCCGCGAAGCAAGGCCGCAACTTTCCACGCAAGGTTGGCAGCATCGCGAATGCCGCTGTTGAGGCCTTGGCCGGCAAAGGGTGGCGTGAGGTGGGCTGAATCCCCTGCGAACAGCACACGGCCTTCGCGCCAGCGCGTGGCGACGCGGGCGTGGAAGCCATAGATCACCTTGCGCACCAACGGGAGGTGGCGGTCGGCCGGCACGCGGTGCGCAATCCATTCGCGGAAGCTGCGCTCATCTAGCACGTCCTCGTCACGATCACCCTCGCGCAGCATAAATTCGTAGCGCAGCGCGCCGCGTGGTCCGGGCAGACGGATGGTCGGTCGCCGTGGGTCGCAATAAGTGCTGGTGTGGCGTAGCGGTACGGTGCGCTGCGCGAGGTCTACGATGAGCCAACGCTCAGCATAGGTCTCCCCTTCGAGCACGATGCGACAGAATTCGCGCACGGGGCTTCTGCCGCCATCGCAGGCGAGGAGGAAGCGCGCACGCACGCTGTGGGCAGCACCATCGGCGTCCACGTGCACAAGAATGCTCTCTGCGTCCTGCTCAAAAGAAGTAAAGCTGTGCCCAAAGCGCACCACGACGTGTTCGAATCGAGCTAGCCCTTCGAACAGCGTGCGCACCAGCAGCGGCTGGCGGAACGCATTGCGTTTCGGATAGCCGTATTCCTGGCGCGTCGGCTGGATAGCAGCGAAGGGCCGACCTCGCCAGTCGTGATACTGCACGCCGTAGCCCAACACCACGTCCTTCAGCACAGCTTCCATCAGGCCGGCACCTTGCATCGTGCGTAGGCTTTCGTCGTCCAGAGTCACGGCGCGAGGCTCGGGTTCGAGTTCGCCATTGCGCTCTATCACCAACGTGCGCACTCCGTGTGTGCCCAGCAAGTTCGCGAGGGTGAGCCCGACCGGACCCGCGCCGACGATCACCACGTCGGGGTCTTTTCCATCCATCCACATAAGTTTCTATCGCGGCGTTTCTAGCCGCCCTCCTATACGCAGCGCCGCGCGCAGGACTTGGTCCGCGACGCGCTGCGGGTTGATGTTCGGTGCTTGAGACCACATCACCACCGAGAGGCTACCCAGCAGCAGCTCCCCTTGATGGATCGGTGCAGCCCAGCCGCAGGCTTCGGCGTCCACTTCGCCCGCCGTGACGCAGACCTTGTCGCGACGAATCTGCGCCATCAGCGGCACCAGCGTGTCGAAGCTGTTTGGCAGACCCGCCTCGCGCAGGGCTGCAACATCGTGGCGCACCAAGTCGCGCAAGTCATCCGGCGCCATGTGCGCCAGGATGACTCTTGACGTTGCTCCCCGATACAACGGCATGGCCCGGCCGCGCTCGTAGCTGACGAGAGGCGGCCCATGCCGCCCGCGCACCTGATGCACACACACCACTTTGCGGCGATGCAGGCGGCTGAGCAGTACTACACCGCCCGTGCGCTCCGACAGGGCCTTCATGATCTCGCTGGCAGCGTCGATCAGCGGGTCGTTGATGCGGATCAGCCGGTCAAGCTCGACGATCTCCGGGCCCAACACGTACTGACCGACGGATGTACGCTCGATCAAGCCCGTTTCCTCCAGGTCGGCCAGGTAGCGGTAGGCCGTGGCGGGGGAAACGCGCAGGCTGGTCTCCACGTCCACCGCGCGCACATGTTTGAACCCTTGCTTGAACAAGCGCAGGATCTGCAAGGCCTTGGCGGTGGTGGTCATAGGTGGTACTCCTGATGATGCAAACTGCGCGACTAGCTTCGCATGATTGCAACACCCCAGCGGTTGAGGGTCGAGGGCTGGTGCGGCCATTCACCCACTGCGCGGCCAGGCTGGCAGACCTCCAACTCGGCGGAAATCTCTGCCATGTTGCCGTCCATGTCCTTGAGCATGAAGAAGGTGTCATTGCCGGGGCCGTGCCGCCCCACGCCCCAAGCCAATGGAAAACCGGCGTTCGCCACGTGATCTGCCCAGTCGCGAAGCGTTCCCCAGTCTTGCGCCTCGCATGAGAAGTGGTCAAAACGCGCGAGCGGGGCACGGAAGATCGCCATGGCGTGATGCTCGGCGTCAGTGCGCAGGAAGGCTGCGGTCGTCCCGCCTGCTTCATCGCTCACTCGATCCGACAGCACGAAGCCTAATTTTTCGGTGTAGAAAGCCAACAACGCGGCCGGATCGGGCGTCCGCACCGCGAAGTGCTGCAGTCGCGCAGCCGGCAGGTCGGGCGCGGCTAGCTCAGCAGACGGCGCAGGCGCAAACTCCAAGCGGATGTGGCGGCCTTCGGGGTCGAGCACAGTGTGGGCGGTGTCGGTCTGCTCGTACAGGGCCACACCGCGCTTTCTCAACTGTTCGCGATGGGCGAGCAAAGCCGCGGCTGTGCTGAAGCGAAAGCAGGCCAGATGCAACTGGCCGCCATCGCCGGGCCGCAAGACGAGTTCGCGTTCAGGTGCTCGACACACATAGGCATCGCCTTGCTGCGAGACGGCAAAGCCGAAGGTCTTGGCGTAGAAGGCGGCCAGCGCTGCTGGGTCACTGGCGGTGAGTTCGAGTCGCGCGAGCTGCGCTCCGATTTCCATGGATGTCCTTTCAAGATCGAGTGCTTCGATCATGGACAGCCGAAGACGACCGGTCAAAGTGCCTTCTCAAATCGTGAGAAATGAGAAAGAAGATGTTTAACTCTCAGGCTCGAAGGTTCGCACGTCGCCCTTGAGCTTCTTGCTTCCACAAAGCCCAGGGCCGTTCGGCCTGAGCCTCGTGGCTCGCCATGCATGAAGCGCACTCGGCCTCGCTCAGGTAGCTCACCTCACCCAGACCCAACGCGACAGTTTGGCAGCGCGCATTCATTTCGGCGTAAACCGCGCGATATACAACCTGTTGAAGGCTCTCACCTACCACAGTACTACCGTGCCCGCGCATCAGTACGATGGCGTGACCTTCGAATTGACGGGCTAACGCCGCGCCGATTCGGCCGTCGCGCACCAGCAGGTCGCTGCCATCGCCCACAACGTCGCGAATCTCAAACACCGGCGTGCTGGTTCCGATAAAGCCGGCCATGTGGAAAACCGCGCGCAGTGGCGTGGCGCGTGAAATCGTCAGCGGTACGATGGATGGCGAGTGGCTGTGCACGATGGCCTGCACGTGTGGGTGCGCGCGGTAGATCTCGGCGTGAATGAAACGCTCGATATACACGCGCCGTCCGCCCGCGTCGATGGGATCGCCTTGGAGCGTGAACGAGACGATGTCCCCTTCACCCACCTGACCTGGCGCCATGTTGCGCGCTAGAAGAAATCGGTCGGGGTCGTGGTCGTGGCGCACGCTGACGTGGCCGAAGGCGTCGACAACACCTTGGTCGTAGAGGATGTGATTGGCGCTGACCAAGTCCGCCAGCAAGCTTGAGCTTGTCGGCAGCGGCACCCGGTCTACATCATCGAGAGAGGCGGATAGCGAGGGGATTGATGGGCACATACGCTCATCGTCCGAGAGGAAATTCGGCGTTCAGGAAGTCCAGCGTGCGCTGCCAAGCTTGGGTTGCTGCGGCCTCGCGATACATCGCGGGGCGCGCGTCGCACAGGAATGCATGCCCGGCGCCGGAGTACACGTGCTGTGAGAAGCGCACTCCGGCAGCCTGCAACGCGCGATCGATGGCGCTCACCTGCTCGGGCGGAATGGTGTGGTCATCCGCCCCTACGTGCAGCAACAGCGGCGCGCAGATCGCGTTGGCGTCACCCAATGTGGCGTGGGGCCCGGCAGCGATGCCTGGCCCATAGAAGACGACGGCGGCGCCCAGATCAGGCAGCCGCGTTGCGGCAGTGAAAGCAGCGCGGCCGCCGAAACAGAAGCCCACCACGGCGATTCGTCCTGCTTCGAGATGCTCCGCGGTCTCGAGGTGCTCGAGCACGGCCTGCACGTCTTCCAGGATGGCGGGCGAACCGATCTGCGAGATCAACGCAACGGCTTCGCTGTGTTGCGCGTAGGCAAGTTCACGCGTGCCGCTGCGGTGAAAGAGGTCTGGGGCCAGCGCCAGGAAACCTTGCCGCGCGAAACGTTGGGCAATGTCCTGGATATGCGCGTTCACGCCAAAGGCCTCCTGAAGCACGATGATGGCGCGCGTAGCGGGCGCAGCGGGGCGCGCCACATAGGTCTGCATGGGGCCGGCGGCGGTCTGCACGGTAATCCAGCGGGTCTGGTCTTGCAATTCGGGTCTCCGTTGGAAAGAAGGGTCAGGGTTTCACCACAGCCATCCAGATGGGCAGCGTCCGGGTACGGGTAGCTTCCAGCGCCTCGTTGATCTGATCGAGGCTGAAGCGGTGAGTGATGAGATCCTCGGCGTCGAGTCGGCGGTCGGCCAGCAAGGCCAAAACCTCCTCCGCGTCCGAGCGGGTGCATGCGCGTGTGCCGACGAAGCGCCAACAAAAGATCATCATGTCTCGAAGCGCGAAGGTCAGCGCACTATTGCTGCCGCCCATGTGCACGAAGGTGGCGCCCTGGGCCATAGCCGAAGCGGCTTGGGCCGAGCCTGGTCCGCCCGGGAAGTAGTCGAGCACGGCATCCGCGCCGCGCGGCATTAGCTTGCGCAGCCGCTGGGTAAGGCTTTGCGTCTCGCCCCAGTCGGAACCGAGTTCGTCGAGCACTGCAAGCTGCACCGGCAGGTCACCCGCCAACGGACGTAGTGCTTCTAGTCGCTCACGCGACCGCCCCACCAGCACCAGTTCGCGCGCACCATAGAAGCGCGCGAGCCTAATGCTTGCTGTGCCCATGGTGCCGGAAGCGGCGGTGATGATCAGGCGGCCTGTCGCGGGCAGGGCTGCACCTTTGAGCGCGCGCACCGCGTTGGCCAGGTCGTGCACCTTGGCGCCCACGTCGAAGCTGACGTGCGCGGGCAGGCGGTCCAGCAGGTCAGCAGGCACGCAAGCGTACTCCGCCAGCCCACCGTTGTGATACTTCGCGTAGAGCTCCATCGGGCCGCGGCCGAAGCCGGCGTGGCCGATCATCGCGGCGTCGTCGCACATCTGTTGGCGGTCCGATCGGCAGTAGTCGCACTGACCACACGAAAGCATGGGGTGCACACGCACGCGCGCGTCCTGCCAAGCGGCGTCGACTCCGCCGCCTAACGCCACCACGGTCCCGGCGATCTCGTGGCCAGGCGTAGTCGGCAGGTGCTTGAAGCGCCCCATCTCAAGTAGCTTCATCATGCCGGGCGCAATCCCTGCGGACGCTACCTTGACTAGCACTTCACCTTCCCCAGGGGTGGGCACGGGCAAAGTTTCTAGGCTGAGTTCACGCGCGCCTTCATGGGCACGCGCGGCCGTCATCGTTGACATGAACGTTTCCTTGTTGTGATTGTGAAAGATGCGCTCAGGCGCAGCGCAGTTGGGCCAACTCGTTGGGCAGCAGGCGCGAGCCCTGACGCAAGGCCGGCGCGACCAGCGGAATTGACGAGGTGCTGGCCAGCGCCAGGTGCTCGCTCAGCCCGGTGTGCATGCTGGTGAAGGCGATGCCCCGAGGAATCTGGACAAAGTCGCCCGGCACCAGGTGCACGCAGCCACGTTGAGTGACCAGCGTGCGCTCTCCCTGGATCTGGTACTGAACCTCACAGGCATCGCGATGGCGCGTGTACACGGCCCCGTCGTCCGAAGCCTTGCGCGAGCGGCCGATGGCTACCGCCTCACTGCGATACAGCCACTGCAAGCCATGGCCCTCTGGATGCAACACGTTGATACGCTCAGCATCCTGCTTGGCATGTTGTAGTAGCAGGGCCTCGTCGACGGGCGTGAGCGCCAGGTCCTGGCCTGGGCCACCTACGCCTTCGGTCGTGAGTTCGTTGAGCACCGCTGGTGCCCAGCCGGGGAACGGCATGTTCAGGTACTCTGCTTTGCGGATGGCGGGTGTGAGTTCGCGCACGGGTCCCGGCACGTAGAACAGCAGGTGCACGTCCTGCCGACCGAAGTTGTCGTGCGCTACTCCGTTGGGGATGCGCGAAAAGTCGCCTGGCCGCAGCTCTACCGTGCCGAGTTCGGTAATGAGGGTGCGCTCGCCACACACTTGGAACGAGAGCTCATCCACACCGGTGTTGCGGTGATAGAAAGGTTGGCGGCCGTTCATGTTCTGCCATTCGATGCGGATGTCCGCGCTCTCGTAGACGCCCACTGGTGGCGCGAACGCGCGCTCCTCGTAGGCGGCGCCGAGGTGTGCCACTTCGATCAGCGGATACTCGCGATAGCGCCTCCCGGGGGATGGCAGCGGATCCCCGAGCAGGAGTTCCTCGCGGCGTTCCAGCACATAGGGCGACGCTTCGAAGGGAAATGCGTCGATGTGTTCGCGGACCAGCTTCATAAGTTCTTTGCCTGAGGTAGGGGTTGCGTACAAGGGGACAGGACGGCGGGAGCATGCCAATGGGCAGGGCCAGGGTCAAACAGAATTCTCGAATAATGAGAAATTCTGGCAACGATCATTGCTCCTCCACAATCGGTTGCACAGCAGCCAGACGCCTTCGGCTTCCGGCTCGCATCCATCGCCGACTTCATCCACAGCGGCGGCTTGTGCGTCAAACCTGCACCGATGGACGGCGGGACAATGAGATCGCCCTGCATGAGATGTAGCGGGTTTCGCAGGCGATCGTGCTCGCCTCCGGATGCGTGCCGATGCCACTGTAGAAGCGCTCAGTTTCCTTCGATTGGACAGTGATAGTGAAGCGGAATACAGCACTCACCGCGGGAGTGAAGGATCGGATGCTCATGCGGCTAGGCCCTTCTGCCGGAACGGTAAAGCCAGAAAGTCGTTGGTAATGCTAGTCATCAAGCATCCGGTGTGCCGGGCCAACAGTGGATGCGCCCAGTAACCGTGCATGCCGGTCTGCATCGTAGTGAGTCGACGAGGCCACCCGCTGGCGTAGGCGCGCTCGCCGCGCGGTTTGGCAGACGCGGAATGAATGACGACCTCGATGACGCGCAACGCCGAGCAGGCGTCGGGCCGGCCATTCGCGCGCCATGGTGCCTACGCCCAGATTGGTAATAGGGGCAGCTCGGCACTGGCCCCATAGCGGCACTCGCAAACTTCGACCTGCTGAGATGTACCCAATGCAGTAGGTCGAATTCGAGTCGCTTGCACCACTACCGGCGCGTATCGATAGCAGGCGAGCCGCTGTCGGTGTGCTTGGCACGCCGTGCGCAGCAAATGCGCGTGCTTGAACCAGGACACTGCACGGAAGGCTCAGCGCTCACCGACCAAGTGGCCTGCAGCCTCGTAGTAGCTACGCGCGCCTGGATGTAAAGCGATCGAGGCCTGCGCCATCGCCGAGGGTACCAGCGGATAGCTCAGTGGGCTGCGCTGTGGAGGCAGGTGGCGGTATTGGCGTTCGATGGCTCCACGCGTTTCCACCAGGCACCAGGTCAGAAGGTGAGCGATGTCATTCGGCATATCATCGCGAACTAGTATCAGGAAATCTGAAAAATCTAATGCAGGCAATGAGGTTTCGAGGGTGTTCCAGTACTTTGCAGGCAGATCATTGCGCCGAAAACCGTAGCTCTGAGCGAGCTGATGCAACGCAGCTTCTTCAGATGCAAGGGGCACCACTTTCCCAGACTCGACAATATCCGCCCACCATGGCGTCATGATCGCCTCCTGGAGCACCCCGTCGACCTCACCATCCTGCATTCGCTGAAGGCTCTCCCGGGGATTGTTGTCTTCCACATAGGTGCCGCCCCAACTGGCGAAGGTGGCTTCGTCGATCCGATGCGCCTGCATGAACAGCCGTGCAACATACCCAATAAAGTTGGTTCCATCATTGCGGGAAGTCGCGATGCGAAGTGCCGGTCTTTTTTGCCTTAACTCCTCGAAGCTTCCGATTCCCAAGTCCTGGCGTAGCGCGAGCACCATCCGGTCGTTCTGTGGGAGCACGGCCAAGGCGCGCAAATGAGGCGCCGGTCGTCCTCTAAAGATCAAACTGCCGTCGAGCGCGGCCGGCATGAGCATGGCAGGGGTGACGATGCAAAGATCGGCCTCGCCTTCTTCTACCAAGTCGATCGCTTCAATGCCACCGGAGCGGATGCTCCAGATTGCCACACGGCTGCGCGGACCACTGCGCTTACAAAATTCCTCGCATAACCAAGAGCAAATACGGTGGAAATTGGCCTGCCCCCAGTCACCCACAAAGCGAAGGTGGTGTGAGCGTTCGATGCGGGCAACATTGCTGGGTGTGGTGGTCATGGATGAGAGCTTTTAACGGGTCACTCGGGCTTTACGTCGGCGTCCTTGATGACCTTCTTCCAATAGGCGGTCTGCGCCTCCAGAAGCTTTCCAAACTCGGCAGGACCCTGACTGTGAGGCTCCAGCCCGAGCCTGATCAACCGCGCCTTTACTTCGGGCTGAGCGAGCACCGCGATGACATCACGCGCGATCTCATTGATTAACGGTTGGGGCGTGCCCGCCGGAACAACCAAACCACCAAAGCCCACAGTTTCGAAGCCCGCATACCCCGCCTCTTTCATCGTGGGCACATCACGGCTGAGCGGTGAACGATCGGCACCCGTGCTCGCAAGAATGCGGATCTTATCGGCCTGCACAAACGGCAAGAGGTCTGAGTAACTAGCAAAAGTGCTTGTCACCGTCCCCCCCGCCAAGTCAACAACGGCAGGTGATGCTCCTTTGTACGGCACGTGAAGCATGTCAATCCTGGCCTCATGGGCCAGTTGACTCGCATTCAGGTGTGGCGTGGACCCTGCGCCGGCAGAAGAATAGGAGAACTTTGCGCCGGGAGCCCTTGCTAAGGCCACAAACTCCTTGACGGTGCGCGCAGGAATTTTGCTGTTCACTGCGAGCCAAAGTCGCGCATCAAACATTTGAGCTACCGGCGCGAAACTCGTGATTGGGTCGTAATCCAGGTGGGTGGATAGGAAAGGGGCTTGAATGGTCGGCGTTACCGAAAGCAGGAGGGTCCTGCCATCGGTCGCCGCCTTGGCGACCGCGCTTGTTGCCAGGATCGTCGTCGCGCCAGGCCGGTTGTTGACCACCACGGGAACGCCCCACGATCGAGCCAGCCCATCAGCCAAGGCCCGCGCAGCATTGTCGAAGGAACTACCCGACGACGAAGGAGTGACCAAGGTCACGATTCCCCCTTGGAATGGGCCAGCCCAAGCCATACTTGCCGCGCACAAGCTGATCGCTGCGAGCGTGCGCAGCAAGATTGGAAATCGATCCACTTTGTCTCCTTTGTGAAATTGCAACCGAGTATGCGAAAGAAGCCGGGATCTTGGTATCGCCTCGGAGAGAGGTCAAGATCGGCTCTCACTTCGTGAGAATTTTCCTTTCGGATTGTTGACGCGCTCGGGATCGGAGAAGCGTGGGATGCGGCCGGTTTCAAAGACACCTTGTTAAGGTGGCTCCAGTGCGAACCACTGCTGAAGGTAGCGAATACGCAGCATCGTTTCTATGCCGAAGGGCGGGCGACCCGTCTTGCCTTCAGATAACGCGGCGCAACGATCTGCACCAGCACGCCCTAGGTCATCACGCGTTCCATCTCTTCCAAGAACTCGCGCTTACGCGACTGCTTGGTCGACAGGTTCAGGCCTAGTCCGAGCTGCTTTATGGGCGCGATCGTCGCAGGACGCGCTGGATCACGCTACGCGCATCGGCCCTGAGTTTTGCAGACCCCCCCTAGATGACGCATCGAGGTGTGCAGCACTGGTGGACATGTGGCCTTACGCTTCAGCTGAGCGAACCACGCCAGCGTGGGTCTTGGCCCGCAGGGCCGAGAATAGACAGCGCGGCGACGCGCAACGGCGGAGGTGTAAGCCGGCCCGGCGTCCTTCAGGCGAAAATTCCGCCTGCGTCCAGGGCGGAGACGAGGCCGAACAAGGCGGAGACATAGGTGTACTCGCGCATGCCCATCACGACACCCGCAGCGTCGCGGGACACCACGGTGCCGTTTGGCCAGACCGCCCGATTGGCGGAGATGTTCGCGAAGTGCAATTCGACGAAGGGCTTCCCGGTGTCTCGCAAGGCGTCGCGCGTCGGCGCGCCCGGACGGTTTAGGCCCGCGGGGTTGATCAGGAAGGCGTCCATACGCGCGCCGTAGATGAAACCCAGAATGTCGCCTTCATGGTCCGAATGGTAAGGCTCCAGCGTCGTGCCCAAGCCCGACGCAAAGGCCTGCAGCCCATCCTGCAAAGCCGCGAGTGACGGAATCGCACCGTACATGCGCTGATCTCTTCCCTTGGGACCCAGGTTGTTCATGTTCGGGCCATCGATCAGCGCGATCTTCCAGTTCGTGCTCTCCCTGCGCATCGCACGCAGCCCTCCCCCCAGGGCGCCGGCCCACCCCACGAAGGCCTGGTGCGCATCGTGCATTGCTTCAACCACGGACATATGGCGCTCCACCAGAGCGAGAGATCGGGCTTTGTTCGCGAGGATTCAGGAAGGTCGTGTCGTCCAGGCTCAACACCAACCCGATCAGCGCGGCGACCAGCGAGTGCTGGCGCAGGCCCATAGAGCGCCCGATGGCGGATGGGGTGAACAAAGAAATTTCGCCGCGTGCGGTGAGGTTGTAGAAATTCACTTCGACGACGGGCTTCTTGGTCTCCGCGAGAGCGTGCGTCCAGCCTTGTGCGGTGGTCGCGGCGCCGCCCGGCTCGACGAGATACCCGTCAGCGGTCGCTGCCTTCGCGTGCACGCGCTGAAGCAGCTCCCCTTCGTAGTCGGAGGCGAACACGCTGGCGGTCACCCCGAGCGCGGCGGCGAACCGTTCCACCTCGGCGACCACGTCCTCGTAGCTCGCGGCGCCGAACAGGCGCGGGTCGCGTTTGCCGAGATGCTTCATGTTGGGGCCGAGCAGGACCTCGATTCGCCATGCTTCCTGCCCCTTGCGCAAGGCAGCCAATGTCGTTGCTGTCGTCATCGTCGTCAGTCCTCGAACTTGAGTTTGCGTTGCACGATGATCTGGCGGTAGTCGCCGATGTTGTCGCGCATCTGTTGTGCTAGGGCGTTGGGAGACCCGCCGGCTTTGGCAAGGCCGATGCTGTCCAGTGCGGCCGCTGTCTGCTTCGAGGCCAGCACCGTGTTCATCAGGCTGTTCAGCTTGGCGATAACCGCCGGGGGCGTCTTCGCAGGCACCACTATCCCGGTCCAGGCGTAGTAGCTAAAGCCCGGCACCGTGTCGCCGATCACCGGCAAGTCGGGAGAGAGAGGCCACTTGCCCTTGGAGGTGACGCCGAGCGGGACCAGAACGCCCTTCTCGGTGAACTGTTTGGCCGATCCGAGGAAGGCGAAGTCGATCCGCCCCGCGATGAGGTCGGGAAGCGCGGCGCCCTCTCCCTTGTACGGCACGTGCGTCAACTCCACACCTGCCATGCTGGCGAAGATTTCGGTCGCGATATGCTGGCCGGAGCCGCTGCCGGGCGTGCTGTAGGTGACCGAGCCCGGATGAGCCTTGGCCTTCGCGAGCACGTCCGCGATGCTGCGATAGCCCGTCTTCGGCCCGGTCACGATGGTTGCCACGTTGTCGGTCAGCTTGATGACCGGTTCGAAGTCGCGCAAAAGGTCGTAGCCCTTCGGAGGGCGCGCTGCGGTAATGCCGGTCTGGATGGTGCTGATCAAGGCCACCGTGTAGCCGTCCGGAGTGGCGCGCGCGACACGCTCCATCCCGATGTTTCCCGAGGCGCCCGCGACGTTCTCCACAACCACCGGTTGACCGGAGAGCTGTTGCAACTGCGCGCCGAACAGTCGGGCCAGGGCGTCGGTGGTGCCGCCCGCGGCCGCGACCACCACGATCTGGATCGGCCGGCTGGGGTATTCCTGGGCCTGCGCGAACGACGCTCCGGCGAGCGCGAGGGTCAGCGCAAAGAGATGGCGTTTCATGGTTGTCTCATGTTGTCGATGAGGGGCGAAGGCTAGGTCCAAATCCCCGGCGCGCGAGGCTTCATTTCCGCAGATCGGAAATGGTCGAAGCCACTCTGTGATACCGGCCCCGGCGCGCCCTTCAGCGGACGAAAATGTTGATGGAGCACGCTCCGTGATCAAGTCCGGCGATTCCACCACCAGTGCAGTGAGTTAAGGCCGCCTTGGCATCGGGAACCTGGCGCGCGCCAGCCTCCCCGCGCAACTGCCAGGTGATCTCGACGATCTGGGCGATGCCCGTGGCGCCGATCGGATGGCCCTTGCACAGCAGGCCGCCACTCGGATTGACCGGAATGCGGCCTCCAAGGCCCGTAGCGCCCTCCTCGACGAGTCTGATGGCTTCCCCGGGCTTGCAGAAGCCGAAAGCTTCATAGTAGAGAAGCTCCGCGATGGTGAACGCATCGTGCACCTCCGCGCAATCGATATCCGCGGGCCCGATGCCTGCAAGCTCATACGCTTCGCGCGCGCCGCGCACGGTGATTTCCGGCGTGGTCATGTCCCGGTATCCCGACTTGTAGAGGCCGGAAGTCAGCTCTGTCGCCGCAACCCAGACGGGCTTTTTCGAGGCGCGCGCCAGGAACTTCTCGGAGCAGACCACCACGACGGCCGCGCCGTCGGCGGTCGGGCAGCAGTGGAGCAGTGTGAACGGCTCTGCCACGGGCTTTGCCGCCACGACTTCCTCCTTCGTCACCAGGTTGTTGTACTGCGCCTGCGGATTGAGCGCTCCGAAGCGGTGAGCCTTGACGGCGACCAGAGCCAGCTGTTCGGCGGTCACCCCGTACTCGTGCATGTAGCGCTTCGCTCGCATCGCATACAGGGCAGGCATGCTCAGCCCGACCGCAACCTCCCAGTCCTCGGCCTGCCCGGGCAGGACGCCCCCGCCGAGTGCCGTGAGCTTGTCGATGCCGATCACGACCGCCACGTCGATTTCGCCGTGGCGGATCGCCAGGCATGCCTCGCGAAACGCCGTCGCCCCGCTCGAACAGGCGTTCTCGCAGTTGACGATGGGTATTCCGGTCATGCCGATGGGTCGTGCGACGCGCTGGCCGACGAGCCGGCCGGAAAAAGCCGACCCCGTGTAGATGGCGTTCACGTCCTCGCGCCGGATGCCGGCGTCTTTCAGCGCCTCCAGGACGACGGGCCAGCCGAGGTCCTGAACCGTGACGTCCTTGAATTTGCCGAACCGCGACATCGCGGCGCCGATGACCGCAACCCGGCTCATCGTGCGCCCTCCTGCGAGCCAGTCGTCTCGATCGGAACGAACCGGTGCGACCAAGCGAGGCCCGCGTCGTCGGTTCGAAGAGGGCCGACCTCGATCGAGACGAGCGTGTCCAGAGGAACCTGCCGCCCCGACAAGTCCAGGGGCCCGCAAATTCGGACATCGCCCGGAAAGTCCACGTAGGCAATCGCATAAGGCGACGGCCATCCGGGCCGCACGGCGTGCACGACGGAGTAGGTATAGAGCTTGCCGGGACCTTCGACATCGGCCGGCTCGATCTTCCCGAGGCACTCGGGACAGATGCTCGGCTTGGGGAACAGCGTCTTGCCGCACTGGGTGCACTTGCCGGCGGCGATGACGACCGTGCCATCGTGCTTGCGCCGGACAGTACCGGGCAAAGCCCACCTCTCGTTTGAATCGCCGTTGCTCACTCTGCTTCCTTTCCGGTTTTGCGCCCTGATTGGCTGTTGTCATCGAGCGTACGGGGCTAGGCCTGGCAAAGCCCGTCGCATTTCCGGCTCGCGGAATTCATTCGCTCGGCACTCCGGCGCACCCGAGCTCAATCTGCCGGGCGAGGCTGCACGATCGTCTTGGTGTCGATGAGCGACGCGATTTCGGCGGGGCTGAGTTTCGCGACCCGGGAGAGCACGGAGGTCGAATCTGCGCCGAGGCCGGGGGGGTAGCGGTACGGCGCGGCTTCAGCCTCCGGTAGATGGATGGGGTTGCCCGCGACCTTGACACTGCGGCCCTCGCCGCCATGCATTTCCACGACCATCTTTCGATGCAGCACCTGAGGGTCGGCCAGCGCCTTGTCCAGCGTGTTCAAGAGCGCGACCGGGACCTCGGCGAGGTGCAACTGCCGCACCCATTCTTCGGCGGGCTTCGCAAGAAACGCTTTCTCGAGTGCCACCCAGATCTCGTGCCGGTGCGCGAACCGCTGTTGGCGGGTGGAAAGCCGGGGGTCCTCGCCCAGGCTAGACAGCTCGGCGGTCGCGCACAGGGACCGCCACATCCGGTCGGTGTTGGCGCAGACCACGAAGTCCACGCCATCGCCCGCCGTAAAAGACCGGTAGGTGGGAATCGATTCATGGCCTCGGCCCTGCCGTCCGGGAACGCGGCCGGATTGAAGGTAGTAGGCAGCCTGGTAGGAGAGCATCGCGATCTGGCAGTCCAGCATCGCCACGTCGATGTACTGTCCCTTTCCTGTGGTCGCCCGGCCGGTCAGTGCGGCCGTGATGCCAATGACACCGTACATGCCCGCGGCGATGTCGCCCAGGGGGATGCCCGCGCGCACGGAAGCGCCGTCTTCCTGGCCGGTCAGGCTCATGCCGCCGGACAACGCCTGGACGATCATGTCGTAGGCCGGGCGCGTCGCGTAAGGGCCGTCCTGGCCGAAACCGCTGATGGAACACCAGACGAGGCGCGGATTGATCTGGGACAAGCGCTCGTAAGTTATGCCGTGGCGCGCCAGGTTTCCCGGTCGGAGATTCTCGATCAGTACGTCGCTTTCTGCGACCAGCCGCTCGAGCACGGCGAGTCCCGTCGGAGTTTTGTAGTCCAGAACCAAGCTCTCCTTGTTACGGTTGATCGACAGGTAGTAGGCGGAGTCGCCACCGACGAAGTGCGGCGGCAGAAAGCGCGTCTGATCGCCTCCCTCCGGCTCGATCTTGATGACCTCCGCGCCAAGGTCGCCGAGGATCTGCGTCGCGTAAGGGCCGGAGAGGAAAACCGTCAGGTCGAGGACCCTAACTCCCTTGAGAGGGAGCGTTCTTTCGGTGGGCGAATCTGTCATGTCTGTGTCAGGCTGGGTGAAGCGTTCTGGGCTCATGCCTGGGCGTGGCCCAGCGAACGCGAAAGGGTGCGGGCGGCAGCGATCAGGAGTTCGGCAAGCCGCTTTTCATCGTGCGCCTCGAATCGGAATGTCGGGATCGTCAGGCACAGGTTGCCCGCGACCTGCGCCTGGGCACGAAACACCGGTGCGGCAATGCCGACCGCCCCCTGCACCCGTTCGCAGGACGTGATGGCATACCCACGCTCGCGGATCAGCTCCAGCCGCTTGCGGACGGCGGCGACGTCCAACACGCGGCTGGCGTTCGCCGGCGACGGCGGCGCGGCGGCGAGCAGTTCCTCCTGCTGGTCATCCGGCAGCCAGGCCAGGATCGACAGGCCTGTGGCGCCCCAGACCAGGTTTCGATGCACATACATGTTGGCCATGTAGCGCAGCGGGTAACGCGAGTCGATCTTTTCCACCAGCGCCAGTTTCCGCGCCTTGGGCAGGTAGAGGCCGAGAAGGCAGGTCTCATTGCATTCGGCCACTAAGCGCTCCATCATCGGGCGCGCGAGGTGGGCGATGTTGAGTTTCTGGGCCGCCAGGGCGCCAAGGCGCGAGAACTCGGCACCGACCCGATAGAGCCGCCCAGGCGCACGCTCGACGAAGCCGGTCTCCATCATCTGCTCTAGCACGCGATGCACGGTGCTGACTGGCAGCTCCGCCCGCTCCGCGATGCTGGAGATTGACTGGGCGCTTGGACCCTCCGCGAGAACTCTCAGGACGGCAGCGAGACGGATGCCGGAGCGAGGATCAGAGGGCGCGCGTGGCGTCATGGCCAGTCACTTCGCAAGTCCTGCAGCGCCTCATGGATGCGTCTCGCATGACCTCGCACTAGACCGTTGAGGTCGTGGGCGGCGGAATCGTCGAACCGGAAATCGGGCACGGTCAGGACGATGGAGGACGGGTAGAAGTCCTGACCCACGATGGGCGCCACGATGCTGACGGCGCCGGGCGTTACCTGTCCGCGCGACACGTGTATCGCGTCCTGACGCAAGCGTGGCAGTTCGGCCTGAATTTGCTTGCGCGCCGCAGCGGCGGCCTCGGTGCCTGTCTCCAGTTCACGCTTCATGAGCGCGCCGGCCACCGCATCCGGCAGGTGCGCAAGAATGGCCCATCCCCGGGCGTCCGCGTGCAGGGGAATCACTTCCCCTGCTTCGAAGCCATACTGGAACGAGTTGTCGCAGGACGCGACTGCTACGCACATCGCTGCTCCCAGCGCGGGAACATACGAATTCAGCGTCACGGTCTCCCGGGTCGTATCGGCAAGGGCGCGCATCTGGGCCCAAGCGACCGTCGGCAGGGGAAACGACTGGCGCAGGACGGTGCCCAGCGTATGCAGGCGTGGCCCCGTCGAGAGCCGGGTAGTACCGAACGCGGTCGGCTCTGCATCGTGGGTCCGCATCAGCAGCCCGCAATTCAGGAGCTCGTCAACCACGAAGGCAAGATCCGCCTCCGCGATCGCGAGGCCGTCGGCGAGCTGGGCACTGGTGACGGAACCTTGAGCCGCCACGGTGCACAGGATACGGAAGCCCAGTTCGAGCGTCATGAATAGAGCCGCGGTGAAGTGAAAATGACGTTGGAGAGGCGAACTCTAGGCGCACATCCGGGCCGCCCATCTTCGGGATTTCGGTGAACGGAAATGGCCGGGTTAACCCCCAAATTTCCGGAAGCCGGAAAGCGGTCGCTGCAGCAGCGCGAGGGCTCCTTACCATTGCGATGACGCCGGTTCGCGCTCTCGCGGGCGAACTCGCACTGCTGACAGGAGGCGCCATTTTCATGTTCTGGGTACGTGACGAGGAAGAGTCGATTTCGTGCGCTGTCACCGGTCGGGGGCCCATCGTGCTGCTGTTGCACAGCTTGGGTGGAGGCATGTGGGTCTGGGACGCGCTGACCGAAGAGCTGAGTCGCGACCACACGGTGCTGTCCTTCGACGCACCGGGGCATGGTCGCTCGCAGTACAGCCAGCCATTTTCGGTCGACCGTTCGGCGGCCATAGCGGCGCGGCTGCTGCGGCAGTTAGGAGCAAAACCGTGGAACCGGGCGTCAATCGTCGGGGTGTCGATGGGCGGGCACACTGCGCTGAGGCTCAAAGCATTGGCGCCAGACCTTGTCGGGCGGCTGGTGCTGGCCAATCATTCACTCGGCGCAACGGATGCACAACGCACATACGAAGCCATGGAACGCCGAGTTGTAACGCTGGGTATGCCGGCGTTCGCGGAAGCTTACGTCTTGAGCCGCATGCAGGCGCAGCCCGACCCTGCGATCGTCGATGCGTATGCGAGGAGCATCCGCAATATGCCGGCCGGCGCATTCTTGGATGCCTTTCGGTCGATCCTGGCTCAGAGCCATCACGCCCTGGCCAAGACATTGGAGCAACCGGTGCTGGTAGTGGGCAGCACGGCGGACGTCAGCTCTCCTCTCCGTGCGGTCCGCGAGCTGGCCGAAACCATCCCCAACGCGCGATTGGGCGTCATCGAAGGGGGGAACCATTTCGCGTACCTGGATGCGCCGGACCAGTTCAACGCCTTTGTTCTTGAGTTCCTCCGGCATGGCGAAGGCGCCACATTCGGAGCCGGCGCATGAGTGCTTCGCAGTTTTCCTTTTATTGGGCGCTGCCGGCCGGTTATGGAGCGGGTTCACGCTGCGGAGAACTCGCGGAACGACTGGCTACGAATGGCGGTGTCGCGGTGGAGGGGGTCTTCTGTTTGGCCCAGCGCACCAAAGGGCAACGGTGGCGCGACGCAGACCGCATTGCGCATTTCACGCTGCCGCACCGGCCCGAGTTGGAGCGGGAGCAGGATGCGAATGAAGCTCTTCTCGCCGCTCGCGCCGCGATTCGCAGCATCGCGTCGGAGATGCCCCCCGGTACTGACCTTTTGCAACTTCAGCGCCTGAGAATCCTCGGAGACCGCGCCTGCGGCGCGTCGGCAGACTTCCGCTACCTCCTTGGCTGCCATGCCACGCAAGAGAATGAGCCGGCCTTGAATCAGTGGTACGAGGTCGAGCACTTGCCCAAGCTCGCCGGCGTCAAAGGCGTGCTGTGTGCGTCGCGCAGCCTCTCGGTCACGGATCGGAAGCGCTGGTTCGCGCAATACGATCTCATCGCTCCCGACGTCCTAGACAGCGACGAGTGGCAGCAGTGGCGGCGGACCGACCTGGCGAGGAAATGCATTCCGATGATGCTCGACGTGGAACGATCCATGATGCGCCGTGTGAGCGCCGACGAAGTCCTCTGATCGTCGGTGCGGCCG
>Ga0160430_100385_pt1 | contig 27192 bp, 29 predicted proteins | sample HID1971I_E0MG_FD_108274 | JGI IMG/M metagenome (GOLD analysis project Ga0160430, IMG submission 108274) | Enriched millipede-associated microbial communities from UW Madison campus, WI, USA - HID1971I_E0 MG | ecosystem: Host-associated > Arthropoda: Insects > Digestive system > Unclassified ...
CGAGGTGCTCCGATTCTTCTTCTGGAGCGCACTCATGCCTCGTTCAGTCCATGGCGGCCGTCACGAACTCGGCCAGAACTTCCTCACCCACCGTCCGACCCTCACCCGGATCGCCGCGCTCGTGCGGCAGACCTCGGGGCCGATCCTCGAGCTCGGCTGCGGTGACGGCGCCCTGACCCGCACCCTGGCGGAGCTCGGCAGACCCCTCACCGCGATCGACATCGACGAGCACCGGGTGCACCGGCTGCGTCGAGCGCTGCCCGGCGTGCGCATCGACGTCGCCGATGCCACCCGCCATCCGCTCGACGCCGAGGTCGTCGTCGGGAACATCCCGTTCCACGTGACGACCCCGATCCTCCGGCGCCTCCTGTCGCAGGGCCGCTGGAGCGATGCCGTGCTCCTCACGCAGTGGGAGGTGGCGCGCAAGCGTGCCGGTGTCGGCGGTGGAACCATGATGACCGCGCAGTCGGCACCCTGGTTCGAGTTCTCCCTCGAAGGTCGCGTCCCGGCGTGGGGATTCTCGCCGCAGCCGAGCGTCGACGGTGGTGTGCTGGCGATCACGCGCCGCGGTTCACCGCTCGTCCCGGCCTCCGATCGCCGCGCGTACGAGGCGTTCGTCGGTGCGATGTTCACGGGGCGGGGAGGCAGCCTGCCCGCGGTCGTGGCCGGTGCCGCCCGCGTCTCGATGCCGCGTGCGCGTCGGATGGTGGGGGCGGCCGGCGCGGCCGACCGACGGCTCCCGCGCGAACTGCGACCGGAGCACTGGGCCGCGCTCTGGCATCAGGTCTCGCGGGGATGACGTCGCGGGGCGTCAGTGTGCGCCGAGCCCCGCGAGGACCTCTCGCACGCGCGCGGCGAACGCCTCGGTGTGGTCGACGAACCCGGTGTGGCCGCCCGGGAATCGTGTCGGCTCGATGCCGAGCTGCGCGCCGAGGGCCGTCGTCGTCCGCTCGCACAGCTGACCCACCGACTCCTCGCCGATGCCGAGCACGAGGTGACCGGCGCGTGCGCGCAGCGCGTCGACATCGGGCTCCCAGCGCACGCTCGCCGGAAGCTCGTACCGGAACCAGAACTGCTCGTCGGCCTGGCTCTGCGGGTCGACCTCGTCGCCGAACCACTGCACGAGGGCCTCCTCGGGCATCGGGATGTTCGCCTGGGCGAAGAACAACCGCCAGGCGCCGATCCGATCGCCGGAGAGCGCGGCCGTCGTGAGCTCATCCGTGATGCGGCGCTGCTCGACGCGGTCCGGGAGCAGTTCGAGGAGCGGCGGCTCGTGGGCGATGACCGTGGGAGCCAGGTCGGGCCGCTCCTGCGCGAGGGCCAGGCTGGTCACGGCACCGCCGCTCGAGCCGAAGACGATCGCCGGTCCCCGGTCGACGTGCTCGATGAGCGCCGCGAGGTCGGCGGCACGACGCTCCAGCGGCGAGCCCCGGGACGGGTCGCGCAGGATGCTCCGCTTGATGCCGCGCGGGTCGGTCGTCAGCACCGTGTGGTCGCCGGCGAGCTCGTCCGCGAACGGCGCGAAGGCGTCGGCGTCCATGGGAGCGCCGATCAGGACGATCAGCGGTCCGTCGCCGCGGAGTTCGTAGTGGAGGCGGACGTCGGGCAGATCGAGTGCCGAGGTGGTGATGCTCATGGGTGCTCCTTGTCATCGTGGTCGTCGAGCTGCGCGGGCCGGATGCCGACCTCCAGGTTCGCCCGGATCGGTCCGCGACGCCACCCCCTGTGCCGATGCGGGCGATCCGTCCGTCCGAGGAGGGCGATAGCCTCGTCGCATGTCCGTCTTCGGAACGCTCGCGACACCGGTCGGCGTCATCGGCGTCGTCAGCGACGGCACGGCGATCACCCGCGTCACGTGGCGATCGACGCCGCCCGAGGGCAGTGCCCTGACGGCCGATCCCGCCGGCGATCCGCTGCTCGCGGAGGCCCTCGCCCAGCTGGGTGCCTACTTCGCCGGCACGCTGCGTCGCTTCGACGTCCCGGTCGACCTCGGTGCGCAGACCGTGGCGACGCGGGCGGTCCTCACGGCGCTGTGGGAGACGGTCGGTCATGGCGAGACGATCACCTATGGCGGGCTCGCCGCGCGCAGCGGCACCGAGGTGCCCGCCAGGGGGATCGGGTCGATCATGGGCGCGAACCCCGTCCCTCTGATCGTGCCGTGCCACCGGGTCGTGGCGGGTGACGGCCTGGGCGGATACTCCGGCGGCGACGCGGGGCACGGGCTCGAGACCAAGCGCTGGCTTCTGGAGCACGAGGGCGCGCTGCCGACCTCGCTGTTCTGAGCGCGTCCCGCGGCATCCGTCATCCCGTCATCTCGGACGCGCACACCCTGCGAGAATGGACGGGCCGAGTCCCGAGCCGAGGAGCCAACGTGCAGTTCATCTCCACCCGCGGCGGCATGCAGCCGCAGTCGTTCAGCGAGACGCTGTTGGAGGGCCTCGCGCCCGACGGCGGACTGGCGGTGCCCGAGACCATGCCGACCGTCGACGGCGAGACGCTCGAGCGCTGGCGGGCCCTGACCTACCCGCAGCTCGCCACCGAGGTGCTCGGCCTGTTCGCGACCGACATCCCGCGCGCGGACCTGGCGAAGATGACGGATGCGGCCTACGCCGACTTCCCCGACGGCGTCGTGCCGCTGCGGGCGATCGACGACGAGCTGACCCTGGTCGGGCTCTCCGAGGGGCCGACGCTCGCGTTCAAGGACATGGCCATGCAGTTCCTCGGCCAGGTGCTCGAGTACACGCTGGAGCGCAATGACGCGGTGCTCAACATCCTCGGAGCCACCTCGGGCGACACCGGCTCCGCGGCCGAGCACGCCCTTCGCGGCAAGGAGCGCGTCGCGGTGTTCATGCTGTCGCCGCAGGGGCGCATGAGCGCGTTCCAGCGGGCGCAGATGTTCTCGCTCGACGACGCGAACGTGCACAACATCGCGGTCGAGGGGGTCTTCGACGACTGCCAGAACCTCGTCAAGAAGCTCGCCGGCGACCTCGACTTCAAGCGCGCTCAGCACCTGGGGGCCGTGAACTCGATCAACCTGGCACGCATCACGGCGCAGACCGTCTACTACTTCTGGGCGTGGCTGCGGGCGACGGATGCCGGTGGCTGGACCGAGCTCTCGTTCACCGTGCCGTCGGGCAACTTCGGCAACATCCTCTCGGGCTTCTTCGCGAAGCAGATGGGGCTGCCGATCCGTCGCCTCGTGCTCGCCGCGAACGAGAACAACGTGCTGGACGAGTTCTTCCGCACCGGCGTCTACCGCCCGCGCAGCGCCGCCCAGACGCTCGCGACCTCCAGCCCGTCGATGGACATCTCGAAGGCGTCGAACCTCGAGCGGTTCATCTTCGAGCTGGTCGACCGCGACCCCGCCCGCGTCGTCGGCGCGTGGGACGACCTCGAGGCGCAGGGTCACTTCGACTTCTCCGCGGAGCAGGAGCGCTTCCTCGAGGAGTTCGGCATCGTCAGCGGCACCTCGACGCACGAGGACCGGCTGGCGACCATCCGCGCCGTGTACGAGACGACCGGCGAGGTCATCGACCCGCACACGGCCGACGGCGTCAAGGTCGCCCGCGAGTACGTCGAACCCGGTGTCCCCATGCTCGTGCTCGAGACCGCCAAGCCCGAGAAGTTCGCGGAGACGATCCACGAGGCGATCGGCGTGGAGCTCGGCTACGCACCGGAGCTGCAGGAGATGCTCGACGCCCCGCAGCACGTGACGGAGATGGCCGACGACGAGCAGGCGCTCCGCGCCTTCATCGAGACCAACGCGCTGCACTGACCCGGCTCTGAGACCGCTCCGCCCGAGACCCACTCCTGCCGACGCCGGCGGGAGTGGGTCTCGTCGTCTCCTGGGTGGCTCGATACCTGCAGGCGCGGGAGATCACTCGTGGCGGAGGAGGGGCAAGTGCGGACTGCACAATCGGATGCGAAGCTGGTGCGTAATGCACATGTCGGAGAGGGGTCGGGCCTGATTACTGTGGCCCACAACCCGTTCCCTCCTCCTCCTCCCGAAGGACCCTCATGGCACGCACGGCGCACGCAGACGACTTCGCGCTCTCTCGAGTGACTCCCGAGGCCCGCAAACCCTGGTTCGGCATCGCCGTGCAGCGATTCGGACAGGTCTCGGCCCTCTCGCAGTTCCTCCTCGGCGCGACCCTCGGATACAGCATGACCTTCGGCGAGGCCGTCCTCGCCTTCCTCTTCGGCTCGCTCATCCTCGAGGTGATCATGTGCGTGGTCGGCTTCATCGGTCAGCGCGAGGGCCTCAACACCGCCCTCCTCGCCCGCTGGACAGGCTTCGGCGAGATCGGTGCCTCCCTGGTCGGCCTCGCGATCGGCATCAGCCTGATCGGGTGGTTCGGCATCCAGTCCGCGATCTCCGCGCAGTCGCTCGACGCGCTCATGCCCGGAGCGCTGCCCGTCTGGGCCTGGAGCCTCATCTTCGGCCTCGCGGTCACCGCGATCGTGGCCTTCGGCTTCGTCGGGATGCAGTGGCTCGCGAACATCACCGTGCCGCTGTTCCTGATCCTGGTCGGCTGGTCGGTCATCTCCGAGCTCACCCGCCACGACATCGGCGAGCTGCTCACGGGCCCGGCACCCGGTCCGACCATGAGCGTCTGGGCCGGCACCGGCATCGTGGCCGGTGGTCTCATCGTCGGCGCGATCATCACGGGCGACATGACCCGCTTCAACCGCTCCCGCGCCGACGTCATTAAGCAGACCGTCCTCGGCGTCTCCCTCGGCGAGTTCGTGATCGGCCTCGCCGGCGTGCTGCTGGCCCACGCCGCCGCCACGGGCGACATCGTCGCGATCGTGACCTCCTCGGTCGGCTTCATCGGCCTGTTCATCGTGCTGACCGGCACCCTGAAGATCAACGACTGGAACCTGTACTCCTCGACGCTGGGGCTGGTGAACTTCATCTCCACCGCGTTCGGCAAGAACCTCCACCGCGTGACCACGACGATCGTGCTCGGCATCGTCGGGTCCGTGCTCGCCGCGGTCGGCATCCTCGGGCAGTTCACCGAGTTCCTGATCGTGCTGAGCGTCGCGTTCCCGCCGATCGCCGGCATCATGGTCGCCGAGTACTACATCGTGCGCCGCTGGCGTCCCGAGCTCGACGCGACGCGCGACGAGGGCACCCTCCCGGCGACCGCCCCGCGCATCGTCCCGGCGACCATCATCGTGTGGCTGGTCTCGTCCCTCGTCGGCTACTTCGTCACCTGGGGCATCCCCTCGCTGCTCAGCCTCTTCCTCTCGATGGCGCTCTACATCGTCGCGGGCAAGCTCGGCTGGGTGCGCGGCGTCGGCGTCGCGACGACGCGGCAGGCGGCTCCCGTCGAAGCAGCGGCAGCGGCCTGAGCCACCCGAGACAGACACTCACCACAGGAAAGCGAGAATCATGCACATCGGTATCGACGTCGGCGGCACCAACACCGACGCAGTCCTCATGGACGGCACCCGCACCCTGGCGGGGGTGAAGCACTCGACCACCCCGGACGTCACCAGCGGCATCATCCAGGCGATCGAGGACCTTCGAGCCGGACACGCGTTCGAGGGCGCCGACATCGATGCCGTCATGATCGGTACGACGCACTTCATCAACGCGCTGGTGCAGGCGAGCCGTCTCGCGCCGGTCGCGGCCCTCCGCCTCGGCCTCCCCGCGACGCGGGCGCTGCCGCCGCTGATCGACTGGCCGGAGGTGCTGGTCGAGGCGACCCAGGCACGCAGCTATCTCGCGCACGGCGGCTACGAGTTCGACGGCCGCCCGATCTCGCCGCTCGACCCGGACGAGATCCGGGCGCACGCCGAGGACATGAAGGCACACGGCATCCGCTCGGTCGCGATCTCGTCGGTGTTCAGCCCGGTCAACCACGACCTGGAGGTGCGTGCCGCGGAGATCGTCGCCGAGGTGCTCGGTGCGGATGCCGCGATCTCGCTGTCGCACGAGATCGGGCGCATCGGACTCCTGGAGCGCGAGAACGCGACGATCATCAACGCCGCGCTGCGCGAGCTCGCGTCCGAGATCGTCGACGGGCTCACCTCGGCCGTGCGCGCCCAGGGCATCGAGGCGCCGATCTTCCTCAGCCAGAACGACGGCACGCTGATGGACGAGGAGTACGTGCGCCGCTACCCGGTCGCCACCTTCGCCTCCGGCCCGACCAACTCGATGCGTGGGGCCGCGGCCACCAGCGGTCTCGACGACTGCGCCGTGATCGACGTGGGGGGAACCACGGCCGACATCGGCCTGCTGATCAACGGCTTCCCGCGCGAGACGGCGAACGAGGTCAAGGTCGCGGGCATCCGCACCAACTTCCGGATGCCCGACGTGCTCTCGCTCGGCATCGGCGGCGGAAGCATCGTCGACGAGGATACGGCCGAGGTCGGTCCGGCATCGGTCGGCTACAAGCTGACGACGGAGGCTCTGGTCTTCGGCGGCTCGACCCTGACCGCCACCGACATCGCGGTCGCTGCCGGTCGCGCCCAGGTCGGAGATGCCAGCAGGGTCGCGCACCTCGATCCCGCGTTCGTCGAGCGCGTGCTCGCCCGCATCGCCGAGCGTGTGTCCGAGGCGGTCGACCGCATGCGCACCTCGCCCGAGCCCATCGCGGTGGTCGCGGTCGGCGGCGGATCCATCCTCCTCCCCGACGAGCTGCCGCTGTTCGGCACCGTGCATCGCCCCGAGAACTACGCCGTCGCGAACGCCATCGGCGCCTCGATCGCGCAGGTCGGCGGCGAGATCGACAAGGTCTACGCGATCGAGCCCGGTCGCCGCGACGAGACCCTCGCCGAGGTCCGCGCCGAGGCAGTGGACAAGGCGATCGCCGCCGGGGCCAAGCCGTCGACCGTGTCGATCATCGACTTCGACGAGGTGCCCATCCCGTATCTGCCCGGCAACGCCACGCGCATCCGTGTGAAGGCCGTCGGCGACCTCGACATGGGGGCGTGACATGAGCTGGACGATCACCCCCGCGCACATCGACGGACTCGCCCGCGGCGCCGCCGTGCTCGGCACCGGTGGCGGAGGAGACCCGTACATCGGTGCGCTCCTCGCGCGTCAGGCGCTGACCTCCGGCGACGTCACGGTCGTCGGTCTCGACGAGGTCCCCGACGACGCGCTCGTGCTGTTCGTGGCGATGATGGGAGCACCGACCGTCATGGTCGAGAAGCTCCCGAGTCTCGCCGAGGTCATCGAACCGGTCAAGGCGCTCAGCGTCCACCTCGGCCGCCCGATCACGCACATCGCGTGTGCGGAGGTGGGTGGCGTGAACTCGACCATCCCGATCGCCGCGGCTGCCGCCCTCGGGCTTCCGCTGGTCGACGCCGACGGCATGGGGCGTGCGTTCCCCGAGCTGCAGATGGTGCTCCCGACCCTGTACGGCGTGACCGCGTCGCCCCTCGCGTTCAGCGACGAGAAGGGCAACACCGGCGTGCTGCAGACGGTCGACAACTCGTGGACCGAGCGCATCGCCCGCGTGGCCTGCGTCGAGATGGGCTGCTCGGTGATGATCTCCGGCTTCTCCATGTCCGGGACCGCCGCGCGCGAATCCCTCGTCGCGGGCTCGCTGTCCCGCTGCATCGAGATCGGCCGGCGCATCGCCACCGCGCGCGAGGAGAAGACCGACCCGGTCGACGCCGTCGTCGAGCTGCTCGGCGGGCGTGAGCTCTTCGACGGCAAGGTGGTCGACGTGCACCGTGCCACCACCACCGGGTTCGCCCGCGGACGCGCGCGCATCGACGGAGACGCCGGCAGCACCCTCACCCTGCAGTTCCAGAACGAGCACCTCGTGGCCGAGGCCGACGGCACGGTCCTCGCGACGACACCCGACCTGATCATGGTCCTCGACGGGGAGTCCGGCGAGCCGATCACGACCGAGGGTCTGCGCTACGGCCAGCGGGTGCGCGTGATCGCGGCACCGGCCGACGAGCGCTGGCACTCCGAGGCCGCCCTCGCGATGGTCGGCCCCGGGTACTTCGGCTACGACATGCCCGCGCACCGCTTCGACGGCAGCGTGTCGAACGGAACCGTGACGGCGGGAGCGGGGGCATGAGCTGGCAGCTCACCGCCGCCGACCTGCCCGACCTCGCCCGCGGCGCGACGCTGCTCGGCACCGGGGGTGGCGGCGACCCCTACATCGGCAAGATGCTCGTCGAGCGTGTGCTGGGGGAGGGGAGCATCACGATCCTCGACCCGGACGAGCTTCCCGATGACCTGTTCGTGATCCCGACGGCCCAGATGGGCGCGCCGACCGTGATGATCGAGAAGATCCCGGCCGGCACGGAGCCCACGCTCGCCCTGCGCACGCTCGAGGAGCACCTCGGGCGGACGGCGGATGCGACGATGCCGATCGAGTGCGGTGGCATCAACTCGATGATCCCGCTCATCGTCGCAGCCGAGACCGGGCTCCCGGTGGTGGACGCCGACGGCATGGGGCGGGCGTTCCCCGAGCTGTCGATGGAGACCTTCGCCGTGTACGGCGTGCACGGCTCGCCCCTCGCCCTCGCGGGAGAGCGCGGCGAGAAGGTCGTGATCGACACGGGCGACGACGACCGGCAGATGGAGTGGCTGGCCCGCGGCATCACGATCCGCCTCGGCGGTGTGGGGCACATCGCCGAGTACGCCATGACCGGAGCCGACGTGCGGCGCACGGCCGTGCCCCGCACGATCTCGATGGCCCTCGCGCTCGGCCGCGCCATCCGGGTCGCCCGCGAGGAGCACCGGTCGCCGTTCGAGGCGATCGCCGACACCCTCTCGACGACGCTCTACCCGCATCTGCGCGAGCTCTGCGTCGGCAAGGTCATCGATGTCGAGCGGCGTACGACCGAGGGCTTCGCCAAGGGCCGCGCGGTCATCGCACCGCTGGGGGCCGAGGAGGGCGACACGTTCGAGATCTCCTTCCAGAACGAGAACCTCATCGCGCACCGGGGGAGCACCCTGGTGGCGATCGTGCCCGACCTCATCTGCGTGGTCGACCACGAGACCGCCGAGCCGATCACCACCGAAGGACTGCGCTACGGGCAGCGCGTGCGCGTGCTCGGCATCTCGACGCCCGACATGATGCGCACTCCCGACGCGCTCGCCGCCTTCGGCCCTGCGGCCTTCGGGCTGCGGGAGGGGTTCACCCCCGTGGAGGAGCTGGCCGCGGGTGAGGGCGTTTCTCCCTAGGCTGGAGCGCATGATGCTGCAGCGCGACGACCTCACCGCGCTCGCCCGCGGCTATGCGCTGCTCGGCTCCGGCGGAGGCGGGTCGACGACCATGCTCGAGCTGATGCTCGCGGGCGCCGGGGACTGGCCGATCGAGGTCTCCCCCATCGCGGCGCTCGACCCGGCCACCCCCTGCCTCGGTGTCGCGTTCGTCGGTTCGACGATGCTGCTGGGGGAGCGGCTGCCGGGTGCCGACCCGTTCGCGCGGCTCCTGGAAGCGGTCGAGCGGTGGATCGGGCACCCGGTTCCCGCCGTCTGCTCCCTCGAGGGCGGCGGCATGAACGGCCTCGCGCCGCTGACCCTGGCCGGCTCGCACGTCGTGGTCGATGCGGACTGCACGGGTCGCGCTGTGCCGGGACTCGACCAGATGTCGCTCTTCGTCGACAGCGTCCCCGGGCTGGTGTTCGCCTGTGACACGGGTGCCGACGGCGTCGCCCTCGTCGAGGCGCATCGGGCGATCGACGCCGAGCGGGTCGTGCGCTCGGCGATCATCCAGGCCGGCGGTGTCGGCTGCGCGGTGCTCGGTGGCTTCACGGTCGGCGACCTGAGGGAACATGCGATCGGCGGCCACCTCGCACATGCGCTCGACCTCGGCCGGGCGTACGTCTCTTCATCCGCTGCTCCGCTGCCCCTTCTCGCGGACGCGCTGGGAGCGGAGCTGCTCGCCGAGGGGCGGATCATCTCGATCGCTCCGTCCGCGGACGATCCGCACGTCAACGCGGTGGAGATCAGCGGGCTCGCCGGGGCCGTGCACCGGGTGGTCACCCGGTCCGAGACCCTCGCCGTGCTCACCGACGGACGGCTCGTGGCGTCGGCTCCGACCGTCATCGTGATCATCGACGCGATCTCCCGAGAGATCCTCGAGGTCACCGAGCTCCGCCTGGCACGGAACGTCGCGGTGCTCGCCGTACCCGCCCCCGAGTGGTGGAACGCCCGCCCCGACCGTCGCGCGAAGGTGCTGCCCTCCGCCTACGGTCTCGACGATCTGGATGCGGCATGAACGAGGGCCTGCCGCTGAGCGCGCTGCTCGCCCACGCGGAGAACGGAGGTCTGCGACGGGTCGCCGGCCCCGCGGACATCGCCTGGGAGGCCGTCGCCGTCGGCGCGGGAGAAGCCGAGCTCACCGAGAGCGGCGCCGGACGGCTCGCGATCATCACGGCCGCACCGCCGACCTCGACCTGGCAGCAGGACGCTCTGCTGCGCCGGCTGCGCGACCGCGGCTACACGGGCCTCGCGCTCTCCGGCGCCGCGGCGTTCGACGCGGGGGCCTTCCGGCTCGCAGACCGGATCGGCCTGTGCCTGCTCGACGTCGAGCGCCCCATCCAGCTCGCGAAGGCCTGCTGGATGCTGATCGAGGCGCGAGATGCTCTGACGCTCAGTCAGGTGCGCAAGGTGGCTCAGTCCTTCGAGTACGCGGCCGATGATCTCGCCGACCTGCTCGGGCACATCGCGGCGAACCTGGGGGTCGGCGTCGCGTTGATCGACTCGTCCGGAGTGCTCCAGGAAGCGGGAGCGCACCTCGACGAGCGGCTGCACGCGGCGATCGGCTTCGAGTCGTGGATCGATCGAGCGAGTGCGGGCGAGGAGTCCGCGGCCTCGGTCCGCGTGGACAGCCCCGGTCGCAGCGGGCTGCGTCTGGTGCTCTTCGGTCGGGGGCTGGGCGAGGCGCAGCTGCAGTCGCTCTCGGTCGCCGCCGAGGTGGCGATGCCCGCCGTCGCGGCGCGGATCCTGATCGACGAGGTGGCGGCGGTGAACGACGTGGCGGTGTCCTCCGGTCTGCTGCGCGACTTCGTCGACCTGCACGGCGCCGCCGATGCCGACGTCGAGCGCCGGATGATCGAGCGCGGCTGGCGCACGGGCGGGCATCACCTCGGATTCCGGATGGTGGCGCGGGGACGGCTCGACTCCTTCTCCCTGCTGCGGTCGGTCAGCGCGGGGCTGAGCACGATCGACGGCGAGGCTCATGCGACGACGGCCGGTCGAGGACTGAGCGGATGGCTGACCTTCCCGGAGGCTCCGGACCCCGACCGCGTGGAGCGGGCCGTCGCGTCGCTGCGGGAGCTCCACCTCGGCGTGCTGCGCGACTTCGCCGTCGCGACCGGCGTCGGCTCCCTGCAGGGTGGGCCGGAGGGCCTCGCCACGACGCTGGATGAGGCGGGAGACGCGGCGCGCATCGCGGCCTCGCGCTCGGCGACGGGATGGTTCGTCCGGGTCGACAGCCTCGGGCTGGAGCAGCTGCTGCTCGCCTGGACCGGCAACGACACGTTCGTACCGGCGGCCGAGTCCCTTCTCGCTCCGTTGCGGGAGGGCGGGGGCGAGCTGCTCACCACGCTCTCGGCGTATCTCGACCACGAGTCGGGCATCGCCGCGACGGCGACGGCCCTCGGGCTGCACCGCAACACCGTGACCCTGCGGATCCGCCGGGTGCAGGAGCTTCTCGGGATCGACATGACCGACCCCGAGGCGCGCCTTGCGCTGCACCTCGCGTGTCGTGCCGTGCAGCCGCGCTGAGCCCGAGCCGGACCCCGCTCACTCCTCCGGATCGCCGTGCAGCGTCCACGGGATGCCGAACCGGTCGATGAGCATGCCGAAGAGCCCGCCCCACGGCGGAACGTCGAGCGGCATCGTGATCGTCGCGCCGTCGGACAGCCTGTCCCACACGGCACGGGTGGTGTCCTGCGTGTTGCCGCTCAGCGACACCGAGAACCCCTGCGGCTTCTCATACGGCATCCCGTCGGGGGAGTCGGACCCCATCAGCACCAGCCCGTCCGGGGTGTTGAGCTGGGCATGCATGACGAGGTCCTTCTGGCTGGGATCCTGCACCATGTCGGGGAAGTCCCCGAAGACGCTGATGTCGAGGTCGCCGCCGAGGACGCTCTGATAGAACTCCATCGCCTGGCGGGCTTCGGTGCGGAACGAGAGATACGGGTTGAGAGCAGGCATGAGGACTCCAGGGGTGTGCGAAAGGTGTCACGACCGGCACCGCTGACGCTCAGTCTGCGCCGGGTGCGGAGCCCCCGCAAGAGGGTGGGGCAGGAGTGGCCGGGCTCAGGCCGGCAATGCCTTGACGGCGGCCGTGAGGACCTGCGGAACGGTGGGGATGCCCGTCGCGCGGAAGACCTCGGAGCCGGCGGAGTCGCGGATGATCACGGTCGGCGTGAATCCGATGTCGAGCTTCTCGGCGGCATCCGGGTCCTGTGCGACGTCGATCTCGGTGATCGTGGCATCCGGGAGGAACCGAGCGGCGTCGGCGAGCACCGCCCGCGTCCGTGCGCACGCCCCGCAGAACGAGGAAGAGACCAGTGTCAGCTCCACGCCCACCTCCTCGGAATCGTCTCGCGTTCCCGAGGTGCAACCGCGGAGCGTGCCGGGCTGTTCCCGCCGCGCTAACCGCGGTCCAGTCCGAAGGTGTGCTTCACGAGAGCCTGCACGTCACGGTCGAGGCCGTCGATGCGAGAGTTCATCGCGCTCATCTCGGCACGCAATCCGCCGATCTCGGCGCGGACTCCGTCGAACTGGGCGCTGATTCCGTCGAACTGAGCGCCGATTCCGTCGAACTGGGCGCTGATTCCGTCGAACCCGGCGCGGACTCCGTCGAACTGGGCGCGGACTCCGCCGATCTCCGCGCGGATCACACGAACGAAGAGGGTCGACACGAGGGTGATCACGCCGAGCATCATGACCACGGAGGAGACGATCAGAGTCCAGGTCTGCGGCTCGGTCACGGTGATCACGCTCTCATTCTCGTCGGAGGACTCCATCCTGCCAAGGCCGACATCAGCTGTGCGGGGCCTGGGGACAACACTGTTCGGGCAGGCCCTGTGGAGGAGAGCTGACCCGTCAGTGCCGGCCCGACGCGAGCCAGTCGGCGAACGTCTGCCGCCCGAGCTCCGCATCCGGACCCGGGAGCGCGTGTCCGGCTCTCATCCCCGCCATCTGCGGACCGGGCACGTTCAGCGCCGGGACCCATCCGCGGTAGCCGGCCCGTCGGGCGAACGCACGGATCATCTCCGAGAGCTGCTCCTCGCGCGGTCCGGCGAGGTCGCGGACCCGGCCCTGCGGCTCGGCGACCGCGAGCGCGGCCAGTCGTGCCCCGACCTCCGCAGCCGCGACGGGCTGCGTCCGGGCGTTCGGAGCGAGATGCAGCGGCCCCACCTTCGCGCGCTCGAACATCTGGCCCGCGAACTCGTGGAACTGCGTCGCCCGGAGGATCGTCCATGGCACCCGCGACGCCTCGACGACCTTCTCCTGCGCGACCTTGCCCGCGTAGTAGTCATAGGGGATGCGATCGATGCCGACGATCGACAGCAGCACGACGTGGCGCACGCCCGCATCCGCGGCCGCCGAGACGAGGTTCCCGGTCGCGGCGGTGAAGAACTCGATCGCGGTGCTCGCCTTGAGTGTCTGGATGCTCGCGACGTCGATCACGGAGTCCGCTCCGGTCAGGGCGGCCTCCAGACCGCGGCCGGCCACCAGGTCGACGCCCTGCGAGCGACTGAGCACGACCGCCTCATGGCCCGCGGCCTCGACGGCGTCGACGGTGTGCCGGCCGACGACGCCGGTGCCTCCTGCCACAGCGATTCTCATGTGCGCTCCCTCGGGGTCTCGGTCCATCCTCTCGCGCGCGGGTGCGATCCCGTTACGATTCCGGAGAAGCGGATCGACCGCTTGACCTTGTCCCGAGGGCAGAGAGCATCGTGAACGCGTGAGCCACTCCACCGACCTCCTCAGCATCGGTCCGTTCTCCGAAGCCGCGCTGCTCTCGCCGAAGGCCCTGCGCCTCTATGAGAAGCGCGGGCTTCTGGTGCCGGAAGCGGTCGACCCGCACAACGGGTACCGCTTCTATCGGGTCGAGCAGGCGAGCAGGGGACGGCTCATCTCCCTGCTGCGGACGGCGGGCATGAGCCTCGACGCGATCCAGGAGGTGCTCGCGATGCCCGACGGCGCCGCGCTCGCCGCCCTCGACGCGTTCCAGGATCAGGTCCGGACGGCCGCGGCTTCGACCGCCACGCTCCTCGACCAGGCGCGCGGCCATTTCGAAGGATCACCGATGAACACGAAGTCCCTCACCTCCACCGTCCGACCGGAGCAGCCCGTGCTGAGCATGCTCGTGACCACCTTCATGGACGAGCTCGACCGGCGGCTGCGAGCGGCGTACGAGGAGCTGAGTGCGCTCGCCGCCGCGCGCGGCCTCGCCGTCTCCGCCGACCCGTTCGGCATCTTCCACGCCCCGATCACGCCCGAGAGCGACGGTCCGATCGAGGTGTGCCTCCCCGTCGACCGCATCATCGCGGAGACCCCCGCCGGCATCCGCAGCCAGCGGCTGAGCGGCGGAGCCATGGTCGAGGTCACCGTGGAGGGCGAGGACACCGCGTTCCCCGCGATCCTCGCCGCCTACGATCGCGGCTGCGAGTGGATCGACGAACAGGGAGCGACGCGGGTGGGCCCGCCGCGCGAGGTCTGGAACGTGCTCCCGTGGGACGAGACGCGTCCGGCGCGGATGACCGTGGCCTGGCCGTACGCCTGAGCGGGGCACGGGGCGCTCGGTACGATGGCGACTGTGACCACATCGACCGTGCGCCCCGGCATCGCCGAGCGGCTTTCGCAGATGATCCGCATCCCGACGGTCTCGGCCGAGCTCGACGAACGCGGCTCGGGTCCGTTCGAGGAGTTCGTGGCGCTGATCGCCGAGCTCTACCCGCTGGTGCACGAGAGACTGCGACTCGAACGGCACACCGACTTCGGACTCCTGTTCCACTGGGCGGGGAGCGGTGCCGCCGCGGGGGGACCCGTCGTCCTGATGGCGCACTACGACGTCGTCCCGGTCGACGAGAGCGACGCCTGGACGCATCCGCCGTTCGCGGGCGTGATCGCCGACGGCTCGGTCTACGGCCGTGGCGCACTGGACGACAAGGGCCCGCTGATCGTGGTCCTCGAAGCGGTCGAGAACCTGCTCGCCGACGGGTTCGTCCCGCCCCGCGATGTCTACCTCTCCTTCGGCGGCAACGAGGAGACGTACGGTCGCGCGGCCGAGGAGATCGCGCGAGTCCTGCGCGAACGCGGCATCGTGCCGTGGCTGGTGGTCGACGAGGGCGGTGCCGTGGTCGACGCGCCCCTGCCCTTCGTCCCGGGCCGTGCCGCGATGATCGGCGTCGGCGAGAAGGGCGTGATGACGCTCAGGCTGTCGACGCGAGGCGACGGCGGTCACGCCTCCGCACCGCCCTCGCTCACGGCGGTCCGGCGCATCGCCAGGGCCGTCGATCGTCTGGGCCCCACCACGTTCCGTCCCCACGCCTCGAAGGCGATCCTCCGGATGCTGTCGGAGCTGGCCGCGCAGACGCCGGGACCGGCGCGCCACCTGCTGCGGCTGCTCGGCTCCGCGCCCCTGCTGACCGCGCAGGTCTTCGCCGCGCTCGGCGGTGAGCCGGCCGCTCTCGTGCGCACGACCGTCGCCCCGACCATGCAGTCCGGCGGCACGGCGGCGAACGTGCTGCCGTCGCAGGCATCCGCCACGGTCAACCTGCGCATCGCACTGGGGGAGACGACGCAGCAGACCGTGTTCCGCGTGCGTCGGCGCATCCGCGACCCGCTCGTGACGGTCGAGGTCGTCGAGGCGAGCGAGCCGTCGCCGGAGTCGCCCACCGACAACGCCCCGTTCGCCCTGCTGGCCGAGGCGCTCGAGGTCTCGCATCCCGGCGTCCCCGCCGTGCCGTACGTGATGATGGCGGCCACCGATTCCCGGCACTTCCACCGCTTCTCGCCCGCCGTGTACCGCTTCGCGCCGCTGGACATGTCGAACGCCCAGCGCGCGTCGATCCACGGCGTCGACGAGAGCGTCGAGATCGCCGCCCTGGAGCGCGGGGAGCGATTCCATCGGGCGCTGCTCGAACGGCTAGGGTGATCTCACCCTCCCCTCGGAATGTGCCGGGGGACCCGAAGCAGAAGCAGGAGACGCGATGACGCGCACCCGCACCCTGGGCGCCCTCGGCGTCGTCGTCGGCTTCCTCGCCTTCGTGGAGTTCACCAGTGGTGTGCTGCAGGGCTATTACACGCCGATGCTCACCAACATCGCCCGCAACCTCGGGATCCACGACGCCGACGTCAACTGGCTCGAGGGCGCGCAGCTGATGCTGTCGGCGCTGGTCGTCCCGGCCTTCGCGAAGCCCGGCGACATGGTCGGCCACAAGCGGATGCTGCTGATCTCGACCGCCGTCACGGCCGCGGCCGCGCTGGTCCTGCCGTTCACCGACTCCTTCGCGGTGTTCCTCGCCGCCTGGGCGCTGATGGGCTTCTACGTCGTCTGGCTTCCGCTCGAGATCGCCCTGATCTGGTCGCGCTCGCGGCGCATGGAGGGACGCTCGTCGATCACGGCCAAGGCAGCAGGGCTCCTCGTCGCGGCGCTGGAGGGCGGCGCGATCATCGGCGCCCTGGCCGGCGGCGCCCTCATCGACGTCCTCCCGCTCACGGTCGTGCTCCTCGTCCCCGCCGTGCTCATCGTGGTGTGCTTCTTCGTGATCCTGTTCGGGGTGAAGGAGTCGCCGGAGCCCACGGGCGGCCTGTTCGACACGGTCGGCCTGGTGCTGATCTCCCTCGCGCTGATCTGCTTCACGGGTGGCCTCAGCCTGCTCCGCCTCGAGGGCGGACTGACCAACCCCTGGTCCTGGGCGGTCGTCGTCTTCGGGGTGCTGCTCGTGATCCCGTTCGTGCTGTGGGAGCTCCGTTGCGAGGACCCGCTGATCGACGTGCGGATGTTCCGCTCGCCCGCACTCGGCCCGGTGTTCCTCACCGCGGGACTCTTCGGCGTGAGCGTGCTCGGCGCACAGGCGCCGCTGTCGACGTTCGCCCGCACCGACCCCTCGGTCTACGGCTACGGGCTGGGCACGACCGGCTTCCAGACCTCGCTGATCATCGGCGTCTACCTGATCGCCATGATCGCGGGAGCACTCGTGTTCCCGACGGTCGCGCGTCGGGTCACCCCTCGCGTCACGCTGATGGGCGCCTCGGTGCTGGTCGGCATCGGGTTCCTGCTCTTCCTCCCGTTCCACGACGCGTACGCGCAGGTCATCACGAACATGGTCGTGGTGGGGCTCGGCTCCGGAGCGCTGGTCGCGGCGCTCCCCGCCGCGGCCGCCTCCGCAGCTCCGGCGACGCAGACCGGCGTCGCGACGGGCCTCACCAACTCGGTGAAGACCGTCGGCGGTGCGATCGCCTCGTGCGTGTTCGGCATCGCGCTGCTGCACGGCGTCGCGAGCACGGCGGGGGCCACCGAGGGCACGGCCGGGTCACTCGCCGGCTACTTCACGGTGTGGATCGTCTGCGGTGTGACCGCGCTCGTCGCCGCGGCGATCCTCGTGTTCGTCCCGAAGACCGCGTTCACCGACCGCTCCGTCGAGACCGAGGCAGCGCCGGCGGTCTGACCCTCGGTCGCCGGTCTCAGTCGCGGTCGAGGCCGAACGTGCGCTTCACGATGGCCTGCACGTCGCGGTCGAGTCCGTCGATGCGCGTGTTCACGGCATCGAACCGGGCGTTCATCTCGTTGCGGAGCCCGCTGAGCTGACCGTTCATCTCGTTGCGGAGCCCGCCGATCTGGCCGTTCATCTCGTTGCGGAGGCCGCCGAGCTGACCGTTCATCTCACTGCGCAGGCCGCCGATCTCGCTGCGGAGGATCCGGATGAACAGCGTGGTGACGACGGTGAGCATGCCGAACATCAGCGCGGTGAACGACCCGATCATGGTCCAGATCTGCGCGTCGTTCATGAATCCCACATCCTCATCGTCGCATCGTTCCGGCCAGCTTGCCAGGGCGCGCGAGGCGAGGATATCGGTCACTCAGGAGATGGGGAGAAGGTATTCTCCCGCCCGTTGGTGGAGGAACTGTCAGTCCATCCCTGCGGGTTGCGCAGGAGACGGCGGACATCGGCACCGCGCACCGGGCGGAGGGGAGTCCCCCGCCCGGTCCGCTCTCAGTCCCCCTTCACGTTGACGAGCTGCCGCAGCGTGTGCCGGATGGAGACCAGGCTCGCGGCATCCGCCATCACCCGGTCGATCGGCTTGTACGCCTGCGGGATCTCGTCGATGAACGCATCCGTGTCACGGAACTCGATCCCCTCCATCGCCTCCCGCAGCTGATCGTGCGTGAACGTCTTCCGGGCCGCCGACCGCGAGTACTCGCGTCCGGCACCGTGCGGGGAGGAGTTCAGCGACTGCCGGTCGCCGAGTCCCTCCACCACGTACGACGCGGTGCCCATCGAGCCGGGGATGAGTCCGGGCCGACCGGCGTCGGCCTGGATGGCGCCCTTCCGCGACACCCACACCTGCTTGCCGTAGTGCTTCTCCGACTCGGTGAAGTTGTGGTGGCAGTTGATGCGCTCCTGCTCATCGACCGGGCGGTCGAGGAACTCGGACACCTGCCGGATGACGCGGTCCATCATCTCCTCCCGGTTCAGCAGGGCGAAGTGCTGTGCCCAGCGGAGCTCCCGGATGTACCGGGTGAACTCCGGAGTCCCCTCGACCAGGTACGCCAGGTCGGGGTCGGGGAGCTCGATCCACCACTGCTTCGCCAGCCTCTGGGCGACGGAGATGTGGTGTCCGGCGATCCGGTTGCCGACACCCCGGGAACCCGAGTGCAGGAACAGCCACACCCGGTCGAGCTCGTCGACCGACACCTCGATGAAGTGGTTGCCCGAGCCGAGCGTGCCCAGCTGCAGGCGCCAGTTCCCCGCATACTTCTCGGGATCGAACTCGGCCGTCTCGGCGAGTGCCTCGAGCTCGGCGATGCGCGGCTCGGCGGTGGCCACGATCTTGCGGTTGTAGCGTCCGGCCGAGAGCGGGATCGCACGCTCGATCTGCTCGCGCAGCTCGGCGAGGTCGCGCCCGTCCAGGTCGCCCCTCGTGAACTGCGTGCGGACGGCGATCATGCCGCAGCCGATGTCGACGCCGACGGCCGCGGGGATGATCGCGCCGAGCGTCGGGATGACCGAGCCGACCGTCGCCCCCTTGCCGAGGTGCGCATCCGGCATCAGCGCCAGGTGCGGGTGGATGAACGGCATGCGAGCCGTGGTGTGCGCCTGATCGAGCGTCTTCTCGTCGATCAGGGACGCCCACGACAGCAGCCGTGCGGAGAGCCTCTCCATGATTCCTTTCCTTGTGGTGATGTGCAGCCACAGGTCAGGGGTCCTCTCCAACGGAAAACGCCCCGGACCTGTCGGTACGGGGCGTTGCGAGAGCGGGTGCTGTCACACGGCGCGTGCCGGAGGATACGACTCGTAGCGGTCATTGCGCTTCGGCTGAAGCTGCAACACCGCTGCGATGGGAAGATTCCGCTGGGCGGTCATCCGTCGACTCCTCGGCTGGCGTGCTGCGCCGGTCGGCACAGCTTTGTCACACTAGGGCCCGACACGCCCGGGCGTCAAGCCGTGTCCCGCGGCGGGTTGTACATGAACTCGACGCGGATGCCGTCCGCGTCTTCGACGAACGAGGCGTAATAGCGCTCCGAATAGCGCGGGTACTCCTTGGGTTCGCGGACGGGGGTCCAGCCGGCGTCGACGGCGACCGCGTGGAGGTGCTCGACCTGCTCACGCGTCGGCACGGCGAAGGCGATGTGCTGCCAGCCGATGCGGCCATGACGATGCGGAGTCGAGTCTTCATCCCACGTGTAGAGGATGATCTCCGTCTCCTCGCCGTTGTGCCACGAGATCGAATGGTCGTTCGCGCCTCCGCTCTGGTATCCGAGAGCGGTGAGGACCGGATGGAACTGCGCCCGGCCGCGTTCGAGGTCGTCGACGGTGATGCCCAGATGATCCAGAAGAGCCATGCGGCCCAGTCTTCCAGAAAGGGTCGACGACGTCAGGGCGCGATCCGCCCGAATGTGGCGGGGTCGACGGGCCGTTGCCGCCGGGGGAGGTTCTCCACGACGAGGAGGTACGACTCCGTCACCAGCTCGCGGACGAGATCGTGCGGCAGCTTCCCGCCCGGCCGGAGCGTGATCCAGTGCTTCTTGTTCATGTGATAGCCGGGGATGATGTCATCGAACTGCCGGCGAAGCGCGTCGCCGTCTTCGGGCGCCGCCTTGAGGGTCACGATCTCCGCGCCGGTGGTCGACGTGAGCAGCATGAAGACCTTGTCGCGCACCTTGAAGACGTCCCATTCGGGGCCGAAGGGATGCTCGAGCCGAGACCCGGGCAACTCCTCGGCGCGATCGCGCGCGCACTGTTGCAGACGGTCGCCTTTCATGGCACTCCAACCTCGAGACAGCGAGAACCGTGATGCGACCACGGTACCCACGCCCACGGTACCCACCCCCACGGACAGAGCCGCTAGTGCGGGGCGTGGTACTCGGCCTCGCCGCGCTTCCAGTAGCCCTTCACCACGGCGTTCGCGGTGTCGACGCCCCAACGGTCGAGCAGTGCGCGGCCGGGCTTGACGATCGACTGCTCGGCCGCGATGAAGACGAACGGATCGGACCCCACCGCGTCGTCGGCGGTCAGCGTCTCGAGGAAGGCGATGAGGGCGGAGCCGGAGGGTGCTTCGCCGCGGTGCAGCCACTCGATGTCGACCGGTGCTTCGATGTCGATCTCGCGGCCCTCGTTGACCGTCTCGATCACGATGCGCGCGGGGGTGCCCTCGGGAATCAGCGCGGCGAAGCGGCGGATCGCGGGGATCGCGGTCTCGTCGCCGACCAGCAGCCAGGAGTCGGGCTCGCCGGTCAGCACCGCCGACCCGCGAGGGCCGCCGACGCCGATCATGGAGCCGAGTGGCGCGGTCGCGGCCCAGGGGGCGGCGACGCCCTGATCGCCGTGCACCGCGAACTCGACGTCGAGCCAGTCCTCGCCCCACGCGAGCGGCGTGTACTCCCGGCTCGGCGAGGCGCGAAGCTCGTCGACGGAGTCGGTGGGGCCGGCGGGGAAGAACAGGCGCATGTGGTCGTCGGAGCCGAGGGAGTCGAAGCCTGCGAGGTCGGAGCCGGTCAGGCGCACGCGCACGAAGTCCGGTGCCAGCCATTCACGGGCGCTCAGGGTCACGTTGCGGAAGCGCAGCTCGAGGCCGCGACGCTCGATCGAGAAGCCGGATTTCGTATCGCTCATGAAGTAAGGCTAACCTAAATATGACGAGGGAAGGTGACCCTAACCTCGTCCTTCCGGCGCCCATGTGTGCGCACCGATCCCGCAGAACAGGAGTCTCTCCATGTCCGTGCCCAGGACCCTCACCGCCACGAGCGTCGCGCTCGTCGGCCTCCTCGCCCTCGCCGGCTGCGCCTCCGGCGGCACCGCCGAACCCGAGAAGACCGAATCCTCCGCGGCATCCGTCACGATCGAGGACAACACCGGCACGCACGAGGTCGCGACCCCTCCGAAGTCCGTCGTCGCCCTCGACAACCGCACGTTCCAGACGCTCTCCGACTGGGGCGTCGAGCTCTCCGCCGGCGCCGTCGCGCTGATGCCCGAGACCGTGTCGTATGTGAAGGACGACGGCATCGTCGACATCGGACTGCACAGCGAGCCCAACCTCGAAGCGGTCGTCGCGGTCGAGCCCGACCTGATCATCAGCGGTCAGCGCTTCACGCAGCACAACGCGGCCATCGCCGACCTCGTGCCCGATGCCACGATCATCGACCTCGAGCCGCGCGAGGGCGAGCCCTTCGATGAGGAGCTCAAGCGCCAGGTCACCGTCCTCGGCGAGATCTTCGGCAAGCAGGACGAGGCCGAGAAGCTCGTGAGCGACTTCGACGCCGCGGTCGAGCGCGCCAAGGCCGCGTACGACGACGCCGACACCGTCATGGCCGTGAACACGTCCGGCGGAGAGATCGGCTACCTCGCCCCGACCGTCGGTCGCTCGCTCGGACCGATCTACGACATCCTCGGCCTCACCCCCGCGCTCGAGGTGGAGGACGCGAGCGATGACCACCAGGGTGATGAGATCTCCGTCGAGGCGATCGCCGCGTCGAACCCCGACTGGATCCTCGTGCTCGACCGCGACGCCGTGTTCGCCGCGGACACCCCCGACTACGTGCAGGCGGCCGAGATCCTCGAGAGCTCCGAGGCCCTGACCGGCGTCACCGCGGTCAAGGAGAAGCAGATCGTCTACATGCCCACCGACACCTACCTGAACGAGGGCATCCAGACGTACACGACGTTCCTGAACGACCTCGCGGACGCTCTCGAGAAGTGACCCGCGCTCGGTCGTCGAGGGAGCGGAGCCGGACGAGACGTCCGTTCGCCCGCTCGACGGCCGGGCCGTCATCATGATCTCCACCGACATCATCCGGCCGCCCCGCTCCGCCGGGCGGCTCTTCGACGTGAAGCTGCTCATCGGCGTGCTCGTCGTCGCGGCGCTCCTGCTCCTCTCGCTCTTCACCGGTGTGTACGACGTCACGGGCGCGGAAGACGGCGCCCAAATGTTCCAGATCACACGCGTCCCCCGCACGATCGCCCTCGTGCTCGCCGGTGCCTCGATGGCGATGGCGGGTCTCGTGATGCAGTTGCTCACTCAGAACCGCTTCGTCGAGCCGACCACCACCGGGACGACCGAGTGGGCGGGGCTCGGGCTCCTGATGGTGATGATCCTCGTGCCGCAGCCGTCGCTGCCGCTGCGCATGGCCGGTGCGGTGCTCGCGGCGTTCGTCGGCACGATGGTGTTCTTCGCGTTCCTCCGTCGCGTCGCCCTCAAGTCCTCTCTCATCGTCCCGATCGTCGGCATCATGCTCGGCGCCGTGGTCGGCGCCCTGTCGACGTACCTCGCGCTGGCCACCAACTCGCTGCAGATCATCGGCGTCTGGTTCGCCGGCAGCTTCACCTCGGTGATGCGCGGTCAATACGAGATGCTCTGGATCGTCGCGATCATCGGAGTGATCATCTTCATCGTCGCCGACCGCCTGACCATCGCCGGTCTCGGCGAGGAGATCGCGACGAACGTCGGCGTGAACTACAACCGGATCATCCTGCTGGGCACCGTGCTGATCGCGGTCACCACCGGTGTCGTCACGGTGGTCGTCGGCAACCTGCCCTTCCTGGGGCTGATCGTGCCGAACATCGTCTCGATGGTGCGCGGCGACGATCTGCGCAGCAACCTCCCGTGGGTGTGCCTGCTCGGCATCGCGATCGTCACGGTGTGCGACATCATCGGACGCACGATCATCATGCCGTTCGAGGTGCCGGTGTCGCTGATCCTCGGCGTCGTCGGTGCCGTCGTGTTCGTGCTCCTCCTGCTCAGGCAGCGTCGCCGTGGGTAGCGGCGCGATGAGTCGGATGGCGACGGCCGGCCCCGCGCGGTCGGCGGGCGCATTCACGACCCCGCGCGCGCGACGGCGCTATCTGATCGTCCTCGGCGTCCTCCTCGTCCTCGCCGCGGGTTCCGGCTTCGGGCTGCTCGCCTGGGGCAACCCGATGCCGCCGGGATCCACCGGGTTCTGGCGCATCGCTCAGCACCGCGCGACCGACGTCACCGTGATGGCGCTCGTCGCCGTCGCCCAGGCCGTCGCCACGGTGAGCTTCCAGACCGTCACCAACAACCGCATCATCACGCCGTCGATCATGGGCTTCGAATCGCTGTACCGCGTCGTGCAGACCTCGACCGTGTATCTGTTCGGGGTGGCCGGCATCGTGGCCATCCAGGGCATCGGCCAGTTCGCGATCCAGGTGGCGATCATGGTCGGCCTCGCCGTGGCCCTGTACGGATGGCTGCTGTCAGGACGCTACGGCAACCTGCAGATCATGCTCCTGGTGGGCATCGTGATCGGGGGAGGCCTCGGGGCGATCTCCACGTTCATGCAGCGTCTGCTCACCCCCAGCGAGTTCGACGTGCTCGCCGCCCGGCTGTTCGGCAACGTGTCGAACGCCGACGCCTCGTACCTGCCGCTGGCGATCCCGCTGGTGGTCGCGGCGTCCGCGCTGCTGTGGCTCCGATCGCGCCGGCTCAACCTCATGGCCCTGGGCCCGGATGCCGCGCGCTCGCTCGGCGTCGACCATCGGCGCGAGCTGTTCATCGTGCTGTTCCTCGTCGCGGTGCTGATGGCGACGTCGACCGCGCTGGTCGGACCGATGACGTTCCTCGGCTTCCTGGTCGCGACGCTCGCGTATCAGTTCGCCGACACGCACGACCATCGGCTGATCTTCCCCGTCGCGGTGCTCACGGCCTTCACGATCCTGGCCGGGGCGTACTTCGTGATGAAGAACATCTTCTACGCGCAGGGCATGGTGTCGATCCTGATCGAGCTGGTCGGCGGCACCGTGTTCCTCATCGTCATCCTCAGAAAGGGCAGGCTGTGATCGCACTCGACGGCGTCCGCCGGGACTACAGCAGCGAGGTCGCGATCGGCCCCGTCGATCTCGAGATCCCCACGGGCGGCATCACCGCCCTCATCGGCCCGAACGGCGCGGGCAAGTCGACGCTGCTCACCATGATCGGACGCCTGAGCGGCATGGATGCCGGTGCGATCGAGATCGCCGGACTCGACGTGGCCTCGACCAAATCGAAGGACCTGGCGAAGGTCGTATCGATCCTGCGCCAGGAGAACCATTTCGTCACGCGGCTGACCGTGCGTCAGCTCGTCGGCTTCGGGCGCTTCCCGCACTCGAAGGGCAGGCTGAACCGCGGCGACGAGGAGATCATCAGCCAGGCGATCGACTTCCTCGACCTCGGCGCGCTGGAGGGCCGCTACCTGGATGAGCTCTCCGGCGGGCAGCGTCAGCGGGCGTACGTCGCGATGGTCCTCGCGCAGGACACCGAGTTCGTGCTGCTCGATGAGCCCCTGAACAACCTCGACATGCGGCACGCCGTGCAGATGATGAAGCACCTGCGGCGTGCGGCCGAGGAGCTCGGACGCACGATCGTCATCGTGCTGCACGACATCAACTTCGCCGGGCATTACGCCGACCACATCTGCGCCATGAAGGACGGCGCGGTCGTGGAGTTCGGCCCGCCCGCCGAGATCATGACCGACGAGGTGCTCACGCGCGTCTTCGACACCCCGGTGCGCGTGGTCGACGGCCCGTCGGGACCCCTCGCCGTGTACTACTGAGCGTTCCGCGTGGGCCGGTCAGAGTTCGATGCCGTGGTCCTCGTCGTTGACGCCGGCGTTGTTGCCGCGGCGCGACTCGTAGCCGAGGAACCAGCCCAGCCACACGATCGCGGCGAGCAGCACGCCGAGCCAGACGTTCTGGAAGATCAGCCCGAGCACGACGCCGACGATCAGCAGGCCGACGGTGATGGAGATGCGCAGCGCGGTACGGGACATGGCCTCAGCTTAGAGGGACCGCTCAGCGGTCGCGATGGTCTTCCGGCGCGAGACGAGGGCCGCGGCGCGGCTCCTGGATGCCGGTGGCGAAGATGAGGCGGATCACCCGCTGACGCTGACCCGCCCACGGCGCGAGGAGCTCGAGCATGCCGGCGTCGTCCGTGCGCTTCCCGGTCAGGGCATGACCCACTTCGTGCGCGAGGTGGTAGTCGCCGACGCTCACCGCATCCGGATCGCCGAGCGCGCGGATGCGGGTCTCCGACGAGGTCCAGACCCCCACGCCGGGAAGGCTCGTGAGGATGCGGTCGCGGTCGGCACCGGTCGCAGCGGCGTGGACGGCCCGGGCGATGCGATCGCCGCGTTCGGCGGCGCGGACCACGGTGCGCGATTGCGGCGGCTCGACGCCGGCGCGGTGCCACCCCCAGGACGGGATGCGGTGCCACTGCGCGGCGGAGGGCGCGGCGAACATCGGTCGTGGCGTCGGGCCGGGCGCGCGTTCGCCGAATCGGGAGACGAGCCAGCGCCACGCGCCGAAGGCCTGCATGCCGGTGACCTTCTGCTCGATGATCGCGCACGCGAGCGCGTCGAACACCTCGTCGGTGCGGGTGAGGCGAAGGCCGGGATGGCGGCGGGCGGACTCGGCGATGAGCGGATGCTGCGACGCGTCGAAGTCCGCGGCGTCGTCGTGGGCGCCGCAGAGTGCGGGCACGAGGTCGAGGGCGTGGCCGGCTCCGGGGCCCCAGGCGCTGGCTCTGACCTCATCGCCCACGGCGCGCAGTACGAGGGTGGAGGGGCCGGCGGGCGTGCGCACGGCGCGCCAGATCACGGGCCCGTCGATCACGGTCGTCGGATCGGTGGCTCCACGTCGGAGCATGCCGACGGTCCGGCGGAGATCGAGGTCGTGCGGAGGACGGTAGACCGTGTCCCGACGGGCATCCGCGGACGCGGCATCGGCCGGTGCGGAGTGCGCGGTCAGGGTCATGCGCCCACCCTACGCGCAGGTCCTGACACGGACCCGCGGGCGCTCAGAAGCGGTCGGGCGAGGGGGTGCCGTGACCGTACCGGATCACCACGTCGGCGTGACGGTCGAAGCGGTAGCCGATGCCGCGCACCGTGCGGACGATGTCCTCGTAGCGGCCGAGCTTGGCGCGGAGGCGACGCACGTGCACGTCGATCGTGCGCTCACCGGGCGTCTCGTCGTCCTGCGCCTGCCAGAGGGCGGAGACCAGTTCGCTGCGCTCGATCGTGCGGCCCTCGCGGAGCACGAGGTACTGCAGCAGCTCGAACTCTTTGTACGTGAACGCGGCGGACTCGCCGTCGATCAGGACGCGCTTGCGGGAGATGTCGACGGTGACGCCGCGCTCCTCGTCGACCGTGTCCTCCTCGGCGGCGGCCTTGGTGCGCGCGATGGCACCGGGCTCCTGCAGGGCGAGGCGGACGACGTCGAGGTCGCGGCCTCCCGAGCCGTGCGGGGCGAGGGCGACCGTGGCGTGGGTCTCGGCGCCGGGGGCGAGCTCGGCGAGCGTCCGGCGCAGGGCGTCGACGAGGAGCGGGAGGCTCACGCCGGCTTCGGCGGCCTTGATCTCGTCGAGGCCGACGTACAGGGCGAAGCCGCGGGGGGAGCGGACGGCGGGGAGGTCGGCTCCCGACGTGGGCAGCGGAGCGGCGGCTTCGGACTGCGTGCGGATCGCGGCGGTGGTGGCGGGACGCTCGAGAAGTGCGGTGTTCGACATGATGATGAAGTCCTCAGGACGTGAGCCCG
>Ga0160430_100388_pt1 | contig 26801 bp, 23 predicted proteins | sample HID1971I_E0MG_FD_108274 | JGI IMG/M metagenome (GOLD analysis project Ga0160430, IMG submission 108274) | Enriched millipede-associated microbial communities from UW Madison campus, WI, USA - HID1971I_E0 MG | ecosystem: Host-associated > Arthropoda: Insects > Digestive system > Unclassified ...
AGCGCGACCTTTCCGATCTGCTTCAGGTAGTCCTTGACGGGGTCGGCCGTCGCACCGGTGATCTGCGTCGAGTAGACGGGAACGTCCTCATCGTCGTTCGACGAGATGACGATCGCGCCGGTCGGCAGCGGCTCGGTGAACTTCGGCTTCGCGTCCTCGTCTTCGTCGTCCTCGACAGCAGCTGCTGCGGGCGCCTCGTCTTCTTCGACGACGTCCTCGGACTTCTTCTTCTTGACGGGGGCGCGCTTCGCGGCAGCACGCTTCGCCGCACTCAGGGGCGCGGGCTTCTCGGGCGCATCGGCCTCGACCGGAGCGTCGGCGGTCGTCTCTTCGGCAGCCTTCTTCGTCCGGGTGTTCTTCGTCGTGGCAGGAGTCACGTTTCGCCTTTCACGGAGCTGCTGTGTAGCCCCGGGACATTTCGGACACTAGTAAGACCCTTGTCAAGTCCAATGCTCGAAAACACTGATTGACAACGGGTCAGAGTCCTAGTATCGCACACGTGTGGCGATGCGGACGCATTCCGACGAAGTTCGCTCCGATCGGCGTCAGCCGCGACCCGGCTTGTCCTCATCACCCGAGGGCCGGGAAGCGAGGTAGCGCTCGAGTTCGGCCGCCAGCTCGTCGGCGCTGGGCAGGTCGCGCTCGCTGAATCCGCCCTCGTCGTAGGTCCCGTCGTCGGGGTTGCGCCCTGCCATGTAGGCGTCGTAGCGGCGCTCGAGGTTGTGCACCATCTGCTGGAGCTCGTCGTTGCCCGCGACCTGCTCGTCGACGCGGGAGAGGTAGTCCTCGCGGCGCTCCTGCACGGCGTCGAGCATCAGCACGAGGCCAGTGGACGCCATCAGTCGTTCCGCCGCGGCGATGACCGCGTCCGGGTTCTCGGTCTCGGCGAGGTAGTGGGGAACGAGCAGCACGAAGCCCACGGCGCGGTCGCCGCGCTCGACGAAGCGGAACTCGAGGAGGTGGCCAGCGGTCGCCGGCACCTGCGTGCGCGGCCGCCACACCGAATGCGCCACGGTGAGCTCCCGGCGGTTGCCGCTGACCGTGGTGCCGATCGGGCGCGTGTGGGGAACGGGCATGGCGATCGAGTGCACCCAGTGCAGACCCGACACCTCGAACTCGCTGGCGAGGGCGAGGACCGTGCTCGCGAAGACGTTCCACGCGAAGTCCGGCTCGTAGCCGGCCAGCAGCAGGAACGGGCGCCCCAGGGCGTCCGTCGCGAGCGAGAGCTCGAGACGCGGCGGCCGGAACTCGGTGAGGTGGTCCTGATCGAACGAGATCACCGGACGGCGCGCGCGGTAGTCGAGGAGCACGTCGTTGTCGAAGACGACGATCGGCTCCGGAGAAGCGGTCTCCCGGAGGTGGTCGATCAGTCCGGAGACCGCGCTCCCCGCATCCGTGAAACCGGTGAGCAGCAGCACCAGCGGAAGGCCGTGCGGCACCTCGGGCGCATTCGCGACGCGTTCGTGGATCTCACCGGAGAAGGGCATGTCTCCATGCTACGAGCAGGTCCGGACGAGGGGGCGCGGCGCATCATGCTGAGAGCGAACACGCGCAGGGAGGGCGCGCGACCATGCTGCGGCGAAGATCCTAGGATGGAAGCATGACGCTTCCCGTGCTCTCGCACACCACCGATCAGTTCCCCGGAAGCGCTGCAGATGCCGCAGTGCTCGTCGTCTCCACTCTCACCGAGTCGGCGGAATCGCTGGCCGCCTATCCCGGCCTCGCCGACGCGCTGGCCGGCATCGGGTTCACCGGCTCGGCAGGATCCTTCACCCGCGTGTACGCACCGGAGGTGACGTCCCTGCCCTTCGCCGTGGTCGGTGCGGGCGACAAGCCGAATGCCGCCGCGATCCGCAACGCCGCCGGCGTGGCCCTCCGCACGCTCACCGGATTCGACACCGTGTCGCTCGCTCTCGCCGACGGCCTCGAGCCGTTCGCCGCCGCCGCTGCCGAGGGCGCCGTGCTCGGCGGTCATCGCTTCGACGGCTACCGCACCGAGAAGGGGAAGACCCGGGCGACCGCGGTCACGCTCCACGCTGCTCTCGACGATGCGGACGCGACGCACGCGCAGGTGATCGGCGACGCCGTCGCCCTCATCAAGGACCTCGTGAACGTGCCCGCCGAGTGGCAGAGCCCCGCTCAGCTCGCGGAGAGCGCCGCGGAGAGCGTCGCCGACCTCGACGTCACGGTCGAGATCCTCGACGAGAAGGCTCTCGCCGAGCAGGGCTTCGGCGGCATCCTCGGCGTGGGTCAGGGGTCGGACCGTCCTCCGCGCCTGGTGCGTCTGGACTACGCCCCCGCCGGTGCCGCCCGTCACATCGCGCTGGTCGGGAAGGGCATCACCTTCGACACCGGCGGTCTCTCGCTGAAGCCCGCCGCGTCCATGGTCGGGATGAAGTTCGACATGGCCGGAGCCGCCACCTCCCTCGCCGCGCTCCGTGCGATCGCCGCGCTGGAGCTCCCGGTGCACGTGACGGCCTGGCTGTGCATCACGGACAACATGCCCTCCGGCCGCGCGCTGCGCCCCGGCGACGTGATCCGCATCCTCGACGGCACGACCGTCGAGGTGCAGAACACGGATGCCGAGGGCCGCCTGGTGCTCGCCGACGGGCTGGTCGCCGCGAGCCGCGAGCAGCCCGACGTGATCATCGACGTCGCCACGCTCACGGGTGCGATCGTCGCCGCTCTGGGGCACCGGCACACGGGCGTGTTCGGCGACGACGACACGGTCGCCGAGTTCCTCACCGCCGCCGAGCAGGTCGCCGAGCCGGCCTGGCACATGCCCCTGCCGACCTACATGGAGGAGTCGCTCGAGTCCCCCATCGCCGACCTGCAGAACGCGAACATGGGCGACCGGATGGGTGGCGCGTCGTTCGCCGGCCTCTTCCTGCGCCGCTTCGTCGGACGCACCTCCGAAGCCGAGGACGCCCCGCGCATCCCCTGGGTGCACCTCGACATCGCCGGTTCCGGCGAGCACGGCGGATCGCCGTACGGCTTCACCGAGAAGGGCCCCACGGGGGCGATGGTCCGATCGATCGTCGCCTTCGCCGCAGCATCCCACAAGGAGGCATGACACATGACAACCCACACCTTCGACATCGTCGTCCTGGGCGGCGGCAGCGGCGGCTACGCCGCGGCGCTGCGTGCGAGTGAGCTCGGCAAGTCCGTCGCCCTGATCGAGAAGGACAAGGTCGGCGGCACCTGCCTGCACCGCGGCTGCATCCCGACGAAGGCGCTGCTGCACGCGGCGGAGGTCGCCGAGCACGTGCGCGACGCTGCATCCGTCGGCGTGACCGCGACGCTCGAGGGCATCGACCCCGCCGGCGTCCGCGCGTACCGCGAAGGGATCGTCGCGAAGAAGTTCAAGGGTCTCGAGGGGCTCGTCAAGGCCCGCGGCATCACCACGGTCGCCGGACTCGGCCGGCTCAACCCCGACCACAGCGTCAGCGTCGGCGACGACGTGTACGTGGGCGCGGACGTCATCCTCGCCACCGGTTCCTACAGCCGCTCGCTGCCCGGCCTCGAGATCGGCGGGCGCATCCTCACGAGCGAGCAGGCCCTCGCCCTCGACGTCATCCCGGAGCGGGTGCTCATCCTCGGCGGCGGCGTGATCGGCGTCGAGTTCGCCAGCGTCTGGCGCTCCTTCGGCTCCGAGGTCACGATCATCGAGGCGCTGCCGCACCTCGTCCCGAACGAGGACATCGCCCTCAGCAAGGGCCTGGAGCGGGCGTTCCGTCGTCGCGGCATCCAGTACTCCCTCGGCACGCGATTCCAGAACGCGGTCCAGGACGACACGTCCGTCACCGTCACCCAGGAAGACGGCAAGGAGTTCACGGCCGACTACCTCCTCGTGGCGGTCGGACGCGGCCCCGTCACGGCTGACCTCGGCTTCGAGGAGGCCGGCGTCGTCCTCGACCGCGGCTTCGTGACGGTCGACGAGAACCTGCGCACCGGCGTTCCCGGTGTGTGGGCCGTCGGCGACATCGTGCCCGGCCTCCAGCTCGCGCACCGCGGCTTCCAGCAGGGCATCGCCGTCGCGGAGCGGATCGCGGGGCTCTCCTCCGCCAACATCCCCGACGTGCAGATCCCGAAGGTGACCTACTCGAGCCCCGAGGTCGCCTCGGTCGGCGTGACCGAGGAAGCCGCCGTCGCCGAGCACGGCGCGGACGCGGTCGTGGCGTACGAGTACAACCTCGCCGGGAACGGCAAGAGCGAGATCATCGGGACGAGCGGTCTCGTCAAGGTGGTCCGCCTCAAGGACGGCCCCGTCGTCGGTGTCCACCTCCTCGGCGATCGCGTCGGAGAGCTCATCACCGAGGGCCAGCTCGCCGTCGCCTGGGAAGCGCACCCCGAGGACATCGCCCCCCTGATCCATGCCCACCCGACCCAGAGCGAGGCCCTCGGCGAGGCCTTCCTCGCCCTGGCCGGCAAGCCCCTGCACGCCCTCTGAGCACCAACCGGTGCCCGAGTCACTAAGCTAGACAAGCGTCATACAACCTTGAAGGAGACTCAGTCATGAGCACATCCGTCGTCCTCCCCGCTCTCGGCGAGAGCGTCACAGAGGGTACGGTCACCCGCTGGCTCAAGCAGGTGGGAGACACCGTGCAGGCGGATGAGGGCCTGCTCGAGATCTCGACCGACAAGGTCGACACCGAGATCCCCTCCCCCGTCAGCGGCGTCATCGAGGAGATCCTCGTGGCCGAAGACGAGACCGTCGAGGTCGGCGCCCTCCTCGCCCGCATCGGCGACGGCAGCAGCGCGGCACCCGCCGAGGATGCCCCTGCCGCCGCGGCGCCTGCCGCCGAGGCCGCACCGGCTCCCGAGGCTGCACCGGCTCCCGAGGCTGCACCGGCCGAGCCCGCACCCGCCGCAGAGGCTCCGGCCCCCGCCGCCGAGTCCGCGCCCGCCGGCGATGCGACCGACATCGTTCTCCCCGAGCTGGGTGAGAGCGTCACCGAGGGCACCGTGACCCGCTGGCTGAAGCAGGTCGGCGACAACATCGAGGTCGACGAGGCCCTCCTCGAGATCTCCACCGACAAGGTCGACACCGAGATCCCGTCGCCGGTCGCCGGCGTTCTCCAGGAGATCGTCGCCGGTGAGGACGAGACCGTCGAGGTCGGCGCCGTCCTGGCCCGCGTCGGCTCCGGTGCTGCACCGGCAGCCGCCGCTCCCGCTCCCGCCGCTGAGGCACCCGCCGCACCGGCACCTGCTGCTGAGGCTCCTGCTGCACCGGCACCCGCCGTTGCTCCGGCCGCACCGGCTCCCGCCGCTGCTCCGGCCGCACCGGCTCCTGCTGCGGCTCCGGCACCTGCTGCTGCTCCGGCACCTGCTGCCGCTGCTGCTCCGGCCGAGTCGAAGCTGGCACTCCCGACCGAGAACGACAACCTGTACGTGACGCCGCTCGTGCGTCGCCTGGCTTCCCAGCAGGGCGTGGATCTGGCCTCCGTCACCGGAACCGGTGTGGGCGGTCGCATCCGCAAGGAAGACGTCCTCAAGGCTGCGGAGACCGCGTCGGCAGCACCGGCTGCGGCAGCGGCTCCCGCTCCTGCCCCGCTCGAGGTCTCCCCGCTGCGCGGCACCACTCAGCCGATGTCGCGTCTGCGCAAGGTCCTCGCCAAGCGTGCGGTGGAGTCGATGCAGCAGACGGCCCAGCTGACCACGGTCGTCGAGGTCGATGTCACGGCCCTCGCCGAGTACCGCGACAGCGTCAAGGCGTCGTTCCTGGAGAAGACGGGCGACAAGCTCTCCTTCCTGCCGTTCTTCGCCCTCGCGACCGCGGAGGCCCTCCAGGCGTTCCCGATCGTGAACGCGACGGTCGACGGCGAGAACATCGTCTACCCCGCCAGCGAGAACGTCTCGATCGCGGTCGACACCGAGCGCGGTCTGCTCACCCCCGTGCTGCGTGACGCCGCGTCGAAGAACATCGCGCAGATCGCACACGAGATCGCCGACCTCGCCGCCCGGACCCGCGACAACAAGCTGAAGCCCGACGAGCTCGCCGGTGGCACGTTCACGCTGACCAACACCGGTTCGCGTGGCGCGCTGTTCGACACTCCCGTCGTCTTCCTGCCGCAGTCCGCGATCCTCGGCACGGGCACGGTCGTCAAGCGTCCGGGCCTGGTCAAGGTCGGCGGCGCAGACGCGATCGCCATCCGGTCCTACGTGTACCTCGCGCTCTCGTACGACCACCGGATCATCGACGGTGCCGACGCGGCTCGCTTCCTGGGTGCCGTGAAGGCTCGCCTCGAGTCGGCCCAGTTCGCCTCGCAGCTCGGCGCCTGACCCGAGAGATCATCCTGGCTGGTCCGCGACGTCATAGACGTCGCGGACCAGCCATTTCTCTTGCACCCGGATGAGGACGAGCATCAGGCGCTCCTGAGGCGTGGGGTCGCCCTCGTCCGAGGCGCCGCCGCCGGTGAGTCGGACCACGGCGACGTCCCCGTACTCATCGACCAGCTCGAAGGCGGCCGTGCGCCAGTCCACGGATTCGAGCGCGTCCTGGACGCCCTCTGAGCCCGGCGCGACACCGCCCGCACACGAGAGATCGCCCGCGGTACGGCACTCCGCGATCGTTCCCAGAAGGGCGGACGCAGCCCCCTGCGGATCATCGTCGGCCGACTCCCCCTCGCGCGTCCGCTCCGGCGACTCCGTGACGGCGTCAGCCTCGCCGGCACGCTCCTCCATGTCCGGCTTCTTCGACGGCGCCACGTCGCGCTCGTCCGGAGGCGGTGAGCTCGTCGGCTCTCGACGCGGGGTGTCCGCGGCCTCGCCCGACGTCCCGCCGTCCGGCCAGAGCAGTCCGGCGGCGAGCACGATCCCGGCGGCCGCCGCCGCGACGATCAAGGACGTGCGACGCCGATGCCCCCGAGCGGGCGCGGGCTCTGATCCAGATATCGCGCGACGGCCCGTGATCGCACCACGGAACGCGACCGCGCGAGCGAGACCCGCCCCGACGGCAGCACCCACCGCTCCGCCGAATGCCCGAACGCGATCGACGACGCCCCGGCCCGGCCGAGAAGGCACGCGATCCGCCCGCAGTCGCTGCCGGCCCTGCGGAGTCACGGTCTCGCGCACACCCGCGGCCCGTGCGACCTCCCGCGCGCGCTCCGGCATGGGCATCCCCCGGTCGAGCGGCTGGGGCGAGACGACCTCCAGCAGCTCGCGCTCCCACGCCTCGAGGAGCTTGCGCGGAAGACGCGGCTGCGCGGCGGCCTTCTCCATGCCGCGCTGCACCGCACCGAGCGCACGGGTCAGCACCTTGTCCCGACTGTCCGCTGCCAGGCGGGCGATGATCTCCCCGGCGCCCGCCCGGATGTCCGGCCCCTCCCCGAACACGAAGATCGGTCTTCCACCGTCCGTCAGCCACCAGACACCGCTGCGCGTCTCCTCGAAGCCCGCCCCGACCTCGTCGAGACCGCGCAGCAGACTGATGACGAGGGTGCAGCACTCCCCCGGCGTGAGCGCGGCTCCGCCGGCAGCGCGGCGCACCAGGAACCCCAGCACCCGGTCCGTGCACCACGGGAGCAGCACGTCCTGCCCTCCGCCGCGCCTGCTGACGTCGAAGGGCGCGGCGACGTGCTCCGCACCGGCGTACCGCCACCCCACCCACCCGCCGAGCGCCGCCGCATCCACCCGCACCGCCACGGCGTCGCCCGCCGTGACGAGTGTGCCGGCGAACGGCCCCTCCGTGCGATCGAGGGCACGCACCACCCGATGCGCCCGCGAGAGGAGCGCCGTCTCCCGACCGTCATCGCTGTCGACATCTGCCATGCGCCCATCACAGCGCACCGGGCCGGCCCCGGCGTCGCGTTCCGAGCCGACGCGAACGGATTCCGTCCCCGTCGTGAATGTGCAGGAGGAGTGCACGCCGTCACTCCGCTCCGCGCGAACGACGGCATCAGGAACGCCCCGGACTCGGTAGGCTGGTCCCCATGGCAAAGCGTGCTCCTGAACCCGAAAAGCGTCCTGGGTTCTTCTCCCAGATCAAGTCCCTCTTCCGGTTCACACGTGAGGCCTACTCGTGGCTGCCCTGGGCGCAGGCCGCGATCCTCATCGGCGGTGTCCTGCTCGGCCTCGTCGCCGGCTACCTCATCCCGCCGTTCCAGATCTGGACCCTCGTCCTCTGGGGCATCACCGGTCTGATGCTGGGTATCCTCGGCGCCCTCTTCCTCATGACGCGGCTGTCGACGTCTGCCATGTACACGAAGATCGACGGCATGCCCGGTGCCACGGGCCACGTCCTGAGCACGAGCCTCGGTCGCAGCTGGCAGGCGTCGGAGACGCCCGTCGGCATCAACCCGAAGACGCAGGAGGCCGTGTACCGCACGATCGGCCGCGGCGGCATCGTGGTCATCGGCGAAGGAGCACGCGGCCGTCTCACGCGTCTCGTCAACGAGGAGCGCAGCAAGGCGCAGCGCGTCGCGCACGGCGTCCCCATCACCGTCCTCTACGTCGGACACGGTGACGACGAGGTCGCGATCGCCGACCTCGCCAAGACCATCAAGAAGCTGCCGAAGGCGATCGACAAGGCCACCATGGCCGCCGTCATCCGCCGCGTGGACTCGGTGTCGCAGTCGCTGTCCTCGCTGCCGATCCCGAAGGGCATCGACCCCACGAAGGTGCGCTCGCAGCGTCCTCGTTGAGTCCCGACTCCGCAGCAGCAGAGAGCGCGGCCGTCCTCGTCTGAGGAGCGGCCGCGCTCTCTTTCGTCACGCCGAGCGCGTCATTCCGAGAGCGGCTGCCGAGGAAGACGGCGGACCTTCGCGCGGCGACGCCGGCGCTCGGGAACCATCGAACGCATCTCGTCGAGCTTGCCGAAGCAGAACAGCCGGTCGTCGGCCTCGAGGACCACGTGCTTGCGCGGGTTCGGGATCACGCTGACGCCGCGGTGGAGCGTGAGGACCGTGATGTCCCGCTCCCACAGCCCCGCCTCTCCCAGCGTCTTGCCGACCAGATCGACCGCGCCGTGCACCATGAGCTCGGCGACGCCGTAGCCCGTCGAGACCGTCAGGCGCTGACGCACATCGATCTCGGGGAACGCGACCTGTCCCGCGATGTAGTCGATGATGGCGCCCGCGACGTCGAGCTTCGTCGCCGTCTCGATGCCCTGCAGCCCCGGCGAGGAGTTGACCTCCATGACCAGCGGCCCGTCATCGCCCTCCAGCATGTCGACGCCGGCGACGCGCAGGCCCATGATCTGAGCCGAGCGCACGGCGGCACGCTCATAGACAGGGTCGAGCTCGATGGCCTCGACCGACCCGCCGCGGTGCACGTTGGAGCGGAACTCGTCACCGGCCGCCGAGCGCCGCATGGCGGCCACGACCCGGTCTCCGACGACGAGCGCGCGGATGTCACGCCCACGGCTCTCGGAGATGAACTTCTGGATGAGCACGTTCTGCTTGGTGGAGTGCAGGGTCTCGATGATGGCCTCGGCCACCTTCACCTGCGGAGCGAGGATGACGCCGATGCCCTGTGTGCCCTCCAGCAGCTTGATCACGACGGGAGCACCGCCGACGCGCTCGATGGCCGGACGCACGTCGGCGCGATTGCGCACGAACGCCGTCGGGGGCATCGCGATGTTGTGCCGGGACAGGATCTGGTTCGCCCGGAGCTTGTCGCGAGCGCTGGAGATGCCGTTGGCCGTGTTCGGCGTGTAGACGTCCATCTGCTCGAACTGCCGCACGACGGCGGTGCCGAAGTACGTGATCGAGTTGCCGATGCGGGGCAGGATCGCGTCGTAGTCGCTGAGCTGGCGACCCCGGTAGTGCAGGTCCGGTTCATCGGCGGTGAGATCGATCGCGAAGCGCAGGGTGTTGAGCACCTTGACGTTGTGGCCGCGCTGCAGCGCGGCGGCGCGCAGACGCTGAGTGGAGTACGCCTGCGGCGCGCGGGAGAGCACTGCGATCTTCACGGGGGAATTCCTGCCAGGATGTATCAGGTGAGTAGGACTACCCCCCATTCAAACACCCTTACGGGGTGGCGAGAATGGGTGAGCCTGCCCGATCTCGGAGTCGACTGGCTCAAGGCCAAGATCGACACGGGTGCGCGCACGTCTTCCCTGCATGCCTTCGACATCGTCGAGTTCGAGCAGGACGGCCACCCCTGGGTGCGCTTCAAGGTCAAGCCCTGGCAGGACAGCCAGGAGGACGCCGTCGTCGTCGAGTCCCCGGTCCATGACCGCCGTGCGGTCCGCAGCTCGTCCGGGCACGCGCAGGAGCGGCTCGTGGTCGAGCTGCTGATCCGGCTGGTGGACCGCGAGGTGCTCGCCGAGGTCACTCTGAGCAATCGCGACGAGATGGGCTTCCGGATGCTCATCGGACGAGAGGCGCTCCGTCAGGGCTTCTCCGTGGACCCGGCACGATCGTTCCTGGGCGGCCGCGCACCCCGCGAGGCGCGCCGCCGCAACCGCGGCAGGGTCTGACCGCCGGTTTCTCAGGCGCGGATGAGCACCGTGCCGACGGCCTTGTCGTGCAGACCGCGCTGGTCCGTGTCCCAGATCACCGCGGGGACGACGACCACGAGCAGCAGGGTGCGCACGATCGGACGCCACAGCCCGATCCAGCTCCCGTCCATGCGGACGAGGCGCATCCCGAGGATGCGGTGCCCCGGGCTGCCGCCGGCGGTCGGGATGAAGAGGATCTGCAGGACCGCGAACACCAGCATCGGCGTGAACTGCGTGAAGCCGGCCTCGGTGGGCAGCGCGAACTGGTCGAATCCGAGGAAGCCGGTGGCGATGATGGTCGCCGCGGCGTAGTCGATCACGAGAGCGCCGATGCGCCGACCGGGGCGGGCGATGCTCCCGGTACCCGATTCCGGGAGTCCGAGTCGCTCACCGGGGTACGTGTTCACAGCATCCGTCACCCCTCCAGCCTACCGAGCGCGGAAAGTCCCGCCGTCGCCGCAGCGCCTGTAACACGCCCGAAACAAAGCGGATACCGTAGAGAAATCCCCCGTCCGTACTCTGCAGAGTGGCCGTGAAGCCATCGATCCGCATTACAGGAGTCGTACATGTTCAAAGATTCGTCCGAGGTACTGACCTACATCAAGGAGAACGACGTCAAGTTCCTTGACATCCGTTTCACCGATCTCCCGGGTGTGCAGCAGCACTTCAACATTCCTGCATCGACGGTCGACGAGGCTTTCTTCACCGACGGGCAGCTGTTCGACGGCTCCTCGATCCGCGGCTTCGCGAGCATCCACGAGTCGGACATGCAGCTCATCCCCGACGTCACCACCGCGTACGTCGACCCCTTCCGCGAGGCGAGCACCCTCGTGATGCTGTTCGACATCTACAACCCCCGCACGGGCGAGATCTACTCGAAGGACCCGCGTCAGGTCGCCAAGAAGGCGGAGAAGTACCTGACCTCGACCGGCATCGCCGACACCGCGTTCTTTGCGCCCGAGGCCGAGTTCTACATCTTCGACGACGTGCGCTACTCGGTCACCGCCGGCGAGAGCTTCTACAAGGTCGACTCCGAGGAGGCCGCGTGGAACACCGGTCGCGAGGAGGAGGGCGGAAACCTCGCCAACAAGACCCCGTACAAGGGCGGTTACTTCCCCGTCAGCCCGGTCGACAAGACGGCCGACCTGCGCGACGACATCACCCTCAAGCTGATCGAGGCCGGATTCATCCTCGAGCGCTCGCACCACGAGGTCGGCACCGCCGGTCAGCAGGAGATCAACTACCGCTTCGACACCATGGTCCACGCGGCGGACGACATCCTGAAGTTCAAGTACATCGTCAAGAACACCGCCAACGAGTGGGGCAAGGTCGCGACCTTCATGCCCAAGCCCCTGTACGGCGACAACGGCTCGGGCATGCACACGCACCAGTCGCTGTGGAGCGACGGCAAGCCGCTGTTCTACGACGAGGCCGGCTACGGCCAGCTCAGCGACATCGCGCGCTGGTACATCGGTGGCATCCTGGCGCACGCGCCGGCGCTGCTCGCCTTCACGAACCCGACCCTGAACAGCTACCACCGTCTGGTCAAGGGCTTCGAGGCACCGGTCAACCTGGTCTACTCGGCCGGCAACCGCTCCGCCGCGATCCGCATCCCGATCACGGGCTCCAACCCGAAGGCCAAGCGCATCGAGTTCCGCGCGCCCGACGCCTCCGGCAACCCGTACCTCGCCTTCGCCGCGCAGCTGATGGCCGGCCTCGACGGCATCAAGAACCGCATCGAGCCGCACGAGCCCGTCGACAAGGACCTCTACGAGCTCCCGCCCGAGGAGGCCAAGGACATCCCGCAGGTCCCGAACTCCCTGCTGGACTCGCTCGACGCCCTGGCGGCCGACCACCAGTTCCTCCTCGAGGGCGGCGTGTTCACCAAGGAGCTCATCGAGACCTGGATCTCGTACAAGTACGAGAACGAGATCCTCCCGATGGCCCAGCGCCCGCACCCGTTCGAGTACGAGCTGTACTTCGGGGTGTAATCGGATCCCGCTGGACACCGAACGTCGGATCGAGCCCGCCTCAGCACATGCTGGGGCGGGCTCTTCCGTGCGTGGAGGCGTCGCCGCTGCGTTCCGCAGCCCTATCCGGAAGATCCGCGCATTCGAGGAACGATACGGCCGCCACGCCGGAGTTCAGCCCTGACCTCACCCTCCCGAGCAGTCAGCCTCCCGGGCAGTCGCAGTCACCGCCGCTGTGGCACTGGCAGATCGGTGGCGGGTAGTCCTCCGCCGTGACCGACTCCCGTACCGGCAGGTCCCGGAACGGAACGATCTCCTCGTCGCTGCGGATGTCGGGGACGTCCGTGCACGCGGCCTCCTCCACGCGGATCTCATCGACCGCCCGGGGAAACACGAAGTCGACGCACGTCAGAGCGAGCGCCTGCTCGGCCCACAGCCCTCCGCCTGTCGTCGCGCCCCCGCGCACGACGAGGGTCAGCGTCGCTCCGTCCGCCGCCGACTCCAGGTCCACCAGGGTGTATGGGCGGGCACCCTCGACCGCGCCGGCTCGCGCATCGCCGAGGAAGTCGAGACCCGCGACAGCGGCTTCCGGATCACGGGCGATCTGGTCGCGGTACTCCCACAGGGTGTCCTGGACCTCCTCGACGCCGCCGGCCAGGTTGTCCCTCACCAAGGAGTCGATGCTCGGGGCGCACCCGGCGAGGGCGGAAGCGGTGAGGACGAGCGCGACGCCTGCGGCGACTCGGACGGCAGTATGGGCCATGCGTATGACCGTAGCGGAGTGCTGCGCCGTCAGCGCGTCCAGGTGCGGAGCCGCCGGGCGGCCGCGCCGTTTTCCCCCAGCTGGTAGATGCTGACGGCGTCTGCGGAGAACGTGAGCGGTTCGAACTGCTCCGCCTCGAAGGAGTCGAGATCGTCGAGCGTGGCGAGCCCGACGGTCACATGAGCGACATAGTTCTCGCCGCTGTGCTGCGGCACGTACTCCTCGATGAACCGGATCGTCTCGTCGTTGATGTCGGGCTCGGCCTCGGCGCGGACGAAGGCGTCGACGGTGCCGCCGCTTCCCGTGAAGGGCTGGAGCGCGTCATCTCCTGACCAGCCTGCGGTCCCGCTTGAATGAAGGCTCGACGTTGCTGACGCGGCAGCTGATCGATGATCGGAATTCCTGGTAGCGGCTCGTGATCCCCGGACGCGACAACACGCGTCACCTCGCCCACAAGCTGCGTCTCGCCTTCTGTGCGGGACGGCCGCGGCGGTCAGCTCCAGTCGAGGGCGCCGATCACGGGCCAGGCGCCCTCCGAGGTGTTCGAGATGACCGTCCCCGTGACACCGGCCGCCGGGTCGTACCAGGTGCGGACGGAGACCCCCGCGTCATAGCCCTCGAGGATCAGCACGTCGGACTCGGCTCCGCGCCAGAACCCGCGGGCGTAGCGCATGGCCTCTTCCTCGACGACGTGGAGCGGCTCGGTGAGCAGCTCGCGGGTGGCGCGGGACACGATCCGGTCCTCCGACAACGCCGACCAGAACGCCGCCAGGTCGGCGACCGTTCCGACCGCCCCGCCGTCGCCGCTGCCGCGCACCGGGAGATGGAGCACGTTCGTGCGATCGCCGTCGTCTTCGAGGTACCCGAGGGCCACATCGCCCGCGACCTCGTCGGTACGTGGATAGCCGCTCGACGTCATCCCCGCCGGCGCGAGCACCCGCGCACCCACGAGCTCGTGGAACGGCACCTGCGACACACGCTCCGCGATCAGCGCCAGGACGACGAAGCCGCTGTTGCAGTACGCGAACGCCGAACCGGGGGCGCTCACCTGCGGGCGCCCGTCGAGCACGGGGAGGAACGCCTCTGTGGTGTCGAACAGATGCACCGGTCGATCGAGGACGTAGTCGCCGATGTCTCCGTCCTCCTCATCGAGGTAGTCGCCGATGCCGGATGTGTGGGAGAGCAGGTGCCCCACGGTGACCGCATCGTCGATGAGCGGGAGGTCGTCGCCGAGGATCGGCCGGACCGGAGCGTCGAGGGTCAGCGCCCCCTCGTCGATGAGCGTCCCGATCGCCAACGCCGTGAACCCCTTCGACACGCTCGCCAATCCGCAGCGGTGATCGACGGTCATCTGCTGCTCCCGCGCCCGATCGGCGAACCCGTAGGCGCGGGCGAACGTCTCCTCTCCGGGACGATCGAGGCGGATCACCCCGCTGAATCCGGTGCGGAGCGCGGCGTCGTGCAGGGAGGCAGGGGCGTCGGTGACCATGCCCTTCACGCTATCGGATGCCCCCAGCGGGGCCAGGTGCGCGGCTCATCCCCCGTGGAGCACGAACCGTCGACGAAGCGCGTCCAGGTCGTCCTCTCCCAGTCCGAGGCCGTCTCGCGCATAGCCCTCGACATCTCCGAACCGCGTGTGCGCCTCGTCGATCGCCGCGTCGAGGTACTCGCGCCGGACACCGAGCACCGGGAGCAGCAGCTGCGTGTCGACGCCCTTCTCCGCGGCGGCCGCGAGGAGGGGTTGCAGCGCCGGGAGCAGATCGTTGTTGGTCTCGAGGTAGTCGGCCCGCACGTCGTCCTCGCCGACACCGAGCAGCAGGAGCAGGGATGCCGCAGCCCAGCCCGTGCGGTCCTTGCCCGTCGTGCAGTGGAACAGGGCCGCGCCGGAGCGGCCCGGATCGATGAGGTCCAGGTAGAAGGTGCGGTAAGCGGCGAGAGCCGACGGCAGGCCGACGATGTTGCGATACGAGTCGCGCATGAGAGCGATGCCGCGACCGTCGCCCAGCGTCTCGGCGAGGCCGACGGGGTCGCTGCCGAGCTGACCGACGCCGGCCGCGACATCGGTCGTGCTGTCGGCGAGCACGTCCAGCCCGACGGATCTGACGCCGCCCGGCAGCCGATCCGGCGACGCGGCGCGCTCTCCGACCGTCCGCAGGTCGTACACGGTGCTGATGCCGAGGCGCCCGAACGTCGCGAGGTCTTCGCCCTCCAGCCGAGCGAGCGTCGCGGAGCGATACACGGCCCCTGTCCGCACCGTGCCCCCGCGGGCGGGGAGTCCACCCAGGTCGCGGAGGTTGGGTGCGGTGCGCAGCGGGACTCGACGATCGATCGGCGCGGTCATCATGGCTTCTCCTCTGGGGTGATCCTGGGCAGTGCGGACGGACGGGCGAGAAGCTCCAGCGCCGCGACGAGCAGCACCCCGACCACGGCGGTCCACACGATCGTCCCGGTCGCGAGGGGCCGCGAGAGCACCAGGACCGCGAAACACCCCACCGCGATCACGATGCGAAGCGGCAGCCGCCACCGGTGCAGCCACTCCCCCGTGGCTCCCGTGCTGATGCCGTGCCTCTCAGCGCTGCGTCGGATCCCCGCGAACGCCGTGGCACCCCTGAGCCGCACTGTGCGCGCCCATCCCCAGGGCCCGGAAAGCAGGGTGATGAGGAGAACCGTCGCCGCGAGCACTCCGACCACGAGCGCGATGTCGGACACCGAGCCCAGGATGCCGGTGTAGAGCGCTTCGGCCGCGTTCCGAGGGATGGTCGATGCGACGGCCAGCGCGAAGAAGCGCTGACCGATGCCGATCCCCGCGCCGACCAGCAGCATCGTGGCGAGCAGTCCCCCGGCTGCCCAGACCAGTGCCTGCGCACGCCTCCGCGCCACCGTCACGCCGGCGGCGACGAGCAGCAGCGACAGCCACGGCAACCAGATCCCCAGTGCCACCACGAGTTGATAGATCGCGAGGTAGAGGCCGACGGAGTCGGACTGGGCGATGGCGATCGTCCTCGAGATCTCCGGCACGTTCGCCGCGAGAGGGAACCCCTCCGCGACCAGCTGCTCCTTCACCGCGGCGATGATCGGCCCGAGCTGGAGGCTGATCTCCTGATCGGGACCGATCAGGACCGCGGCATCCGCCTGCCCACCCGCGGTGTTGACGAGCTGCGCATGTGTGATGGCCAGGGCGTCACGCCAGATCGTCGCGAAGGCGTCGGACCGGATGAACTCCGTCACGGTGCTGTCCAGGAGCCCCCGCACTCCGGACACGGCAGGAGCCTTCAGCAGCACCAGCGCCTCTCTCGCCCGCGGCGACAGCTCGAGCTCGTCAAGACCGGCGAAGAGATCGTCCGCGATCCGGTCGATGTCGACGGCCGCCTCGATCGCGCTCACTGCCTGATCCGCGACGAAGTCCTGCACCGCCGGGTCCTCGGCGAGCGGCGCGAAGGTGTCGACGAACGCCGCGGTATCGGTGAGCTCGCGCTGCGCCCACGTCGACACCACCGCGACCGGAGCCAGCAGCGTTCCCAGCACGACCAGCACCGTCGCGATCACGGTCCTGCCCCAGCCGCGCCCGCGCCGCCGCTTCTCCGAGGAGGCGACGACGTCGGCGGAGACCGCCACGCCGCCCGCCCGCTCCTGCTCGAGGGCGCGTGCGAGTTTGCCGTTCTCCGCGCGGAGCTTCGCCAGCTCTTCCTGCAACTGCACGGTCGTCGCCTGCGACATCGGTCTCCTCAGGGTCGGGGTTCGACGGGAACTGCGCTCAGGCGAGAGCCTTGGACTTCAGCTGCTCGAACTCCGCCGCGGTGATCGAGCCGGCATCGCGCAGCGCGGCAGCGGCGGCGATCTCCTCCGCCGGCGTCTTTCCGGCGACCTCGCGGATGTACGACTTCGTGGCGTTCTCCGCCTCCCGTGCAGCCGTGCTGCTGCGCTCGGCCATGCCCTGGCCCCGCGCGATCAGGTAGACCAGCACGGTGAGGAACGGCAGGAAGATCAGGAAGACCACCCACACCGCCTTCCACCAGCCGTTGAGCGCGCGGTCACGGAACAGATCGCCGATGATCGCGAACAGTGCGAACAGGTAGCCGATGAAGACCGTGGCCCAGAGCATCCAGCCGAGTGTTTCCCAGAAGAGCATGCGCGTCGAGTTCCGTTTCAGTCAGGAGGGAACGCAGCGCGCGCCCAGGAGAGGAGTGAGGTCGGGTGGACGCCCGCCTCCCTCCGGAACCGGGCGCGGAGACGAGCGTCGCTGTCAGTCTGGCCCGTCGCCGAACAGCGGAATCCCGGTCTCATCCTCCGCGGATGAGACCGGGGGTAATCCTCGACCTCGGCCCGTCGGAGCGCCGATATCGTGGGAGCGTGATCGAAGCCGTCCGCGAGGAACTCGCCTCCAGCTCCCCGGCGCACGCGCGCACGGTCCTGCGTCGGAACTGGCTCCGCCTCATCCTGGAATCGCACACCACCGAGCTCGAGCGCATGTGCCTCGCGCACCCCGAGCCGCACGACCCGCACATCCTCCTCATCCGGGCCTGCTGCCGCGACCTTCTCGGAGACTCCCACGGCGCGTCCTTCCTCCGCGGGCAGGGACTGCGCGTCGCGGATGACGACTTCGTCGCGTGCTTCACCGAGCTCCTGCTGGCGACCGACACGCCGTCGAAGGCCGCGGCCGCGGATCGCGCCAGAGCGGCCCTCACCCAGTGCGGGCCGGACGACGACTACCCCTCCGCGCTCTTCCTCCTCGGCTGGACCGAGGTGCGTCTCCGTCGTGACCTCGCCGATGCGATCGGTCTGCTGCGATCCGCGGCCGCCGAGGCGCGACTGCACGAGCGCACCGAGACCTTCCGACTCGCGCAGTCCAACCTCGCCTTCGCACTGACGCACGCCGGGCTGTTCACGGAGGCCGAGCAGATCCTCGACGCCCTCCCGCCCTCCCCCGTTCCGTCGGACTGGGATGCCTTCGAGGGTGGTCTCCCCCAGGCCAACCGCGGGTCCATCGCGTACTGGCGCGGCGACTACGACGAGGCCATCGTGCAGCTCGACGCGGTCGTCACCGACTCCGGCCCGGGGAACAACTTCGAGGCGCTGGCCCGCCTGTATCTGGTGCTGAGCCTGATCGCCCTGAAGCGCGAAGACCGGTACTACGCCGCGACGGGGCTGCTCCAGGGCGTGAGCCGGACCGACAAGCACGGCGTCCCCTGGGACACCCTGCGCCGCGTCGTCTCGGCCGCGCTCGCGCACGCCGAGGGACACGACGATCGCGCCCGGAGCATCGCCGCCCCCGCGCTCGCCCGACCCGGCGCCGCCGTCGCGCACGCGGTGCTCGCCGAGCTCTATCGCAGCCTGGGCGAGTCCGCACTCGCCGCGCAGTCGCTGCGGCTCGCCTCCGCTGTGGCCATGCCCCGCTACGCGCGCGTCAGCACGCTCGTCACCACCGCGGCGCTCCGCTCCGCCGCAGGATACGGCGCGGACGCGCACGAGCACCTCGATCGGGCGCTCGAGGCCGCGACGCCGGAGCGCATCCTCACCCCGTTCCTCGCGGACGATCCCCTGATCGGCGATCTCCTCAGCGCCCATGCGCACCGGGGCTCACGCCACGACGACCTCCTCCGGACGATCCTCGAGCGCCGCGGACGACTCGCACGGCTCACGACGGGGGTCCTCACGCGCCGGGAGAGCGAGGTCCTCGCCTGCCTGCGCACGACCATGACGGCGGAGGAGATCTCCGCGCACCTGGGCATCGCGTACCCGACCGTGAAGACCCACATCCGCTCGGTGTACCGGAAACTGGGCGTCACCTCGCGCCGAGAGGCCGTCCACTCCGCGGACGCCCGGTGACAGCGCACGCTGCCACCCTGCCACCGATGCTCCCAGGCGCGACGCCAGGGGGCGTTCCGCAACCCTGCCGTGTCGCGGCTTGACCGCCGGGCATGCGAGTGATCAACTGGTGAGTCTGACCATCGAGTGGGGGAACCATGCGTCGTAGAAGAATGGCCGCGAACGCTCGCCGCGAAGTGGTGGAACCCGTCGCGACTCCGCAGCCGTCGAACGCCATCGCCGCCTATGCGCGGACGAACCCGTTCACGTTCGGTCTCCTCGGGGCCCTCGGTGTCCTCGTCGCGCTCGCCATCGGCGGCATCGTCGACCAGCTCGCCACCGTCCTCGTCTACGTCGGCGTGGCGATCTTCCTCGCGCTCGGGCTCGACCCGATCGTGCGTTTCATCGAGAAGAAGCTCCCGCGCCCCGCCGCCGTCACCATCGTGGTCGCCGGGGTGCTCCTCGCCTTCGCCGGCATCATCCTCGCCATCGTCCCGATCCTCGTCGAGCAGATCAGCAACCTGATCAAGGACGGCCCGAAGATGGTCGAGGACTTCCTGGCCAGCGACTGGTACAAGGACGTCAGCGGTCAGTTCGGATCGACGATCAAGGATGCCGGGCAGGGAATCCTCGACTTCGTCCAGAACCCCGACAACTTCCTCGACATCGGCGGCGGGGTCTTCGCCGTCGGCGCGGGCATCGCGGGCGGCATCACCGGGATCACGATCGTGCTGATCCTCACCCTGTACTTCATGGCCTCCCTGCGGAGCATGAAGCGCCTCGCCGTGCGCTTCGTCCCGGCCTACCAGCGCGACACCTTCGGCGAGCTGCTGGAGGACGTCTCCGGCGCCGTCGGCCGGTACGTGATCGGTCAGGCGAGCCTCGCGCTCATCAACGGCATCCTGAGCCTCATCTTCCTCAGCATCATCGGCGCCCCGGTGCCCGCGCTGCTCGCGCTCATCGCCTTCATCGGCTCGATGATCCCGCTCGTCGGAACGCTGACGGCGTCGATCATCAACTCGCTGATCTGCCTCTTCGTGTCGCCGCTGACCGCGCTCATCGCGATCATCTACTACCTCGTCTACATGCAGATCGAGGCATACGTCCTCTCCCCGCGCATCATGAGCAAGGCCGTCGCCGTCCCTGGCGCCCTCGTCGTGATCGCCGCCGTCGCCGGTGGTGCACTCGGCGGCATCCTCGGCGCCCTCGTCGCGATCCCGGTCGCGGCGAGCATCATCATCATCGTGCAGAAGGTGGTGTTCCCCGCCCAGGATCGGAAGCGGGTCGCACCGCCCGCCGTCACCGCACGGTGATGGCGCCCGCCTGAACCCGCACGGTGAAGGACGACACCTCGCCGATCTCCTCGCCGTCGATCTCGAACATCTGCGGCTGAGCCAGCTCGACGACGATCCGCTCCGCGGCGACGTGCCGCGTGGACTCCGTGCTCACCGCCTCCTTCTCCGCGCCGAGCAGACGGCGGATGCCGTTGTCCCAGACCACGGACCGCACGGTGTCGAGCCACTGCAGGGCACCGTCGGCGCTGATCAGCAGCAGGTCGAGGCGGCCGTCGTCGAGCTCGGCGTCCGGAAGCAGACGGATGCCGCCCTGGAGCATGCCGCAGTTGCCGATCAGCATCGTGTGACCGCGGACCTCCTGCGGCTCGTCCCCGTCCAGCGTGAGCGTGATGTCGGTCATCTCGGTGCCCGCGAGCGCCCGGCCCATCGCCTCGACATAGGCGAGCCATCCGGCGCGGTCCTTCAGGTCGTCGTTCGTCTCCACGAGCATCTGGGCGTCCACCCCGAAGCCCACCATCACCGCGAAGGCATGCTCGTCGCCGTCGAGTTCGACCCAGCCGAGGTCGATGCGCCGCGGCTCGGCGTCGCGCACCCGGTCCAGTGCGGCGGGGATGTTGTCCAGCGGCACACCGAGGTTGCGCGCGAGCAGGTTCCCGGTCCCCTGCGGCACGATGCCCAGCGCGGTGTCGGTTCCGGCGAGGGCCTCGGCGACCGCCCGCACGGTGCCGTCTCCGCCGACCGCGATCACGACCTCGCACCCCGCCTCGACGGCTTCCTTCGCCATGCCGCGCCCCGGGTCGTCCGGGGTCGTCTCCCACCAGCGAAGATCCGCTGTCTCCGGGAACGAACGGGCGACGGCGTCGCGCAGCTTCTCCTCGTCGATCTTCGAGGGATTCCAGACGATGCCGATGTTCTGTTGGCTCATGCCGCCAGCTTGGGTGAGAACCGGGCAAAGCGCAAATGAGCCGCGGCGACTACCCGTAGAACAGGTCCTCGAAGGTCTTGCGGGCGCGTCTGGTGACACCCAGATAGTCCTCTTCGAGCTCGGTGGCCGAGCGGTCCGGGTAGCCCAGGAGCCTGCCGATCGCGTCGAGCTGCCGTCGGTCCGCCGGGAGCAGATCACTCGTCTGTCCGGTCAGCAGCGTGATCGCGGAGCGGAGCCTGCTGGACAGACGCCAGGCTTCGCGGAGGCGCTCGGCGTCGTCCTCCTCCACGAGTCCGGCCGCGACGGCCGCATCCAGCGCCCCGAGGGTCGACGTCGTGCGCAGACCGGGCACCGCGTGCGCGTGCTGGAGCTGGAGGAGCTGCACGAGCCACTCCACGTCGCTCAGCGTGCCCGGACCCAGCTTCAGGTGACGGCGGGGGTCCGCGCCCTGCGGCAGCCGCTCCCCCTCGACGCGGGCCTTGATGCGCTTGATCTCGCGCGTACCCTGCAGGTCGACCGACTCCGGATAGCGGATCGTGTCCGCCAGCGTCGTGAAGTGCGCGATCAGCTTCGCGCTCCCGGCGATCCCGCGCGCTCGGAGCAGCGCCTGCGCCTCCCAGGAGAGCGACCAGCGCCGGTAGTACTCGGTGTAGGCCTCGATGGACCGCACGACGGGACCGTTGCGCCCCTCGGGCCGGAGGTCGGCGTCGAGATCGAGCGGCAGTCGGTGATCGGTCAGGTGCTCGCGGAGTCCGGCGACGATCTGCGTGGCGAGCTTCTGCGCCCGCTGCGGGTCGACCCCGTTCGCCTCGTAGACGTAGAGGATGTCGGCGTCGGATCCGAAGCCGAGCTCGGCACCGCCGAAGCGCCCCATCGCGATGACGGCGAAGTCCAGGTCCTCGTCCTCGGGCGGCACGACTTCCCGGATCACCGCGCGCAGGGCGGCCTGGATCGTCGCCTCGGTGATCTCGGTCAGCGCGGTCGCGACCTCCTCGATCGTCAGCACGCCGAGCACCGCCCCCATCGCGGTCCGCAGCAGCTCGCGGCGGCGCAGCGCCCGCACGGCCCGCAGGGCGTCTCCGATGGTCTCGTGGCGGGTCTGGATGGCCCGCGCCTCCTCGTCGAGCGCTGCCGCACCGCGAGGACGCAGGCGCCCGGTGCTGTCGAGCCAGGCCACGGACTCGGGGATCCACTCGAGGAGCTCGCCCACGTAGCGCGACGAGGACAGCAGACGGGTGAGGCTCTCGGCGGCGCCGGACGAGTCCCGCAGCATCCGGAGGAACCAGGGGGTGTCCCCGAGGCGCTCGCTGATCCGACGGAAGGCGAGCAGCGCGTAGTCGGGGTCGCTGCCGTCGGCGAACCAGCGCACCATGATCGGCATCAGATGCCGTTGGATGGTGGCCTTGCGGCTGAGTCCGCTCGTCAGGGCGCCGATGTGGCGCAGCGCACCGGCCGGATCACGGAAGCCGATCGCCGCCAGTCGGTCGTGGGCCTGGGCGGCCGAGAGCGTGCGCTCCTCCTCCGGCAGACCGGCCACGGCGCTGAGCAGCGGCCGATAGAACAGGCGGGTGTGGATCTCCCGCACCTCGCGGCGGACCGCCTCCCAGCGCGCCCACATGCCTTCGCCGCTCTCAGCCAGCCCCGTGCCACGGGCCAGGACGCGCAGTCCCGCCGGCGTCTTCGGCATCAGATGCGTGCGGCTGAGCTCGCGCAGCTGGAGACGGTGCTCCATCAGTCGCAGCAGGCGGTAGTCCTCGGCGAAGGCGGCCGCGTCCACGCGTCCGATGTAGCCGCCGTCGACGAGGGCGTCGAGGCTCTCGAGCGTGCCGCGCGTGCGCAGCGATTCGTCGGTGAGTCCGTGCACCAGCTGCAGCAGCTGGACGGTGAACTCGATGTCGCGCAACCCGCCGGCACCGAGCTTGAGCTGGTACGGCGCGTCCTCGGGGTCGATGTGCTCCATCACGCGCTCACGCATGCGCTGGACGCTCTCGACGAAGTCCTGCCTGGCCGCGCTGGACCAGATCTTCGGCTGCACCGCCGCGATGTAGTCGGCTCCGAGCTCCGGGTCGCCCGCGAGCGGACGGGCCTTGAGCAGCGCCTGGAACTCCCAGCTCTTCGCCCAGCGGTCGTAGTACGCGAGATGCGAGGCGAGCGACCGGACGAGCGCTCCCTGCTTCCCCTCGGGGCGGAGCGCGGCATCGACCTCCCACAGCGCCGGCTCGACCTCGATCGCGCTCAGGTTCCGCATGGTCTCCCGCGCCAGTCGGGTGGCGATGTCGATCGCGCGGGCCTCGCTCACGACCTCCTCGTCGCTCGTGCCGCCGACGAAGATCACATCCACGTCGCTCACGTAGTTCAGCTCGCGGGCACCGGCCTTGCCCATGCCGATGATCGCGAGTCGGGTGGCGGCGACCTCGTCGTGCCCCATCGATTCCTGCAGACGGGTCCTGGCCACAGCGAGCGAGGCTTCGAGCGCCGCGCCGGCGATGTCCGCGAGAGCCGCCGACACCCCGGCGACGACGGTCTCCGGTGCCGGATGCGTGAGGTCGTAGGCAGCGATGGCCGCCAGGTTCCGTCGGTACGCGACGCGGACGGCCACGATCGCGTCATCGTCTCCGGCCTGCGCGAAGCCGTCGCTCGCGCCCACCGACGCGAGCAGGCGCTCGTCGAGCAGCTCCTCGGTGGGAAGCCCGGTCACCGGCCCCGCGAGAACGGAAAGCTCCTCCGGATGGCGCAGGAAGAACTCCGCGAGCCCCTCGGACGCGCCGAACACCCGCCACACCCGCCGACGCGTGTCGTCGTCGTCGAGCAGCGCGCGGAGAGGCGCCGCATCCCGGCGCGCCACCCGCAGCAATCCGCGGACGGCGGCATCCGGATCGGCCACGCCCGCCGCTTCGAGCAGCACCGAGCGCGGCCGATCGAGGATGGTCGCCAGTTCCGCCAGCGCCGCTGCGGCCTCACTCAGTTCGGCGAACCCCAGTCTCGCCAGCGCGGAGAGCGAGACGGAATCGTCCGGACGGGCCATGCACGCGCCTCAGAGGAGCTCGAGGTTGTTCTTCAGCTCGAGCGGGGTGACCTGACCGCGGTAGGCCTCCCACTCCTTGCGCTTGTTGAGCAGCACGTAGTTGAACACCTGCTCCCCGAGCGTCTCGGCGACGAGCTCGGACTCCTCCATGTACTCGAGCGCGTGGTCGAGGCTCGCGGGCAGTGCCGAGTAGCCCAGGGCCCGTCGCTCCGCATCGCTGAGGGCCCACACGTTGTCCTCGGCCTCGGGCGGGAGCTCGTAGCCCTCCTCGATGCCCTTGAGCCCGGCGGCGAGCATGAGCGCGTAGGCCAGGTACGGGTTCGCCGCGGAGTCCAGAGCCCGGTACTCCACGCGGGAGGACTGGCCCTTGTTGGGCTTGTACATCGGCACGCGCACCAGCGCGGAGCGGTTGTTGTGACCCCAGGTGATGAAGCTCGGGGCCTCGTCGCCGCCCCAGAGGCGCTTGTACGAGTTCACGAACTGGTTCGTGACCGCGGAGATCTCGTTCGCGTGCTTGAGGAGTCCCGCGATGAAGTGGCGGCCTGTCTTGGAGAGCTGGTACTTCGCGCCCTCCTCGTAGAAGGCGTTCTGGTCGCCCTCGAACAGGGACATGTGCGTGTGCATGCCGCTGCCCGGGTGACCGCTGAGCGGCTTCGGCATGAACGTCGCGTAGACGCCCTGCTCGATCGCCACCTCCTTGATCACCGTGCGGAAGGTCATCACGTTGTCGGCCGTCGTCAGCGCGTCCGCGTAGCGGAGGTCGATCTCGTTCTGACCGGGGCCGCCCTCGTGGTGGCTGAACTCGACGGAGATGCCGAGGTCTTCCAGCATCCGCACCGAACGACGACGGAAGTCGTGCGCCGTGCCGCCGGGGACGTTGTCGAAGTAGCCCGCGGAGTCGACCGGAACCGGACCGTCAGGCCCGAAGGACGACGACTTCAACAGGTAGAACTCGATCTCGGGGTGCGTGTAGAACGTGAACCCGGCATCCGCGGCCTTGGCGAGCGTGCGCTTGAGCACGTGCCGCGGGTCGGCGACGGCCGGCTGGCCGTCGGGCGTCGTCAGGTCGCAGAACATGCGCGCGGTGGGGTCGATCTCCCCACGCCAGGGTAGCGTCTGGAACGTCGTGGGATCGGGCTGCGCGAGCAGGTCGGACTCGTAGGTGCGAGTCAGGCCCTCGATCGCCGAGCCGTCGAATCCGATGCCCTCCGCGAACGCGCCCTCGACCTCGGCCGGGGCGATCGCCACCGACTTCAGGGTGCCGATGACGTCGGTGAACCACAGGCGCACGAACTTGACGCCGCGCTCCTCGATGGTGCGGAGGACGAAGTCCCTCTGCTTGTCCATGACTACTCTGCGCCCTGGCCCTTTGCGTCGCCCTTGACGTCCCAGCCCTGCTCCACCGCTTCCTCGTCGGCCCAGGCGCGCGAACGCTCCTGCAGCACCTCGGGGGCACGGCGGGCCTCGGCCTCGGTGTCGAAAGGACCGATCCGGTCGATGGAGGGCGAGATCATGCCGAACTCGACCTCGCCGGTCTCGGAGTTGTACCAGTACTTGTGGTCACCGTCAGACATGTCTGTCCCTTCTTCACGTGATGTCATCGATCCTACTGGCGTGTACCGCGGTCGCTAAGCTATCGCCCATGGCAAAAGCGATCGGCGTCGACATCGGCGGCACGGGTATCAAAGCAGGAATCGTCGACCTCGAGCACGGAATCATGGCATCCGACCGCGTGCGGGTGCCCACTCCCGAAGGCGCATCGCCGCAGGATGTGCTGAACGCCGTGCAGACCGTCTTGAAGACGCTCGATGTGCACGAGTCGACGCTCCCGCTGGGTGTCGCCTTCCCGGCGATCGTCAAGCGCGGCAAGACCCTCTCCGCCGCGAACGTCTCGAAGGAGTGGATCGACTTCGACGCCGAGCGCTTCTTCCGTGACGGTCTCGGTCGCAACATCGTGTTCGTGAACGACGCGGATGCCGCCGGCGTCGCCGAGGCCCGCCACGGAGCGGCCAGGGACGTGCGCGGCTTCACGCTCCTCACGACCCTCGGCACGGGTATCGGCTCCGCGTTCCTCTACGACGGCGTGCTGCTGCCGAACACCGAGCTCGGTCACCTGAACTTCCGCGAGTACGAGTCGGTCGAGACGTATGCCGCGACCTCGGCGCGCGAGCGCGAGAACCTCACCTGGGCCGAGTGGGCGGAGCGCCTGCAGGCGTTCTACTCGCACATCGAGTTCCTGTTCAGCCCCGACCTCTTCGTGGTCGGCGGCGGCGTGTCGAAGAACGCCGGGGACTTCCTCCCCCTGCTCGACCTCAAGACCCCGATCGTCCCGGCGATCCACCGCAACAACTCGGGCATCATCGGCGCGGCCTCGCTCGCCGGCGACTGACCCTCGTCCACTCTGACAACGCGAAGGCCCCGATGACTCGTCGTCATCGGGGCCTTCGTTTCGTCTGAGGCGAATGGGCCGACCTGTACGCCGGGTTCTGTTCCGGGGTTCTTCGCCCCTTCGACGGCCATCTCTCTCGGCGACACGTTGCCGTGGCACTCTAGCGGTCTACCCGAGGACTCGGCGAG
>Ga0160430_100391_pt1 | contig 26624 bp, 27 predicted proteins | sample HID1971I_E0MG_FD_108274 | JGI IMG/M metagenome (GOLD analysis project Ga0160430, IMG submission 108274) | Enriched millipede-associated microbial communities from UW Madison campus, WI, USA - HID1971I_E0 MG | ecosystem: Host-associated > Arthropoda: Insects > Digestive system > Unclassified ...
CTTCCGAGTGGTCACGAGCTCGCGCGCCTCTGTGGTGAGCCCGCCATACGAGTGTTTTGCCAGAACGCGGCGGATGCGAGCGGGATGGGTCGTCGAGCGGAAGCGACCCAGGTGACCCGCGAGAACCTTGGAGTGCGCCTGCGCTTCCTTGGTGTCGTCGAACTTGGTGGTGCGGTTGAGGTAGGTAGTTGTGTCCATGAATTGCTCATGGGCGGTGGGGGACTCGAACTCGTCCTTTTGCGTAGGATAACCAGCATTGAAGCGCTCAACCGAGTATCTGCTGTTTCATAGCGCGAGACAGTTCGGGAGGAACCGATGATTGACAGAGGGCCAGGAATGGCGTTTGAACCGCGGAGCGTGGTCGCTGTGCCTTCAGCGTTCGGGCGCGTTCGAAATCTGCTCCCGCCGGCGGATGGCATCGACGTTCGCGACCACAGGTACCGTTCGGCGATGGTGCAGCACTTGATTGCAGACATGATTCATGACGGGTTGAGGTTGCGCGGTCAGACGCTTCCGCAGTTCTTGTCCACGACGCCGGACCTGCCTGGCTTGAGCCCGGATCGGCAACGCCGGATGTTGCGCGGGGAGACGGGGGCGCAGTTCGCTGACCTCGCGTTCTGGTCTGTCGTCTTCCCGACCGTGGCGGGCGCGGTCGCAGCGTACATCCAGTCTTGGGTGCCGCCGCTCACAGACGAGCAGAAAGCGCGCCTGCCCCTCTGAGCGGGGATGCGCGGTCGCCGGGGACTGGTGCCGAACCGATTCATGAAGTTCCCCCATGCGTGGTCGAGGTGCCGATAGTCGGAGAGCATAGGGCATCTATAGCGGGCCGTATACACAAGGTTTCCCCAGGTCAGGGCGCAACTCGCCGTCGGGGCGCCGTTAGACATGTCCAACGGTAAGCTGGGCCATGTGTAAGGGGCCATGCTCATAGGGTGTGGTTTTACGGGTCTGTTGCACATTCTGGATAGTGATGTGGAACGACGAGAAGGCCGAACAGCTAGGTGCCGTGTTGCGGCGGCTACGCAACGACAGTGGCCTCTCTCAAGAGTCGCTCGCCTACCAGGCCGGCATTACCAAGAATCAGCTTCAGCTCATCGAAGCGGGACGCTCCACGGGCCGCAAGGACGACGCCGGCCCCTCTAACCCGAGAATGGCGACGCTCGTTGGTCTCGCTGAGGTGCTAGGCGTATCGGTGGCTCATCTGATGGCGGAGTCTCGCCTCTAGCCCGTTCGGGTGTCACGGCTGTCCCGGAGGGGCCGCGCATACATGAGGCATGAAGAACTACGCCACTTCGTTCATCGAACTCATCGACCGTGAATCCATCGACTTGTCGGCAGACGACCGCGACTCGCTGAACTACTACTACGCGTCCGTGAACATCGCGGAGGGTCTGCCGGTGGATTCGCCGGAGCGACGCTGGTGCGCCATGGCCCAGGATGTCGGGCGTATCGCGCATATGCTCGGGCGCCTGCCGCGTTCTGGCGACCCTGGTGCGACAGCGGAGATCGTGGAGTGGATCAGTAAACAGAGTGTTGAAACACTGAATGCCTTCCAGCGAGCGTGGCTGGGTTCCCTGCCTGGGTATGAGACGTAGCTGAGGGAGTTCTTTCCTCAATCGAAGTTGGACCACTCAAGCGAAGGTGATCCGGTTCGACGTAGTTGATCCAGGTGTAGACAGGGGTGGCCCGACAAACCGTCCGCCGACCCGGGCGGTGAAGCTGCACGCCGATTCACGCTGAAGTGGAGGGGGTGTATCGGCGAGACCGCGCTCGGCTCGCAGATTTACGTCCGCTGAGTGCGGTCACGCAGTCGTTCGACTCGGCGTCGGTTCCGCTGACCCGGGCCCCGCGAGGTCGAGATCCGCGGTTCGACGGTGACGCTCGTCTGTTTGCCCTGGATGGTCCGTTTCACATCGTGGAGCTCGTGGGCCACCGCGTCGATGAACTTTCCCGCTTGGATAAGGGGATCGCCGATGGCAATGGAGCGGCGCCAGGGTTCGACATCCAGGTGGAATGACTCAGTGAAACGGCGCCCTTCTGCGTCCTCATATGTGACGCGGACGGTCCACGCGGGTGCCGGCTCATCCGAGACGCCGAAGATCTTCTCGTCATCGAGGTAGTACTTCAGGGGTCGCGTCGAGGTGAGCGAGCGCAGAGCCGTTTCGCCGTTCATCATCCGATTCAAGTCCTCGACGCTCTTCCGCCAGCCTTCCTGATCCGGTTGGGAGATGGGCGCGAACGGGCGATCCACAGCCATCCTGATGTTGTGGGCAGGGGTTCGGCCATCGTTTCGGATGACGACGAAGACTGACGTGCCACTGGTGCCACCGCTCCGGGTGATGGACGGGCGGAACTCGTAGTCGACGACGACGTATGGGCGCGTGAGGGCGATGTTCGACTCGGCCATCGTGTCGTTGGATGCGGCGAGGAGGCGGTTGGAGGCGATGAGCTGCCGCAGTTGACTCCCGGCGATGAGGAGCGCAACGATGGCAGCGACGGCGGCGATGACGGTGCCGATGCCCTGCACGGCGGCCCAGAAGACTGCTTCGGTCATGCACCAGTTGTACCGAGACTCTCGGACATTCGAGTGTCGGCGCTCGGTTCTCCGCTGCCGCCGTTCGCCCGCAGGAAGATCCGGCAGGCTCTGGGAGTGCTCGTCATCGAACAGGAGTACTGGCTGCTCGCTCGCTACTCCTCGGTGCGATTCTTGCCGTGATGAGCGGGTGCTCCTGGCAGCGACAAACTGCCACCTCATTAGAGTGGGCGTGTTGAGCCGTCCGCCTGGGGCGTGGAGGAACCGATAGCTCAGGCGTCGCGATGCTCAACGGTGAGCGATCTGATTGGAGACCAAGTGGAGAGTGATGGCATCCCGAGTTCCAAGAATGAGCGTGACGCAGGAAAAGAGGCTTCTTCGCCGGACCTTGCTAGGCGAACCCTAATTCGCGGAGCAGTGTGGTCTGTGCCTGTAGTTGCCGCGACCGTAGGCACTCCGCTGAGTGCAGCATCGAACGTTCTATGCACTCCGACTGGGGCCACACTGGATTTTGGGACTCAGTATGTGCGGTCGAGCGCAACAAGCGGAACAGCCAGCGTGCCGGTTGCCGGCATGGGTCAAGTCCCGCTGACCGTCTCGTTCAACAGCGAGGTGCTGGGATACGTGGCGAATCCGAACCTGAACTACGCGGCAGACAGCGAGGCGGGGTTCGACGGTCTCCGATTCCAGCAGGTGCGAAACTTCTCCACGCCGCCGGACGACCCGACGTTCGGCCAGGTCATCACGATTGTGTTTTCTCGCCCGGTGACGGATCTCGTCCTCCCGTTCGGGAACATCAGCTTGCCCATAGGCAACTTTTATGCCGACAAGATCATCGTGATGACGCCCGGGTACACCTATTCCACCGGCGCCGGCATCATCGGGGACGGTACGAGCGCCGAGCCTTTTCGGAATAGCGTTGCCTCTGACGAGCGTACGGGCCCAGACCTCATGGCGACCGTGGAGTTCGCTGGGCCGGTCAGCGCGGTCAGCGTTCGCTTCTATGATGGCCTGGCTTCGGCCGTGAGTGGCCAGCAGCAGGCCATCGTCCTCGATGACATGACGTTCGTCGCGAGTTGCCCCCCGGCCTAAGCGAGATACAGACGGGCTTCCGAGTTCGTGATTCTCGGCGGGTCGGATACGTCCAAGGCGACTGGCACCCTTAAGGCGCAACTCGTCGTGCGCCGTTCACATCGTGTTGAGACCCACGGGCCAACGCCGGCGTGTTCATGCGGTGTGTCGACATGCTCGCAGCGATAGCGATCCCATCCAGCATCCGATTCGTGGGGGCGATGGTCGCCATGGGAGCCCGCGGCCAGCTCGACGTCTAACTCGCGACCCGTGACGCGCTCAGAGCAGTCGTTCTCATGATTCCGACTCCACTGGTTGGGGTTACTCCAGCCACTGAGGGAAGTGGATGCGCTCAGCGGGTGCTGAGGTCGGTCTGCCGGGCCACTTCGCCCATCGACTATTTGTCTAGATCAAGCACAGCGATTCCGGCTCAGGTGTAGTCGACGGGTCATAGTGGCTTCTCCGGGTGATTGCTCTGACTGCGGCCTATGCTTCATGCCGGTCGGAGGCGGGAGCCGTCGAGGTAGTCGCGTTGAAGGGACTCCTCGGTCAAAAGGGCTGATGCTGCAATGTCCTCTATCGAGTCCTCAAAGACGCGCGAGCGTAGAGTTTCCGCGAGCAGAGCTGGTCCCGGTAGCTGGGTTCTGTGCGTGGATGGTGCTCGTCGCAGGCGACGATACTCGGCGACTGTGACCAGTCGGCCACGCTGGGCATGGCGGGCGAAGTCTGCCGGCGGTATTCGGTAGAGCCGCACGAGGTCGTCGATGTCATCGCCCGCCTCGCGTCGTGCTCGCAGCTCTGTCCGTGGGGCGAGGAACTCCCCCGCGAACTCATCGGCGGAAGCCTCGTTCAGTCGATCCGAGGTGTCGTGCATCACCAGATGCCCGAGCTCGTGAGCAATCGCCCACCGCGAAGCGTCCGCATCCGCCCTGGGGTCAAGGAGCATCAACGCTCGCCCATCTTCGGACGTTGCCGCGATAGCGTTCACTCGTAACCCGCTGAGGTCCCGATGCAGGCAGATGATGCCGTGCTCCTCAAGGAGGCCAACGATGTCGTCGACGGAGCCTGGCCCCACATTCCACTTGCGGCGGAGCTCTATGGCTCGGTCCGGGGCAAGGTCCTCCCCGAGGGCACGGGCCGCGATGTCGTAACGGATGTTGCCAGCCAGGAGCCCGACATGCACGTAGGCGAGCGTGAGCTCCGCGGACACGCGCTTGATCGCTCTTGCAGGCACGGAGTGCTGTGGCGCGTGTCGGATCAGCACGCTGGGTGCCAGGGTCTCCAGCAGGAGGGGCGAGGCGTCCAGTGCCGCAGCCAAAGTGTCCCGCACGCTGTCCGACATGACCTGATGGCCTGTTTCGATGAGGGAGATCGCGGCTTGCGAGACCCCCGAGGCTGCTTCGAGTCTGCTCTGGGTGAAGCCGCGGGTGATGCGAACGGATTCGAGGGTGCTGCCCATGCTCCGACCTTAGGGGTGGGTTACACGAAAATGGGGAAAATATTCCATCGCTATTCGTGTAAGTGCGTATGTGCGCCACGCCCCGTCACCGTAGGCCGAGGCTAATATTCTGTCGCTTTTCGTGTAAATGGCTTCGATTCTGCCAAGTCTGGCAAGCCCTGCCAAGGAGACCTTGGCTGGAGGGTTCCCTACTCCCGACTGGGATCGGAGGGTCCTGCCAAGGTGACCAAGTAGTAGTTAGTTCATATGAGAGATCAAAAAGTAAGTAGTAGATAGAGGCAACTTCACCCCCAAATCCCCTATAGGGATACCTCCCGCACTTGGTCACCTTGGCTGGAGGGGGTTATTTTGCCCCGTGAACTGGGAAAAACCCGCTCTCGCGAGCTTGCCACCGCCTTGGCTGAACTTGGTAAATGAATCTTTCGCAGATCGTCCCTACCCCCCCTCTTTCGCCGCAGGGTAGTACGAGAGAGGGAGCCGCCACTGGTCACCGAACTGCAGCGTGTGATCCGGTGGAGGTGGGGAGGTGACTGCTCCTGGCGGGGCTCGGGCTCGAACACTGGAAACTCAAAAGCGAAAAGCGGCCCCAAGCTGGCCGCACGGGCTGGGGTGGGTGCCGTCCACCTACTTCCCGGGTCTCGCGAAGGGCTTGGGGTGCGAGGCTGTGGGTTCGGCTCGGGCCGCGCGGGGGGCCCGAAAGGGAGTCGCCGTGCCAGTCGCCTCACCCCGCGACCCGCTGATCTTGCAACTCGATATGACCCGCGTACTCGAGAGCCTTCATGCTTCGTGCCACATCGCTTAACCATATATACATGGACACGTGTATTGCGAGAGTGGATCGCCGAAGCGGTCGGCGTACGCGCGATGTCCCCTGGCGGTGCTCGCGTGGTATGCCATCTCCGGGGCGCGAGGGGCCACGAAGACGGACGGTATGTTCGAGCCGTGAATCGAACGAAAGACCGGAGCCCCGTGACGGCCGCTGCACTGCTGGCCTCGAGTTTGTTCGTGGCCGGATGCGCGTCGGCGCCATCGCCCGAACCGTCCCCACTTCGGGCAGAGGCGTCCGTCCCGGTCGCTGATACGACGGGGCAGGCCTTGGATGCAGCGTGGGAGGCGCTCACCGAGGCAGGATTGCGAGTTGAGGCTTCCGACATTCGTGAGGACCGGTCGATCTGGGACCGCAGCAACTGGGTGGTTGTGTCCCAGGTCGTAGAAGGCGAGCGGGTCGCGTTGAGCGTGGAAAAGTTCGCTGATCCGGTCTGCTGGGAGAAGGCGACAACGTGCGAATGGGCGGTCGTCTATGAATTCTCGTCCACGGGGGATGCCGAGTCTGGGCAGTTCGAGCTCGATGGCGGGCCGGCACGTTTGACATACTCGGTGGCTGCCGGGCTGACGACAGAAGGGAAGCGGGTAGCTGACATCTACTTCCAGGACATCGCGATGCACCACGAATCCAGCAGCATCGACACCATCATCAATGTGGACGGCCCTGGGAGCGCCCCGTTCGATCTAGGGCCGCGCGAGGGGACATACTTCCTCATGACAGAAGTGAGAGAGGGGGACGTCAGCGACGTGTCCATCAACGTTGTTGTGGAGCAGATGCGTCCGGCAGGACCGTGACTGACCCCTGTGCGTTCTCGCGGACACGGCAATCGTGTCGAGCATGCACTGCCCGGTGCGAACGCGGAGGGTGAGTGCGCCGCGCGCGCACCGAAGGGGGTAAAGGTGAGGAAGTCTTCGAAGTCCCGGGACAGGTACCTGCGGAAGGTGAGCAACAAGCTGGAAGCAGAGGGTGGGCCGCTGCGCGTGAGGGAAGTCCCGATTGCGGTGGCGTGCGGGTCAGCGAGCTTCTGGCGGTTCGTTGCGCCGGCCTTTAGCCAGCTATGCTTCGGGGTCGTCCTCGCCGTGGTGTCGCTGGCGTTCGCGTTTCTTGCAACGGGGCGTCCCGCCCTTGGATTCGCCTACTCGGCCCTGAGCGCTCTGCTCGGAGGCGTGCTGATTGTGTATGGAGGGTGGATTGTGTGGGCTGGCAATCTCCTCCGCGTGGATGAGGCCGTTGCCGAGATCGCACGCTCGCGAGCGGAGGAGCAGCAGATGCTGCAGCAGCTCACCGCACGTCAGCGCAGACACTATGCGAGAGCGTACGAAGCCTCTAACCGCAGCTGGTCTTCGCCGTGACGCACTGCAGCCAGTGACTGCGCGCGGCCCTGGCACCGTGTGATTGTTTGGGCGCGACGTCGTCGGGCTCTGTGCCACGGCAGTGGTCTTCGGTTTGCTCGTGTCCATCGCGACCGTGCACCTGTGCTCAGCACCTGAAGGGCGGCGCCGAGCCCCCGACGAGGCGTCCTTCATGCACCTGGAAGGAGGGGTAGAGCGCAACTCCGTCGTTTGTCACGACCTCAAGCACGGTGAGCGCGGTTGCCGCTTCGGCCACTTCGGACTCCGCCCATCCGAGAGCGCGAGCGAGGGAATGAGCCGTGTAGCACGGGCCGACAATCTCTCCCCACGGACTCACTTCCGCGGCTTCGGTCACCTGCCCGCCGCCTTTCGGATCTCGACGAGGCTCGGAGTCTGCATCCTCAGGGTGTTCATGTCGAGGATCGCGAGACTGCCCTGTTGGCCGTCGCATCCGAGGCTGGCGACTCGGCGACCGTCACTGCAGGTACCGCCGCCGGGCGCGTGCATGTGACCGTGAACCAGTAGCTCGGGGTGCGTGGCGTCCCAGACCTCGGCGACGCGAGCCCGGGAGGCTGCGGAGGCAACGAGGGCGTCATCAGGGAAGCCCAGGGGGTTCGTCCGCAGCACCTCCCGCACGGCGCTGACTGGCGTATTCGCCGGTCCTTCGTGCGTGAGCATCAGGTCTGCGGAGCCGCCGGCGATAGCTGCCACGACGTGCTCGTTCGAGATCTCCTCGTCGCTCCACCAACTGACGCCCGATTTTCGCCATGCCCTGTCGACGGATGTCGCACCCCCGAGTGACAGCACCCGACGCCCGCCGATGGTCAGACGCGCCGGTCGCGGGAGAATCCAGGTGATGTCTGAGACGCGCACGGCGGCTCCCGGGTGGGCGTCGAGGAGAGGCGAGATCTGACCCCACGGTTCGTGATTGCCCAAGGTGACATAGATCCGCTCTATGCCGGTTCCATCCAGTGCCTCATCGGTCGTGGCTGGGTTCATCCACCAGTCGCCGAGTTGCAGCATGGTGGTGACGTCCGGAGCAAGGCGCTGAAGGGCGCGGGCGAGTATGTCCAACCATCGGAAGTTGCCGTGCACGTCGCCGCACACGGCCACGCGGTCGTCTGGTAGCGAGATATTGGCCGCGCTCTCGAGTGCTCGAAGTGGTGGCAGTGTCGACGTCATATGGTCAGGTATACCGGGCCATATGGGAATGGTCCAGCCTCCCTTCGCGAGATTCGTGGACAGCTTCTCGCCATACCCAGCAGCGGAATGCTTGCTTGCCCGCGCGGAACTCAATGCCGGCGCGAGTGGCGAGGAACCGGCAAGCTTGACGTCTCTCCGTCGGTGAGGGAACTGCGAGGGGTCAGATCGAGCGACTCGAAGGATCTCGTGGTGCTGCGCTGCGCCTGTCGTAGTGCGCCGCCAGCTGAGGGAGCACCGAATACCGCACTTCCGCGCCGGCGCTGAGGTAACGGGCGACCTCAGCTGCCGCACCGCGGCGAAGCGCAATGGCTGCAGCGCCGGAGAGCGCACCGCGTACCAGTCCCTCCGCCCACACGGACGCGACCATTCGAGCGTCAGTCGAGACAACGCCGCGGCTGAGCCGCCCGTTGGGCGCGTCCAGGCGCCGCAGGGCGAGCTCGACTGCTCCTGTTATGGTCCGCTGTCCGTTGTGTAGGACGTGATTCTGTGCAGCGAGACCGAGCGCACCGATGTGGGCTTCGTAGAGGAACAGAACGGTGCCACGGGTGTCGCACTCCAGAGTGAAAAGCTCCGTCAGCGAAGCGCTGTCTATTTGATGCGGGCCACCGGGGGAGGTACTCGAGGTCGCAAGGTTCGCGTGGAGATGTGCTGCGCGCTCATCTATTAGGGTGCTGGCGAGGTCTCCTGCGAACTGTTCCGCAGACGCGTAGTGAGCGTTGAACGCCCGTGCGCTGACCCCCGCGTGGTCGCACACCGTTGTGACGCTGACGCTTCCTCGCGTAGTCGTTCGGAGCAGCGCAACAGCCGACTCCCGCAACCGCTGGCGGATGCGCAGACGGTAGGCGGCGAGGTTCACAACTCCGGAACTGGCCAAGGAGATTCGTTCGGCTGCATCTCTCACCAGGCCGGCCTCCCGTAAGCCCGCTGACGGTTGCGGGATCGTCAGAAGAGTAGAAGCCACGATCACGTGATGCGGGCATGCTGGTTACTGATATTCCGCTCGATGGCTTCCGTCTGGCGCGGTGTGCTTGGCCGTCGCCGCCCGTCGGGACGACCGCGGGGCGTTCGCAAGAGCGAGCATCGTGCGCGCGTCCGCGAACTCCCGGTCGATCTCGGCGTCTTGGCGCTTCGTGACCAGGCTGACGGCGATGGCGGAAAGGGTCGCGAAAACGAACGCGGGGAGCAACTCGTACAGACCCGTTCCGAGCGCCTTCCACGCGAACACGCTGATTGCACCCACGAGCATGCCCGCCAGTGCGCCCCAGTTGGTGAGGCGGCGCCAGAACAGACTCAACATAATGATGGGGCCGAAGGCTGCCCCAAATCCCGCCCATGCGAATGAGACCAGGCCAAGGATTGTGTCATCAGGGACGAGGGCCAGCACGGCAGCGACGAGGGCCAGGGTGAAGACCGCAACCCGACCGAGCGTCAGCAGGCGCTTCTCCGACGGAGGCGTCTTGCGGAGCACCGCGAATATGTCTTCCACAAGGGCCGAGGAACACACGATCAACTGACTCGAAATCGTGCTCATGATCGCCGCAAGCACAGCCGCAAGCACGAGCCCCGCAACGAACGGATGAAGCAACGTCTGTGCCATGAGCAGCACGACCGTCTCCGGATTGGTGAGATCGGCTCCGTTTCTGGCGACGAACGCAATGCCGACCAGGCCTGAGAACACGGCGCCTACGAGGGAGATGATCATCCAAGAGATCCCGATCCGTCGCGCGCTCTTAGCCTCCTGGGGGCTCCGCAGTGCCATGAACCGCACGAGAATGTGCGGCTGTCCGAAGTACCCCAGTCCCCATGCGAGCGCGGACACGATGGCGAGGGTGGTTCCGCCGGTCAGTGCCGTGCCCGACAGGAGTGAAAGGTGGTCTGGTGCAAGCTCGGTGATCAGAGTTGTGGTCTCGTCGAACCCGCCAATCGCTATGACGGCAGAGGTGGGCACGACAATCAATGCGAGCACGAGCATGAGACCCTGCACGACGTCGGTGAACGACGCTCCGAGGAACCCGCCAAAGAGTGTGTAGGCAAGTGTCACGCCCGTCACGAGCAGCATTCCAGTGAGGTAGTCGCCGTGGAATGAAGCCTCGAAGAACACTCCGCCCGCGACCATCCCAGAGGAGATGTAGAGCGTGAAGAAGACCAGAATGATGATCCCCGAGCACATTCGGAGCAGTCGGGTCTTGTCGCGTAGCCGATTCTCAAAGAAGCTCGGCACAGTGATCGAGTTGCGTGACAGCTCTGTGTAGGCGCGCAGGCGTGGCGCGACGAGCCGCCAGTTCAGGTACGCACCAATCGTCAGCCCGATTGCGATCCATGCCTCGATGAGGCCGGATGCGTAGATCGCTCCGGGCAGGCCCATCACGAGCCACCCCGACATGTCAGAAGCTCCAGCGCTGAGCGCGGCGACCCATGACGGAAGCCTTCGCCCGCCAAGCATGTAGTCCTCATGGGTGGAGGTTCGGCGAAAGGCCATCCACCCGATCAGGAGCATGGCAGTGAAGTACAGGCCTAGCGCGACGAAAGTGAAGATCTGGTCGGACATGAGATCCTCTCGGCGGCAGCGTCGCCGCACCGGTGAGTTGCATGGTGGCGGGGATGCCGGCAGCGGTGAAGTCGACATCCTGCGTGGGTGACGGGTGCCTTGTGAGCGCTCTTTGCCGGTCCCGATCTTTCCTCGCTTCGAGGAGGAGAGGGGTTGGTGTGGCCACGGTAGAGGTTCGGCGGAGCCTTCGCTGATATGCCAGCGCCAATGTGGCTGCATGGCGATCAGCTACGCCGTGACGCAGCCAGTACATGGCTTCCCTGGCGCACGCCTGAGCCGAGTCGAGGAAGAGGCCGTAGGGCTTCGAATCATTGGGCAATTCCGCGCGTAGCCCGATCCGAACACGGAACTGCGGCGCGCCCCTTCCATCGAAGGACGCCAGCACATCGACGAATCTCACCGCTGATATGCCAGCGTCCTGCGGCTTGTCGTGAAGGCTGGGGTCGTGGTCTTGCGAAGCAGGCGGACCGGAACGGACGCGTAGTGATGAACGGATGGCAGAAGGTCGCTGGGGGTGGCGCGTTGGCGCTGGTGCTAGCGATGATGAGCGCAGCATGCGCCCCGACCGAGCGAATTGACCATGGTGAGGCAGAGAGTCCCTCCCCGTCGTGGGAGGGGGAGTCTGCATTGACCTCGGAGATGGAAGCGTTGGAGACCGCGTACGAAGCGCGCCTGGGCGTGGCGGTCATCGATGTTTCCCGAGACGTCACTTTTGGGTATCGAGACGTCGAGCGATTCGCGTATGCGTCCACATTCAAGGCCCTGCTCGCCGCCGCGGTACTTAGAGAGCTTCCCGATAGCGAGCTCGGAGAGACGCTCAAGTGGTCTCAAGGCGATCTTGACGCTGCGGGGTACACGCCCGTCACGTCGGAGGCCCTGGATACCGGACTGACGATCCGAGAACTGGCAGAGGCGACGGTGCGCACCAGTGACAATGGGGCCGCGAACCTTCTTCTCGAGCGGCTGGGCGGCCCGGAGGTGTTCGACGGGTTGCTCGCGGAGATCGGCGACGACGTCACAGAGTTCGTCGACGTCGAGCCCGGGCTCAATACGGTTGTCCCACCGGCCACCGCAAACACGACCTCCCCCTCGGCATTCGCACAGAACCTGGCACGCGTCAGCGTTGGCGACTATCTGGATGACGCGGGAAGGAAACTCCTGCGAGATTGGATGTCCGAAAACGCCACCGGTGACCGTTTGGTTCGCGCCGGTGCCCCTGACGGCTGGGTCGTGACCGACAAGTCCGGCGGCGCCGGGGCCGTGCGCAACGATATTGCCGTCGCATATGGCAGCGACGGCGAGCCCGTCATCCTCGTGATCATGAGCGAAAAGCGTGACCCGACAGCCCCAGCCGATGACCAACTCATCGCAGATGCGGCATCCGCGGTGTTTGCGCAGCTCGCGCGGTAGCGCATAGCCCGGACTGGCCCGAAGGTCGCCGGTGCCGGTGCCGGTCGATGTGGACGTGCGCCGTCTCAGAGCGCGTCGTTTTGTCCGGTAGCATGTCAGCGGCATCCTCGTTCGGGCGGGTGATGTCACGCAAGACGCGGGAGGAAGATCGGGCTCCGACCGCACTTCGAGCGGCGGGCGATAGGGAGTGTCGCCCGCCGCTTCGCGTTTAGGTACACCTTCGCCGGACCTGGGAAACAACTGAAATTTTAGAGCTCTACCGGTCTACGGTTTCAAAACTGAGCGGTGGCATGTTAGTTTGATTGGGCCGCAAGGGTTTGATCCGGCGGCATCACATGAACGGCATCCGCCTGACCCGAAGGAACATCCGATGGCCAAGACCATTTCCCGCAAGCGCGTTGTGATCGCTGGAGCGAGCGTTCTCTTGCTCGCCGGCCTGAGCGTCGGTGGCGCTCTCGTCACCACGAACTCGACCATCTTCGACAACCTGTTCGAGACCGAGGCCGTCCCTGCCAACGCAGGCGAGCTGATCGTTGACGGCCCGGCCCTGAACGCTTCGTTCACCGGTGCTGTGGACGGCGAGCTGGCGTCCGAGTACTACACGCTGACGAACACCGACGCAACGCACGACATCAAGTTCAATCTGAAGACCCGTCAGCAGCCGGGCGGCGTGAAGGCGACCGAGCTCGCAGAGTCCCTCGACACCCGCATCTCCGTGGGCGGCAACATCACTGCCACCGGTTCGCTGAAGGGTATGAGCGTCCCGGCTGGCGACCAGATCACGATCCCCGCCGGCGAGAGCATCGTCCTGCGCCTTGACGTCTTTGTCGCGGACAAGGATGCGTTCGTCGCCAAGGGTCTCGGCGACGACGCGCAGGTCACGGTCGACTTCCTGTTCGACTCGATCTACCTGCCGTAATCAAGCCGCGCGGCCGAATTCCCCACGAGGCCGCGCTACTCGATCTCGTTCCCCGCGAGATCCGCAGGGCCAACTCCCCAAAACGGCCCCGCAACCGATCTCGTTCCCCGCGAGATCTGCGGGGCGGCCATCTCCCCAGACGGCCGCCCCGCAACTTTCTTCTCTCGTTTCGACCCGAATCGGACGTCATGAAATCCCTGATCATCTCTGCGCGCATCCTGAGCGCGATCATTCTCGCGGCTCTCGCCGCCCCGTTCCTCTGGGAGTGGACGACAGGTGACTACTTCATGACTGTCACGGGCGAATCCATGAAGCCGACATACAACATCGGCGACGTCCTCGTGGTGGAGAAGCCCCACGGGGACGAACTTGAGAAGCCCGGAACCATTGTCGTCGTCTCCTTCACACCCGGGGACAAGGACCAGCAGTACGTTCACCGTGTGCTCGAGATGACCGGTGAAGGCGCAATCCTCCAGGGCGACAACAACGACACCCCCGATCCCAGCCCCGTCACCGCCGAGCAGGTCATGGGTACCCCGCGGTATGTCTTCACCGATGAGCTCGGTACGCTCTACCGGGCCACACAGCACCCGTTGATTCGGATCCCCCTGGCGGCTCTCGCGCTCGTCGGACTCCTGGCCGTTCGCCCCCGGCGGAAGCACTCGGAGGCGACCACGGCAGCCCGCGATGATGCGTCGCCCAAAACAGCACCAGCGGACGTCGCATGATGCGCGCACTCCGCACACGGACTTGGCTTCGTGCCGGGCTCCTGGCAACGCTTGTCGCCGGGGGTGCAGTCCCGGCCACCGCGCATGCCGCCCCGAGCAACGAAGGCCTCGTCGTCACCCCGGGTGCGGCGCTATTCGACGTGCTTCTGGTGCCTGGGCAGGCCGAGTCGCGACTGCTCACGCTGACGAACACCACCGACAGGCCGCTGGATGTGTACCTCACCGCGGAGCTGGCGCCGCACAGCTCTCCAGATCACCACTTCGACGACATCGTCGTGCACACCGATGTCACCTCGACGTGCGAAGGCGTCCAGTTCGATCCTCGCCGACAGACGCCGCTGTCCCAGGTGAACAACGTTCAGCAGACGGTGATTCCGCCGCGTGGTTCGCAGAACATCTGTGTCACCGCGATGGTGCCGTGGGAGGTCGGCTCCAACAAGGCGTCGACCATCGTTCATTTGAACTTCGATGCGATTCAGGAGCCGGGTGATCTGGCTACCACGGGTGTCCAGCCCCCATACCTGCTTCTGCTGATCGCGGTGCTCCTGGCGATCACCGGGTGGTTCCTTGCGCTGCGGCGGCGCCAACTCCAGGACACCACGCACACGGGAGAGTCCGCTACCGCGGACTCAGAGACACGTCCGAAACTATGAACGCACCCTTTGTCCGCGCCCAACACGCGCGCCGTCGGCGACCAGCCTCCGAGCTGCCCGTTCGATTGGTCGCACTGCTTGGTGTCATCGCTGCGGCGGCGATGACTGTCGCACCCAGTACGGGAGATGCGCTTACGACCACCGAGACGGTGAAGGCCGACAACACGGTGGACACGCGGCCCTATGTGCAGGAATGGGGAGCTTACAACGCCACAGTCCGCCCGCACTTGGGTGCCGTATTCAGCGACGGCTCCTCGGGCTATCTCCAATTCACTCTGTTCAACGGAGAAGCACCCCCCGAGCCCATCCCCACCGTAGGTCCCGGGGAACGCATCATCATCAAGACCGAACTCCCGCCGAGCCTGCGCCTTGACCGAGATGGCTATCTTCGCGGTCCCGCCCACAACTGGTGTGCTGGACTGCCCGATGGCCTCAGGGATATTTTCGGCACCCTGACGTGTGATGAGACTACGCACAGCAATGGCAGCACGACGATGACGATGACGCTCGTTCCGGACCGTGAACTGACCGCCGACATCTTCCGCGAGATGAACAAACTCACGCTGGGTTTCGGGGTGCGTGGCACTGCCGCAGCAACAGGTGCGAGCTCCTCCGCACACATCAATGTCCTATTTCCCCATGCCACCTCGCGTCCGCGTATCGGGGAGGCGACGTATCAAACGAGCGCGCAGTCGGGATCCTCGCTCGGGATCTGGGACCTGCAGGTGATCAATCAGAGTTGGATTGACGCTCCATCCCCCGCTCATTGGAGTGGCGATGACACGGGCGTTATCCAGTTCGACCTGACCTCTGACGCACGGCCGGTCCGCATGAGCACTGGGGAGTCATTCCGCTTCGATATCCGCCTCTTCCGCGGCGAAGCCTACTTCGAGGTGCCCCCTGCGGCGGACTGGTGTGACGGTCTGGTGCCGTCCGGCTTCACTGCGCGCTGCGAGGTCGATGGCGCAGCGCCGGGGAACGTATCCGTGGAGGTTACGCGCGAAGGCGTAGACACCGACGATGCTTTTCCTGGCGGACACGTGATCTCCATCCCCGTGAAGGCGATCTCGGACTCGACAACGGAAGGTGACTCGACAGCCACGATCTGGTCCGACATGGCACAGGCGGGCTCTGCCCGCACGCATGCATCCGCGCACACGACCTTTGAGCCAGGGTTCGGTGTGCCGGAAACAGGGCCAGTCGAGGATCTAAGGGGCACGAGCGGCGTCAACGTCGTGTTTGCGCCGGATGGTAAAACCGCGTACGCGACGGTTCTGGACGGGCCCGCATCGGCCATCCGCATCGTCGATGTCGCCTCCAACAAGCAATCCGGAAGCATTCAAGGAATCGATGCGCTCGGGGTAGCCAGTAAAACAGCGATTTCGCCTGACGGACGCTGGCTCTACGTCGGGTACAACCGCGGCGGCATCGGCGTCGTCGACCTGCAAACTCACACGCAAGTCGGGATGGTCGAAGGCTACACAGGGGGCGACCGGATCAAATGGGCGCTCGAGCTGACTCCGGACGGAAAGCAGCTGTACGTTGCGACGGAGGGAAGCACATCGGTGCAGGTCATTGACACGGCCACCCACTCGCAGGTGGATTCTCTGGAAACCGGCCGCCAGGTGCAAGCCATCGCCATCGCGCCAACCGGCGACCGAGCTTTCGTCGCCTACAACGCGCTGGACGGGCAGAGAGCAGGTATTGCCGTGGTCGACGTCGCGACTGCAGCGATCCTCGACAAGGTCGAGCCCCCGCGTCCGTGGTCGGGTGCGACCACGCTCACGCTGACGAAGGACGGCAAAACACTCTACGCAGGTGTGCCCATTGACGGTATGACGATCATCGACACCGAGACGCTCAGCTACGGCTTCTCAACGGGCGACGCGACACGGGACGTGCTCGCATTCGCGTTGTCGCCTGACGAGTCGTTCGGAATCGTGTCGTCGGCCTACACGGCGCCAAACCAACTGCACATCTACGACACGCGCACCCGGAAGATCATCGGGTCTGTCGGCGGGTACTCGGGAAACCAGGCTGTGCACATTCGCTTCTCCCCTGACGGAAGTAAGGCATACGTGATGAGTAGTTGGGGGAACATCATGTCTGTCCTCACTCCGCGTGGGGCTATCACTCCTTAGGAGGGTCAGACGGCGCGCCCGACACTCGGCGGAGCGCTGCTCGCAGCGGGCGCAGATCGACAAGACAAGGGAACCTCGGTATGGGCTAGCGTTCTAGAAGGGTAGAGTTCCGGGAGGAGGTTCCCGTGCCCGTTCCGCCCGCATCCAAACCGCCCATGCGACGTCGACTTCTTCGAGATGAGGCGTTAGACGCGATCCGTGCTGCCATCCTCGATGGAACTTTCGAGCCGGGTGAAGTGCTCGAGGACGCGTCCTTGCAGGAGTGGCTGGGCATTTCCCGGACCCCGATCCGTGATGCCCTGAAGGCTTTGCAGATCGAAGGGCTCGTCGACGTAAAAGCCCAGAGCAGCACTCGCGTAGCTAGCCCGAGCCCCGAAGAGGTCGAGGATAACCTCCAAGCGATGGGGGCAGTGATGGGCGGCGTGATGCGAATCACCGTCCCTGTCCTGGATGAATCATCCAAAGAAGCGCTTGTTGAACGCGTTGAGCAGTGTCGCGCGGCGGTGGCCATCCACGACAACGCCCGTCACCTCGACGCGGCGCTGGACGTGTACGAGATTCTGCTCAACCATTGCCCAAACCGTGTTCTGGTCAAGCTTGCTCAGTCTTCCCTCTCTCCCTTGACCTTCGGCTATCGGGCGTCAATTGGAGTGCGCATACCGAACTGGGACCTGCTCGAGGTTGGGTGGCAGCGAGTTCAGGATGGGCTGACCGCCGGCGACAACGTGCTCACGGAACTGGCATTCGAAGAGATGCACCGACTGCCGCTCCCGGACGTGCACTGGGATGCAGCAACATGGCGTGAGCAAACCGCAACCCCTTAGGGCCTGTTTCTCAACCACATGTGCCTACCGAGCGCCGTGGTGGTTGCTGCCGCTATCAACGCGATGGCCAATCCCACAGGCAACCGACTGTCACCACCTGACAACGCGAGGAAGCCTTCGCCCACCGGAATCGGTGTCGCCGTCGGGTGCCGGTGTCGGTGTCGGGTGTCGGTGTCGGTGTCGGTGTCAGGGCGACAGCACCGGCTCTGGCGGTCGCCTACCTGGACATCTGTGCCGGCGATGCCACCGAACGTCGCCGCTGTGGTCACTGTTCCCAAGCTCGTGAGGGTCAGCGTGTCGATGACGGAAATCGCCTCGCTGCTCGCGCTAACGACGCGTGACGCCGCGGACATCAGCAGAAGCCCTCTTCGGCAGGTGACGACGATGTCAGCGCGCCCATCCGGTTGCAGGCTTCCAAAGGAGTGGACGCATACAAGAACGCTAGGATTTCAGATGATAGAGTTTCAATAGATGAACTGATCTATCTCTAACATGACTGCGATGCTCGACACCTCCCAGACGCCCCAGCTGAGAACCCACCTGCGCCCGAGAACTCTCATTCGCGACCAGGTGTTCGAACGCCTATCAAGAGACATCGTCACAGGCCGAATCCAGCCGATGGAAGAGATCAGGGATTCGGATCTGCAGGCGGAGTATGGCGTCTCTCGCACTCCGATTCGAGAAGCGATAATCCGGCTGGCGGATCTTGGGCTCATACAGCTCAGCTCCAACCGATACACCCGCGTGGCTCCCATCGACCTGAACATGCAACTACAGCGGGCGCAGGCCGCGCACGCGCTCATCGGCTATGCCGCTCAGCAGCTCGCCCCGCGCATCTCCACCCAGGAGTTGGCGGAGCTTCGGCGACTCCTGGATCGCGTGCGCGCCTTCGACCCCGGCAGGTTCGCACGCCATGAGGGTCTAGTGCTTTGGTACGACTTCTACGCGGGCATCGTAGAGATGTCGGGGAACACGGTCATCTCTTCGATTCTTCGAGAGTATCTCGGTCCCCACTTGCTGCGACCGGTGCACGGTGCTCGCCTGTCCGGTGAGATGATTGCCTACCTCGCAGGCTATGTCGGCCACCTGTACCGGGCGTTCGAGAACAAGGACGGTGCTCGCGCGCGGGATCTCATTTTCGAGGCTTTTGCCGTCACCGTGGCAGGTTCGCTTGCAGAGGCCATCGACGGGCAGCTGGCCGCCCCGATGCCACGGCGCCCCGACGAAACGCAACGCGGTTAGGGCGCTCGTGCACGGTGAGCGGGGCGCAGAGGAACTGTCGCTGGAAGGTGAGCGAACAGGACCGATCCTGCATCGTTCGCAGCGGGATGTCGTCGTAAGTGCTCTATTGGAGGGCATCGCGGACGGTACGCTCGCCCCCGGCATGAAGCTCACAGTCTCCAACCTCGCGGGTCAGCTCGATGTCTCGTCGGCAACGATCCGGGAAGCTCTTGGTGCGCTCAATGCTCTTCACCTCATCGACGAGCACCCCAATAGGCCGGCGCGTGTAGTGACTCCGACTCCTCGGTGGTACGTGGCCATGGCGGCGGAGTGCGTCGGCTTGTCGATTGCTGCCGCTGATTTGGGCATCGCTCTCGCAACCCCGCAACAACGAGCAGACTTCTGCCTCTGTGCCGAGAAGTCGCGACGTGCCTGGAGGGAATCGGACGACCAGTATCTGGCGTCCGTTTCGTTGTGGGAGCTCATTCAACTCCTTGCGAACTACTCGACCAACCGCTACCTCGCGGATCTTCACGCGCAGAAGCGCCATGCGCTCGCGTTCGGTCTCAAGCATCTGTCGCAACCCCGCAACGCGAACATGCTCATCGCGACGATAGATGCGCTTACGGTCGCGGTGCAGGCGGGAGATCGGGACGAGGGCGTCGACATCGTCCGAGACTTGTACGCGTTTGTGATCGGGCCATTCGTGGAGGTCTAAGTGTCAAACAGCCGTGCGCCGCGCGAGTAGACAGGGCGGGAGCACGGCGGAGGCGCGTGTGGCTGATCCCACTCACGACTACAGGCTGAGCGACACGGCGGGATGATTGGCTCGGCCATCTGGTCCCGAAGGTGCCCATCGCACCGTCAAGTTCCAGGCTTGTCTTCAGGCAGACCATGGAGCGCTTCGATAGCCAGCTCGCCGCGGATTTGGTCTCCATCGTGGAAGCTCGTTCCCAGCTCGGCCCACGAATGCGCGATCTTTACCCAATCGAGCTCCCGTCGGTCGATGCTCACCAGGTAGTGATAGCTGAGAGGTACCAAAGACGTGCGGGAAAGATGGGTGAGCACCGGGTTCGGGCATTGTTTCAGGAGAGCGGCGTATAGCTCGAGCGCCACCTGCGCGTGGCCTCGTGCGTCCTGACGACGGATGGAGTCCCCAGCGCGAGCCACGAACTCACACAGAATCGTTCGCCCCGCGTCGGAGAGCACGGGGACAGTGTGCCGAACCACGCCGCCCATAAGAACTCCGATGGTTCGAAGCGCGTCGCCGACGGTAGCCGGATCCGGATCCGTCACGCGAAAGCCGCCATCACTACCACGGACCAGGAGCCCCTCCGCGGTGAGGGCGGTCAATGCGTCATGGAGCACCATTGGTGGAACCCCGAATCGTTCTTCGAGACGATGCTCGTCCAGCAGCTCCCCAGGGGCAAGGTCTCCGTTCAGGATTGCGTCCTGCATTCCCGCGTGGGCGACCTCACGAAGCTCCGGTTGCCGTGCGTCAGGATGGACTCTCGTTTGTCCGACCATGCATACCTCCTGCCGAGGACTGTAGTCCCGGTGTGAGACCGGGCGGAAGACATGGCGTGAGTCGGCGAGGCTTCACGGGATGCGAGCAGGAACGGGGGCCTTGACCCCGAGATGTGTTCAGGTCCGGGTCAAGGCCCCCTCGATGTCAACCGGTCACGCAAAAGCTGCGTTCGTCGTCACCCGATGACGCGATGGCGCAACCTGCACCTATGCCTGCACGCTCCGTGGTCCCAAAGTTGACTGTCACGGTGAGCGTGCCGTCTCCGAACACTGTTCGCTGCACTCCTCCGTCGACCTGTTCGAACGCGGTCATCGGGGCCATCCCCCCGACACTTTGGAGGAAGCCGAAAAAGCGCTGCATCCGCGCGAGCTCCTCGCCATGCTCATCAAGCACTTTCCCGTCAAGGGAGACCAGAGCGGGAGAGTTGTACAGCATGTGTAGGAGGGTGCGTTCGCGCACCAAGGCAGGGAACTTGTAGAGCCCCATCTCCCAACGATCTGTGGAGATGACTGAGTCGTGCAGAACGGTCTGATAAAGCGGAATGCGGTACACATGGTTGAACATCGCGTTCGCCAGTTGTTCCGGAAGCTCCGTCTCTTTGAAGAAGAAACCCGGGCGATCCTCGGGCCACCATGCTCCCCACTTATCCGCTTCACGTTGCAGCGCCCAAATCCCATCGAAGATGGGCGTGCTGGATCCATGAGAGAAGCTCACTACGGGGTTCGCCCACCCCGCGGCGGTCTCTGAGCCAAGGACAATAGGCGCTCCGTTAGAAAACAATCCGGCGGCGAGGGCCTTCATTCTGGTGATCCTGCGGGCTCGGTCCTCGTGCTCGGTTTGTGGGTGATCGGGGGAGTAGTCGCGGAACAACTGGCCGGCGGCATCGACGTCGAGGAAGTAGCTCGAAACGCCGTTGCTGGTGAACTCCTGGACCCGGCGGTCGAGCACTCTGTTGGTTTCCTGCGCAGCATCGAGCGCGGCGGTGCTGACATAGCAGCCACGGCCGCCGAACCCAATGACGGGGTCGCCATTCGCATCGGTGACGCAGCCCTGCGGCCAGATGTCGCCCGGCCAGATCGAGGATGGTGTATCCGCGTCCTCGGGAGCTTGGGCGTTGTCCCAGGTGTCGTACGGGCCCACCAAAAAGCCAGCAGACTGCGCAGCCTCGACGGCGGCGGAGGACATGACTGAACCGCCGGCATACCCCAGCCAAGCTCGGTCGATGCCGAGACCCTGTAGACGCTGGACAATCGCCGCATCGCGCCCATCTCCCCACGAGTAGGCATGCAGGGCGCCGACAAGCGCCTCGGTCGCAGGGTTCGCGTTGATCTTCTCCTGGAGCGTGACGATGCCGCCTGAGGAGAGGAGAAGATTGCGATAGTCCTTCCCCGCGGCAACGATGGTTCCGTCTGTGGGCGCGAAGGAGATCTCGAGTTCGTTGGTGGCGCGGGCGGAGGAGAAAGCGTGTTCGGCAACCGCTTCGATCCTGCCGTCAGACCTGCGGAAGCTCAGCGCAGTGCCAATGTCGGAATGAACGATGTAACTCACACCGCCGTCGTCGAAGGTAGCCCCCCAGAACGGCAATGTGAGCCCTCCGGCGAAGTCCCACGTCGAGCCCAGCAATCCCGCGCCTTCCGACTGCCAGAAAGGGTCCTCAACAGGGACGGATAGCCCGTCCCCGTTGGGGAACTCTATGGACTCAATACCCGGTCCCGTTGTCACCGGCCACGATACTGATCGGTCCGACGGCGACACGAGTTCGATGTTCAGGCGTCCATCTGCTGTCGCGACGGTCACGATGAGGTCGGAATCTGCAAACGACCAGGTGGCTGCTCCGCTGTCGATTGTCGGCGCGGTGGGCGTGCCGAGTGCTGTGACACTTGGTCCTGACCACGCGTCGACGCCGCCGGCACGGAGATAGTCGACTTGGAGGGTGGCGGGGTCGATGCTGGCGGTCCCGGAACCGACAGGGACGAGGATCCGGCCGTGTTCCCACTTGGGGTCGCTGGAAGGTGTGGCGGAGGGCAGTGCGCAGCTACTGAGTGCCAACGCAGAAGCCAACGCGATGGAGCATGCAGTTCGACGTCGCGGGGCGAGCGTTCGTTGTGAATCAATCATGCCGTCAGCGTTCCCGAACACGATGAGTCGAAAATGAGGAGCTACGTCCCCTCGATGCCTTCTTTCGTGGTCGGGGCCGGAGGGCGGCGGAACACCAAGCGGACACGAGTCCCGCGGGCAGGAACGCTCGCGATGGTCACACATCCGCCGTGTCGCTCCGCGGTCTGTTTCACCATGGCCAGGCCCAGCCCCGAGCCGGCCGTATGAGTATCGAGCGCGGTGCCGCGATAGAACCGGTCGAAAACGTGGTCGAGGTCCTCAGATCGTATTCCGAAACCGGAATCCGTGACCTCCACCCACCACTCATTGTGGTTCTGCCCGGTTGTGACAAGAACCCGGCCGCCTGACGGGCTGTACTTGGCGGCGTTGTCCATCACGTTCACAAGCGCCCTTGAGACTAGTTCCTCATCTCCTGGCCATGTCGGGCCGCTTTGTGACGTCGCAACAATGAAGACGGCAACTGATCTCCACCGCCGCTGTGTGGTCGCGACTGCTTCGCGAACGAGCTCATCTGGTTGGAGGTCGACGATGTGAAGGGGGTGGGATTCGGCGCGTGCAAGGTCAGAGATGGTCTGTATGAGGCGGGCCATATCGTGCGCGTCTTCGCGGGTGTCCTCGAGGATCGCTTCCTTTGTCGTTTCGTCGAGGTCATGCCGCTTGAGTAGTTGGAGATGAGAGCTGATCGCGGTCAGAGGGCTGCGCAGATCGTGGGATGCGTCGGAGATCAGAGTTCGCCGGGCCTCCTCGGCCGCCTGAAGGCGGTTCAGCATCTGGTTCATCGCCTCCGCGAGGCGGCCGATCTCATCGCTGCGGTCCAGGACGAGTCGTTCCGATGTCTGTGTCACTGTGCTGACACGATCCGCAGCGCGGGTTAGTTCTCGGATTGGGCGCGCAAGACGACCGGCGACAGCAGTGCTGACGGCCGCTGCGGCCGCGACGACTCCCGCTCCGGACACAAGCAACAGGAGCCTGAGACGTTCAATCGCGCGGTCAACGGCGGAGGCGGATGAAGCGACCATGAGCGCTCGGCCGTCGTCGAGTGCGACAGTGAGGACCCGGACGCGCCGGTTGTCGATCATGTCGTCATTCCATAGCTCCCCAGCGGAGTGCGGCTCAGTGAGCGCCTTGTGCTCGGCCGTGATCGTTAGACCCTCACCGTTGCGTCCTTCAGGCGTGTTTATGTCGAGCACGAAGGTGCAGGCTGGACTGATCGCGAACTTGCACACCCCGTTGCCCACCCACGCCGTCTCCGCCCGAATCAAGGCGGCGACTCTGGTTGCCTCGCGTTGCAGCGAGAGGTCGTGTGTTTGCTGGATCATCCATGAGGCGACAACACCGATGAGTGCTACGAGGGCCACAACGGTTGCGGAGACCGTCGTCGCAATCGCGATAGCGAAGCGTGTGCGGATGCTCATTCGATGGCGAGGCAGTAGCCGATGCCGCGGACTGTGTGTATAACGCGACCATCTTCGCCCGCCTCCAACTTGGTGCGAAGGTACTTCACGTATACGTCGATGGTGTTGGAGCGCGGGCGCTGGCCTGGCCCCCACAGTGCATCGGCCAGGCTGTCTCGGCTGACCGGATGGCCATGATTTTCCAAGAGGACCGCGAGCATCGAGGTCTCAATCGCTGTAAGCAGGATCGTGCGCTCTCCGCGCCTGGCTACGCGCGAAGGCGCATCGAGGGTGATTCCGCCTGCTGACTGGAGCCCGGTTTGAGCCGGAACTCGTCGGGTCAAGGCGCGCACGCGTGCAAACAACTCCGTGAGCGCGAACGGCTTCGAGAGATAGTCGTCGGCGCCAGCGTCAAGTCCCGTTACTCGATCTTCCACGCTATCCCGCGCGGTCAACATCAGAATGGGAGTTGGATCCCCGGCCGCGCGAAGAGTGTGGCAGAACGCCAACCCGTCGAAGCCGGCCATCGTGACATCTAAGACGATGAGGTCTACGGCGGTGTTGACGTACTTCTCTAATCCCGACAAGCCGTCGTCCGCAGCCTCAACCTGCATGCCCTCCAGAGTGAAGGCGCGGGTCAGGGAGCGGCGGATGCCCGGATCGTCATCAATGACCAACACTCTCACGGGAACGATTGTGCCAGGTAGCATGTGAGTTTTGCTGAGTGCCGGGCAGGTCAGCGTCGTCTAGCTTTGCTCTCTTCACGCTCAGCCGCTTCGATTTGGGGGAAGCCGGTCGGGTCGGCTGCTGGGCAGCCACCATCCAACTGTCGCAGATTGACATGTTACCTTGTTAATAAGTGACCCGGGGCGTAGCTAGGCGCGTCGCCCACGCTAGGGCCGGAGGATTTATGGAACATGCTGCGATACCCCCGAATCGTCAGCGAGGCCGGCTGGGCTGGCGCTTGCTCGCGATGGCCGCGGGAGTGACCCTTGCCGGCTCCACCCTCACCGCAGGCGGCGCGCTCGTGACGACCAAGAGTGTCGTCGTCGACAATTCTCTCGACTCAAGCCCGTACGACATCACATACGGAATCTTCAACGCAGAACTCCGCCCGCACCTGGGGGAGACCTTCAGTGAAGGCACCAAAGGCTTCTTGGCTTTCAACGTATTTGAGGGGCCAACGCCGCCGGAGCCTCTGCCCATCACGGGGGTGCGTCAGAGTTTGGTCCTCACAGTCGAGCTCCCGAAAGACTTGGAGCTCGACAGAAGCCCTCACGAACGGGCTTCCACGCCGAACTGGTGTTTCCAGACCCCTCAGGAGATAGAGCGGATCATCTCCGCAGGCTCCTGCAGAGTCGTCCAGTACCGGGATGGTTCATCGGTTGTGCAACTCAAAATGGATGCTCGACAGGACATCACTGTAGAGCACATCAAGCTCCTCAACGACATTCGAATCGGTATCGGTGTGGTCGGTCGGCCGGGCATAGTCGACGGGGCGGGCACGGTTTTCGCCGGCCTCTCGCTCCGGAACTATGCGGCGCCGACTCAACCAGGACTGGTAGGGCCAGCGCGCACCAGGCTGGCTGTGATCGACTACTCGACGAGCGCCAATGGGAGGTCGGATCTCGGTGTCTGGGACATGGATCTCGTCAACGAGAACCCACGCCCCGGTGATCGGATCTTCCAGAACGGCGACACCGGGCGTTTGACCTTCCAGCTCGCTCCTCCGGGCAAAGCCGTGCGCATGAAGACGGGCGAGTATTTCGCCTTCACGGTCAGCCCGCCGTGGCGAAACGAGGACAACTACCTCGAGCCCCTCGATTGGCCGGACTTCTGTCTGGATCCCGGCTTGCATCCTGGGTTCGACATCACATGCGTCCGGAACGAGCCCCCTGGAAATGGAACGATGATAGAGGTGCGGCGTACGGGGCCTGACATCGATGATGCATTTCCTGGCGGCTTCCCGGTCACGATGCGTCTCCAAGCCCGCCTGCCAGCCTCCGACTCCGCATCCCACATTCCCAATATTGTGGAACTCTACGCCCAAATGGAACAGTCAGGCTCTCACCGCCCCATCCAAACCGGCTCCGTGGACTTCTGGCCGCGGCGAACGATGCCGTTGGCACTGACAGTTGCCGATCTTTCGGTTTCGGGGGCTGACGGCTCGGAGCTGTACGTAGAAGAGGATGGTGTCGTCTCCTTCTCGCTCGAGCCGGACCTAGAGGATCGTGAAGAGCTCGCAGCACTGACTGCGGAGGTAGATCAGCGAATCGAGGTTGGGATCGAGCTGCCTGCAGATGTGCTCGACGTGGCCCATACCGAGGACGACATCATCGATGGCGTGGACGCCTGCGACTTCATCGAATGGGATGAAAGCACAGGGCTGATCATCGAGAGCTGCACGATGACGTCGGATAGCGCAGTAACCCGGATCTCCGTCGTGTTCGTGGCGTCCGGAGTGTCGCCGGAAGCGTGGGAACAGGAGTTCTCAATGAGAGTGAGAGCGGCCGCACCCACTGCGGAAGAGGAGCGGTTCATTGCTGTGGAGGTCGAGCCCGAGAGCGGCGACGAGGTCGGGTCTTCACGTGTCTCGATACCGATTCGGCTAGTCGAGAACCACAGCGATGCAGCCGGTGAGGAAGAGGTCGATTGAATCGCAGTTGAAGTCGCGCTGGCACTCAGGATTCGGTCGA
>Ga0160430_100407_pt1 | contig 25654 bp, 29 predicted proteins | sample HID1971I_E0MG_FD_108274 | JGI IMG/M metagenome (GOLD analysis project Ga0160430, IMG submission 108274) | Enriched millipede-associated microbial communities from UW Madison campus, WI, USA - HID1971I_E0 MG | ecosystem: Host-associated > Arthropoda: Insects > Digestive system > Unclassified ...
ACGGGCTGCTCGGTCCAGTCGAAGTTCACCGCACGCCCGATAGCGCGACCCACCGCCCATTCGAGGTGCGGGCAGAGCGCGCGAGGCGCAGAGTGGATGAACACCACTCCGCGTGCGTAAGCCGTCGCCATGATCTCTCCGTTTCATCAGGTGCGTCTTCCCCAACGACCTGAACCACGAAGTGGCGAGAATATGCGGTTGTGGGCCCATTCTCGCCGAGTTCGCCGGAAATCACAAGCATGTCATTCCGACGACGAAGGCCCCGGTCACGGGGACCGGGGCCTTCGGACCGGAATCGGTCCTGAGTCTGACGAGGGTCAGGCCTCGCTCATGGCCTGCTTGACCTGCTGGCCCTTCGCGGCGTAGTACGCGGCGCGAGCGGCATCCTTGCGAGCCTGCTCGGCGTAGCCGAACTCGAGCGTCTCCTGGTCGACCTCGTAGTTGGGGACGTCGTCCGTGCCGTTGTACTTCTCGATGTAGGCGTCGAGCTCGGGGCCCGAGGTCCACGACGTGATGAGGCAGTAGCGCGGCTCGGTGCCGTTGTGCGTGGCGGCGTGCCACAGGCGCTGGGTGTCGACGATGAGCTGCGCGCCGGCCGGAAGGGCGATGCGGTACTCGATGCTCGGGTCGGTGCGGTTCTCGCGCAGGACGAAGTAGCTGTCCTTGTCATCCGTCAGGTTGAAGAAGCCGCGGACCACCCAGCCGGTGCCGTCCGGGTTCAGGCGGTTGTTGTCGTCCTGGTGGAGGTTGTAGAGGCAGTCGCCGTACGGGGTCGGCTGCAGCTCGATCACGCGGCAGCGGCCGACGTTGGCACCCGGCTCCTGCGCGCGACGCGTCAGGTTCGGGGCCTTCTCGGTCTGCGAGTCGATCCAAACGCCGTCCTTGTCGGTGCGCGGCGGCTTGTGGTTCCAGAAGCCGTTGCACTCGATGTCACCGAAGGCGCTGGCGAGCGGAGCGAAACGGGTGTCACCCGACGACTTCCAGTCGTTGTACTCGATGTCGAGCCATTCCTTGGGGTCGAGCTCCTGGTTGTAGCTGTCGAGGACGACGAATCCCTTTTCCTCGAGGGCAGCGGACTTGATGTAACCCATGATCGAGTCATGTTCCTTTCATCGGGGGCCAGCACGTTTTAACAGGCCCTGATAAGGCAAGCCTAACAGCGAAGCCCGCGAGCCCTCCGGAGGTCGGCCGTGCATAACCGAATAGACTGGACCGGGCGCCAGGCGAACCCTCGGCACCCGTCGCTACGGGAGGACGAGACACCAGGATGAGCACCGCGACCAACGTCGAGGCGACAGCAGTCAACACGATCGAGTGGCTCGCGGCGGGGACCACCACCATCGTCGTCCCCGTGTATCAGCGGCAGTACCGGTGGGACATCGGCGGCTGCGAACGCCTCCTCTCCGACATCCGCGCCGTCGCCCGCGAGGACGAGGCGCACCGGCACTTCATCGGGTCGATCCTCTCCGCCGAGGACGGCGTGTCGAACGATGCCGACCTGATCCTCATCGACGGCCAGCAGCGCATCACGACGCTGATGCTCCTCGTCGCCGCCCTGCATCACGCCGTCCGTGACACCGATTCCTCCCTGGCCGCGGCTCTCGAGCGGGTCCTGGTGCGCTCGGATGACCCCGATCGCACCAAGCTGCGTCCGCACGATGCGTGGGCCGACCTGTACGAGTCCGTCGTGCTCGACCGACGCGACGACGCCGACCGCGAGTCGCGCTTCGACGACAACTACGCGTTCTTCCGCAGTCAGATCCACGTCGACGAGGTCCCGCTCATCTGGCGGGGGCTGCAGAAGCTCGAGCACGTATCGATCACCCTCGGCGCCCAGGCGAACGCGCAGCAGATCTTCGAGAGCCTGAACTCGACCGGTGAGCCGCTGCGCGACCACGAGCTCATCCACAACTACATCCTGATGGGCCTGAGCCACGCGGAGCAGGTCGACGTGGAGGCGCGCTTCTGGGTACCCATCGAGCGCCACACCGGCGAGGCGATCGGCGCCTTCTGGCGCCACTACCTCGTCCGCGTCACGGGCCGCGAGGTGGCAGCGAACGGCGAGCACGGCGTCTACAGCGCGTTCCGACAGTCGTTCCCACGCGTCGACGTCGCGCACCTGCAGGCGGACGCCGAGGAGTGGCGGCACTTCGCCGAGATCTACGGCATCCTCCTCGACCCGTCGAAGGAGAGCGATCCGGAGATCGCACGACAGCTGCGCCATGTGAACACCTTCGGCCGCTCGTCGTACCCGCTCGTCATGAGCGCCTACAGCGATCACGTCCGCGGTGTCATCGATCGCTCCGAGCTCATCGAGACCCTGGAGTGGCTCCAGGCGCTGTACCTCCGCCGCGCCCTGGTGAACCTGCCGGCCGAACGCCTCGTCGCCCGCCTCTGCCGAGCACGCCGCGACGGCCGTGACGCGCTCGCCCGCGCCTTCGCGCGCATCACTCCGTCCGACGAGCGCGTGAGCGCGGTGCTGAAGTACAGCGAGCTCCCCCACCCCGCCTACGTGCTCGGTCGCCTCGAGGGCGTGGACGACCTCGACGCGTTCGACATCGAGCACATCGTCCCGACCGTCCCCGGCGACACCTGGTCGGGCGACGGCGAGCGAGCGTGGATCGAGTACTCCGAAGACGAGCAGAACAGCCACCGGGCACTCGCCCCGACCCTCGGCAACCTGACCCTGCTGGAGCAGCCCCTGACCGAGCGGGTGTTCGGCGCGTCGTTCCCCGCGAAGCGCGCCGAGGCGTATGCGCGCAGCTCCGTGCCGGCGACGCGGGAGCTCGCCGAGGTCGGTGTGTGGAACACGGCGGCGATCACACGGCGCACGGTCGCGCTGACGTCCGATCTGATCCGGATCTGGGCCCGACCCGCGCTGCCCGAGATCGACGACGACGGCCTCACGCCCATCCTCGATGCGGTGCGGCGCCGTGGCTGGCCGACCGGGTGGGAGCGCGAGTTCGACTACGTCGAGTACCGCGGTGAGCGCTGGGAGGTCCCGGACGTGAAGTACCTGTTCAACCGGGTCTTCCGTCGAGCCTGGACCGACACGAGGGACGCCGCGCTGGCCTACTGCGCCGCCCACGGCGGTCCGATCTACCAGGACATGGCCTGGAAGGGACAGTGGGATGAGCTCGACGAAGACCACTTCCTCTACATGGGCTGGGACTCCAACTACATGATGACCGCTGTGCAGGGTGTGCTCGAGGAGTCGGGCATCGCCTCGGAGGTCTTCGTCAAGTACTCCTACATCGGAAATGTGATGTGAACATGAGCACCGTCATCCGTCAGCTGCTGGACCTCACCGTCGAGGAGCACACGCTCACCGTCCCCCTGGTCTGGGGAGACCCCACCGACCGCCGCACGATCGACATCTTCGCGCGCGTCGTCTCTCGGGACGGCGGTGAGAACCTCCCCTACCTGGTGTTCCTGCAGGGCGGGCCCGGCCACGAGGCCCCGCGCCCGTTCCACTCGTCGACCTCGCCGGCCTGGCTCGACGAGGCGCTCGCCCACCACCGTCTGGTCCTCCTCGATCAGCGCGGCACGGGGCTCTCCACCCCGGTCGGCGACCACGATCTCGAGCGCGGCGCCGCCGCTGTCGCCGAACACCTCACCCACCTCCGCGCGGATGCGATCGTGCGGGACTGCGAGGCGATGCGCGAGCACCTCGGCGCCACCACCTGGAGCGTGCTGGGGCAGTCGTTCGGCGGCTTCACCACGCTGGCGTACCTCTCGACGGATGCCGCTTCCCTCGACGACGTGTTCATCACCGGCGGTCTCAGTGCCGTCGGACGACACCCCGACGACGTCTATGCGCTCTGCTACGACAAGATGCGCACGGCCTCGGAGCGCTACTACCGCCGCTTCCCGGAGCACCGCGATGCCATGCGCCGCCTCGTCGACGCGGCCGACGCCGGCGACATCGTCCTCCCCGACGGCGAGGTCGTCTCCCGGTCGCGGCTGCGGTCGATGGGCTCCGCGCTCGGCACCGATGACGGCTGGCAGACGGTCTGGTCGCTGCTGGAGCGGGATCCGTCCTCCAACGCGTTCCGGTACGACCTGATGCATGCGATGCCGTACGACGGCCGCAACCCTCTCTACTTCGCATTCCACGAGTCCAGCTACGCCGACGGGCACGCCACCCGCTGGTCCGCCGAGCGCACCGAGCCCGCCGACTTCCGCGAGGATCCCACGCTCTTCACGGGCGAGCACGTGCGCCGCGACTGGGCGGAGACCGTGCCGGCCTTCCAGCCGTGGCGCGAGGTCGCCCTCGAGCTCGCGGAGTTCGAGTGGCCGAGCATCTACGACGCCGGAGCGATCGCCGCCTCCGAGGCCACCGGAGCCGCCGCCGTCTACGTCGACGACGTGTACGTGCCCATGGAGTTCTCCCTCGAGACCGCGCGCCTGCTGCCCGGCGTGAAGCTCTGGGTGACGAGCGAGCACGAACACAACGGACTGCGCAGCGGACCGGTGCTCTCGCGTCTGATCGACCTCGCCCAGGGCCGCCGCGTCCGCTGACGTCTCCTCCCGTGGGAGGATGCCGACGCGAGACCCACCGCCTACCCTGGAGAACATGGACGAGGGCCTGGGCGTGATCGTGTCGGTCGGCGTGCTCCTGCTCGTGGCCGCCGCGGTGATCCTGCTGATCGCATTCGGGTTCTCGAGGATGCCGATCGAGAAGAAGTACGAGAGTGGCGGCGGCGGCCTCGGCGGCGCTTTCGAGGCCGTCTGGTCGCCGACCGCGCACGAGGCCGGGATCGAACGCGACCGTCAGACGCAGCGGACCGCCCCGGCGCCGTCTCCCGGCGATCCGCCCGACACGATCGATGACGGTCGCATCAGGCTCGACGTCTGAGCGCACGGTCGGACGACACGAAGAAGGCCCCACGCTCCGAGGAGCATGGGGCCTTCGTCCTGGCAGTCGTTACTTGGACGAGCCGCCGAAGCCCTTGAAGCGCTGGTTGAACTTCTCGACGCGACCGGCCGAGTCCATGATGCGCTGCTTGCCCGTGTAGAACGGGTGCGATGCCGAGGAGATCTCGACGTCGATCACCGGGTACTCCACGCCGTCCAGCTCGATGGTCTTGTCGCTGGAGACGGTCGAACGGGTGAGGAACGTCTCTCCCGAGCCGAGGTCGCGGAACACGACTGCCTTGTACTCGGGGTGAATGTCAGTCTTCATGGGATTCCTTAGTTGCTGCCCTGGATTGTGCCAGGGACGAGGGAAGTCTGCGGTGCAGAGAGCACCAAGGGTCGATTCTATCAGTAGTTCGACGAGCGCAGAAACCTGGTTCAGCCGGCTGCGCGGGCGGCGTAGCGGCCGCCGTCGCTGCTGAGCACGATCGGCATCCCGAACGCCTCGGTCAGCGCCTCCGCCGTGAGGGTCTCCGCGATCGGGCCTGCGGCGACGACCCGGCCCTCACGGAGCAGCATCACGTGGGTGAACCCGACCGGGATCTCCTCGACGTGGTGCGTGACCATCAGCATGGCCGGCGTCGTGGGCGAGGATGCGTAGCCGCTCAGGAGTGCGAGCAGCTCCTCCCGCGAGCCGAGGTCGAGCGAAGCCGTGGGCTCGTCGAGCAGCAGCAGCTCCGGGTCGGTCATCACGGCACGGGCGATCTGCACGCGCTTCTGCTCGCCGTCGCTGAGCGTGCCGAACGTGCGGTCGGCCAGGTGGTCCAGGCGCCAGTCGCCGAGCACTCGAAGGGCGCGACGCTCGTCGATGTCCTCGTAGTTCTCGTTCCAGCGGCCGAGCACGGAGTACGCCGCGGTGAGCACCGTGTTGAGGACCGTCTCGTCGCGCGGGACGCGCTTGGCCATGGCCGACGACGCGAAGCCGATACGCGGCCGGACCTCGAACACGTCGGTCCGTCCCAGGGTCTCCCCCAGCACGGTGACCGTGCCCGAGGTGGGGTGCATGAGGGTGTCGGCCAGCTGCAGCAGCGTGGTCTTGCCCGCACCGTTCGGGCCGAGGATCACCCATCGCTGATCGTCGTCGACCTCCCAGGTCACGTGATCGATGATGTTGCGCCCCTCACGGCGCACGACGACGTCGGTGAATTCCAGAGCGCTCGGCATGGCTCCAGCCTATCGGCTCAGGCGGTCAGCTCCGCGTAGAGCGCGCGCGTCGTCTCGGCGATCGCCGCCCAGCTGAAGTCGTCGCGCGCACGTTTCCGACCGGCCTCCCCGTACGCACGCGCCCGCTCGGGATCCATCGCCACCTCGGTGAGCACCGCGGCCAGATCGGCCACGTAGCGCTCCGGATCGACGGGCGTGCCGGTGCCGTCCTGCAGCTGCTCGATCGGCACGAGCCGCCCGGTGACACCGTCGGCGACGACCTCGGGGATCCCGCCGGTCGCGGTTCCCACGACGGCGGCGCCGCAGGCCATCGCCTCGAGGTTGACGATCCCCAGCGGCTCGTACACCGACGGGCACACGAACGTCGTCGCCGCGGTGAGAATCGCCGACAGCTCGTCGCGCGGGAGCATCCGCTCGATCCAGATGACGCCGTCGCGGCTCTCCTGCAGCAGTCGGACCCCTTCCTGCACCTCCGCCATGATCTCCGGAGTGTCCGGCGCCCCCGCGCACAGCACGAGCTGCACCTCGGGCGGCAGGAGACGGGCGGCCTGGAGCAGATACGGCAGCCCCTTCTGCCTCGTGATGCGGCCGACGAACACGACCGACGGCCGGGCGGGGTCCATCCCGATCGACTGCAGGAACGCCGCATCCTGCACGGGACGCCACCGCTCGACGTCGATGCCGTTGTGGATCACGCGCACCTTCGCGGGATCGACCTGGGGGTAGCTGCGCAGGATGTCCGCGCGCATCCCCGCACTCACGGCGATCACCGCGGCGGCGTTCTCGTAGGCGAGCCGCTCGATGCCGCTGGAGATCGCGTACCCGCCGCCGAGCTGCTCGGCCTTCCACGGGCGCAGCGGCTCGAGGCTGTGCGCGGTCAGCACGTGCGGGATCCCGTGCAGCTGCGCGGCGAGATGCCCGGCGAAGTTCGCGTACCAGGTGTGGCTGTGCACGAGATCGGCGTCCGAGATCGCCGAGACGATCTCCAGATCGGTGCCGAGGGTCTGCAGCGCGGCGTTCGCACCGGCGAGCTCCGAGGGCGTCCGGTACGCGAACGTGTCCGCCTCCTCACGCGGTGAGCCGAACGCGCGGACCCGCACATCGACGTGCTCGCGGAGCGCGGCGACGAGTTCCGCGACATGCACGCCGGCACCGCCGTAGACCTCGGGCGGGTACTCCTTCGTGATCATTTCGACTCGCATGTCTGAACGCTAGTACAGCGGCCGCGAACGCATCTATGGTGGAGCCATGTCCGCTCCAAAGAAGGTCTTCGGGATCATCCTCGCCGGCGGCGAGGGCAAGCGACTCATGCCTCTCACCGCGGATCGCGCGAAACCCGCAGTGCCCTTCGGCGGACAGTACCGATTGATCGACTTCGCGATCTCGAACCTCATCAACTCGGGCCTGCGACAGATCGTGGTGCTCACGCAGTACAAGTCGCACAGCCTCGACCGCCACATCTCGCAGACCTGGCGCATGTCCGCGCTGCTCGACTCCTACGTGGCCTCCGTCCCCGCGCAGCAGCGCCTCGGAAAGCGCTGGTTCTCCGGCTCGGCCGACGCGATCCTGCAGAGCATGAACCTCATCAACGACGAGAAGCCCGACATCGTCGTCGTCATCGGCGCCGATCACGTCTACCGCATGGACTTCCGCCAGATGCTCGAGGCGCACATCGAGTCCGGGGCGAAGGCCACGATCGCCGGCATCCGTCAGCCGCTCGCCCTCGCGTCGCAGTTCGGGGTGATCGACGCGGATGCCGAGTCGGGACGCATCCGGCAGTTCCTGGAGAAGCCGACCGACATCGCCGGCCTCGAGGACTCCCCCCACGAGGTGCTCGCCTCCATGGGCAACTACATCTTCGACGCCGACGCACTGATCGCCGCGGTCGAGGCCGACGGCGAGTCCCCCACCTCCGGGCACGACATGGGCGGCGACATCGTCCCGTACTTCGTCGACAGGGGCGAGGCCGGCTACTACGACATGAAGCAGAACGAGGTGCCCGGCTCCTCGCCGCGCGACCGTTCCTACTGGCGCGACGTCGGAACCATCGACTCGTTCTTCGACGCCCACCGCGACCTGATCTCCACCCTGCCCGTCTTCAACCTCTACAACATGGAGTGGCCGATCCACTCGCAGGCGGTCAATTCCCCGCCCGCGAAGTTCGTCCGCGACTCGGTGGGCCGGATCGGGAACGCGATCGACTCCATCGTGTCGCTCGGCTCCGTGCTCTCGGGCACGCACCTGGAGCGCAGCGTGGTCGGACCGTGGACGCTCGCCGGAGGTGGCTCGACCATCACGGACTCGGTCGTGTTCGACCATGTGCACGTGGGTCAGGGAGCACGCGTGCACCGCGCCATCCTCGACAAGAACGTCGTGCTGGCCGACGGCGCGACCGTGGGAGTCGACCGCGAACGCGACCTCGCCCGCGGGTTCACCGTGACGGAGTCCGGGATCACGGTCGTCGGCAAGGGCGTCTTCATCGAGCGCTGAGGCCGTCATGCGACACGGCGGAGTCGTGGACGATCGCTAGGCTCGAACACGTGACCACCGCGCGATTCCTCGTCGTCCTCGATGCCGATTCCACCCTCATCCGCAACGAGGTGATCGAGCTGCTCGCCGACGAGGCCGGTCGTCGCGCGGAGGTGCAGGCCGCCACCGAGGCCGCGATGCGCGGCGAGATCGACTTCTCCGCGAGCCTGCGTTCCCGGGTGGCCGCGCTCGAGGGTGTGCCCGTCTCGGCCTTCGAGCGGGTCCTCGCGCGGATCGAGCCGACGCCCGGAGTGCGCGAGCTGACGGCGGCCGTCCACGAGCGCGGCGGCGTCGTCGGCGTCGTCTCCGGTGGCTTCCACGAGATCCTCGACAACGTCGCGCCGGGCCTCGGCGTCGATCGCTGGCGGGCGAACCGTCTGGAGATCGTCGACGGCGTGCTCTCCGGCCGCGTGGACGGCGACATCGTCGACGGCGCCGCGAAGGCCACGTCGCTGCAGGAGTGGGCGGCCGAGCTCGGCGTCGCGCCGCACGCCACGATCGCGATCGGCGACGGCGCGAACGACCTGCCGATGATGGCCGTCGCCGGACTCGGACTCGCCTTCAATGCCAAGCCTGCGGTGCGGGACGCCGCGAGCCTGGTGATCGGCCCGCAGAACCTCTCCGAGGTCATCGCACTGCTGCCCTAGGCACCCCTGGAGAATGTCCGCGCCCGCCACTAGCGTCGGCTCATGGACATCATCCTCATTCCCGGTCTCTGGCTCGACGCCTCCAGCTGGGACGACGTCGTTCCGGCGCTCGAGCAGGCCGGTCATCGCGTGCACCCGCTCACCATGCCGGGCCTCGGCGAACCCGCGGCGGTCTCCGGCGACATCGGCATCGCCGACTGGGTCGCCGCCGCCGTCGCCGCGGTCGACGCGGTGGACGGAGACGTCGTGGTCGTCGGTCACAGCGGCGGCGGCAATGTCGCCTGGGGCGTCGCCGATGCCCGGCCGGACCGGGTGAGCCGCGTCATCTTCGTCGACACGGTGCCGCCGCCGTCCGGGAACGGGATCAGCGAGTTCGAGATCGTCGACGGCGTGGTGCCCTTCCCCGGCTGGGACTTCTTCCCCGACGAGGATGTCAGCGACCTCGACGAGGCGACGCGAGCCCGCACGGCGCCGCTCACGCACAGCGTGCCCGCGCGCGTGCCGACGGACGGCATCGCCCTCGGGAATCCGGCTCGGCACCGGGTGCCCGCGACGCTGCTGATGGGCGGTCTCGACCAGGCGGCGTTCGAGGGCATGATCGACCAGTGGGGGCCCTACGCCGACGAGTTCCACGCGATCGAGGACGCGGAGGTCGTCCGGGTCGGATCCGGCCACTGGCCGCAGTTCTCCGTCCCGCAGCGGCTCGGCGAGCTCCTGAACGCGGCCATCTCGCGCTGAGCCGTCACCTCGGGGTCAGTGCCCCATCCCGAGACCGCCGTCGACGGGGATGACCGCGCCGGAGATGTAGCCGGCATCGTCGCCCGCGAGCCAGGTGACGACCCCGGCGACCTCGTCCGGAGTCGCGAACCGTCCGGCGGGGATGTTCGCCTTGTACTGCTTCTGCGTCTCCTCGGGGAGCTCGGAGGTCATGTCGGTCTCGATGAACCCCGGCGCGACGACGTTCGCGGTGATGCCGCGGCCGCCGAGCTCACGGGTGAGCGAACGGGCGAAGCCGACGAGAGCGCTCTTCGACGCGGAGTAGTTGACCTGGCCGGCGGAGCCGTAGAGACCGACGACGCTGGAGATGAGGATCACGCGGCCGAAGCGTGCGCGCAGCATGCCCTTCGAGGCGCGCTTGACGACGCGGAACGTGCCGCCCAGGTTCGTGGCGACCACACTGTCGAAGTCGTCCTCGCTCATGCGCAGGAGGAGCGTGTCCTTCGTGATGCCGGCGTTCGCGACGACGATCTCGACCGGGCCGAGCTGCTGCTCCACCTCGGTGAACGCGGCGTCGAGAGCGGCCGCATCCGTCACATCCGCGCGGACCGTCAGCGTGCCCTCCGGGCCCTCGCCGCTGCGGGCGGTGACGGCGACGCGATAGCCGTCCCGCACGAAGCGCTCCGCGATCGCGCGACCGATGCCGCGATTGCCGCCGGTGACGAGGACGACGCGCTGAGCGCTCATGAGGACTCCTGATCTGGATCGGTGGTCCGGGGTTCCGAGCCGTCATAGATCCTACCGAGGAAGCCCTCGGGCCTCGTCCGACCGGGGTTTGACAGACCCGGACCGTGCTGGGACTCTGATCGTGACGAAAGGCTTCCGTGTGAGCGACAACCGCATCCCCTCTTCCGGCGACGAGCTGTCGTTCACCCCGCCGCCGCCCGCGCCGGCAGCGCCTGCCGCGGCACCGGTGCTTCCGGCCCAGCCGGTGCGGCCCGCACTGCAGCCGACGCCGCAGCCCACGCAGGGCTACCCCGGCGCCGTGCCCGTCTACGCACCGCCGCCAGCTCCCGCCTACGGCGTCCAGCCCGTCGCGCCGCCCCAGCCCGGCTATGCACCGCCGCCCGCGCAGCCCGGCTACGGCACGGCCCCCGCGCATCCCGGCTACCCCGCTCCGTCCGGCTACGCCGCTCCCGGATATGCGGTAGCGGCTCCGCGACCGACCAGCGGGCTCGCCATCACGTCGCTGGTCTGCGGCATCGCGGGAATCGTCCTCTTCTGGGCCATCGTCCCGGTTCTCGCGTCCATCGCCGCCGTGATCACCGGTCACATGGCCCTCGGGCAGACCAAGCGCGATCCGGCGATCGGAGGGCGAGGGCTGGCCATCACCGGCCTGATCCTCGGCTACGTGATGGTCGGCATCGCCGCCTTCACCCTTATCAGCACGATCATCAGCTTCCTGTTCGTCGGCGTGTTCACGCTGCCGTTCATCTTCTCCAGCTGAGACGGCAGCGAACAGGCACGCCGGGCGGCCCGCACCGGCGTAGGCTTGAGACATCGTGAAGAACGCGCGTGAAATCCCGGCCGTCACCTCACTGCCGCAGTCTCCGCGGGATGAGGCTGACCATCGTGTGCGCCGATACGCGCTGACGATGACGATCCGCATCGTGTGCTTCGCCCTCATGGTCCTCGTGCAGCCGTACGGGTGGTACACCTGGGTCTTCGGGATCTCGGCGGCGGTGCTGCCCTACATCGCCGTGGTCTTCGCGAACGCGGGCAGCGACAGCACCGAGACCGCTGCCGAATCTCCCGTGCGGGAACTCGACGCCCCGCGCCCCGCACCGATCGAGTCCGACGCGACGACACCCCAGGTGTTCACGATCCACGAAGGCCCGAAGGAACGATGACAGACCTCGAATGCTCGCGCGCCGGCTGCCGGAGCGCGGCGACCAGGCAGGTGGTCTGGCGCAACCCCCGCATCCACGCCGCCGACCGCGAGAAGATCTGGCTGGCGTGCGATGAGCACGTCGGCTTCCTCCGCGACTACCTGGCCGCGCGGGACTTCCCGGTGACCGTCCGCGACGGAATTCCCGCATGAGTCGACGGTTGACCCGGTGGGGCGTGTATGTGCTCATCGCGATCGGCTTCGCTGTCGCGTGCGTCTTCCTGTCGCACTGGCAGTTCGAGCGGAACGAGTCGCGCGCCGCGCAGATCGAGCTCGTCGAGCAGAACTACGACGCGAAGCCGGTGCCCCTCGCCGATCTCATCGGCGCCGACGGTGCTCTCGACCCCTCCGACGAGTGGCGTCCGGTGACCCTGCGGGGCGAATACCTGGCCGACCAGCAGCTGCTGGTGAGGAACCGTCCGCACGGCGGGACGAGCGCCTTCGAGGTGCTGGTGCCGTTCCGCGACGCGGACGGCCGCATCTTCATCGTCGATCGCGGCTGGGTGCCGCCGGGCGAGGGAGACGCACCGGACTCGGTGCCGGCACCGCCGGCGGGCGAAGCCGAGGTCACCGTGCGTCTTCGCCCGGGTGAGCAGCTCCCGGCTTCGGGCCGCGGCGCACCCGAGGGTCAGGTGCCGACCATCAACCTGCCCTCCATCGCAGAGCTCGTCGACGGCGACGTGATCACCGGAGCCTACGGCCGTGTGATCAGCGAGGAGCCCGCAGGCGAAGGGACGCTGGGCGGATTCGACTCCCCCACCGACGATCCGGGGCCGCACCTGTCGTATGCGATCCAATGGATCCTCTTCGCCCTGATGGGCTTCATCTTCATCGGGTACATCATCCGGACGGAGATCGTGAAGCACCGCGAAGAGGTCGAGGGCATGCCGGCTCCGGTCAGGAAGTCGCGTCGCAAGGACCACGACGCCGACGTCGAGGACGAGCTGCTCGACGTGCGATGAGCCTCAGCGGACGATCAGTCCGCCCACGGCAGGGGACGCTCCGGCAGCCGTGAGCTGTCGTCCGGAAGATGCGGCAGCTCCTCGCCGCCGGCGCGGAGACAGAGCCACCGGAGCTCGCCGTCGCTGTCCGGCCGCGCCCGCCAGGTGCGGGCGACCCCCTGACCGACGCGGATCACGGTACCGGGGCCGACTTCCACGACGTCGTCATCGAGACCCATCTGTCCGCGCCCGCCGAGGAAGACGTACACCTCCTCGATCTTCCGATGCACATGCCAGTAGCCGGCCTCCTCGCCGGGCTCCAGCGCGTTCGCAGTCATCCCGATGAACTGCATCGTCAGCTCGTGGTCGACCACCCGGCGGCCGTCGCGTGCGCGCGCCGCGTCGAATCCGCCGTGGTGAGCGCGCCACTCGTCGAGAGCCCCGATCTCGACCACCTGATAGTCGCTCACGCGCGCTCCCCCACGATCCGATCGCCCGCCGTGCCGGCCCCAGCGCCCGACACCGTGAGGTCCCAGCCGCCGTCCGTCCGCCGGTAGACGATCCGCGTGTGGTTCCGGTCCACCGATCCCTGCCAGAACTCGACCCGCGTCGGAACGATCCGCCAGAGGACCCACTCCCCCGGTGCGATAGCGCGACGCGCGTCGGCGGAGCGCGCGGCGAGATCTGCGGCGCTCTCCGCCGCGGAGGCCTCCTCGATGATGCCCCGGACGCGGACGGCCCGTCGGAGCGGCTGCCACCAGAAGTTCAGCGCCGCGGCGGGGCGTGCGGCGATCTGAGCACCCTTGCGGGATGCGCGCCCTCCGGCGAAGGCCCATCCTCGCGCATCGACGTCCTTGAGGATCAGCGTCCGCGCATCCGGCAGGCCGTCGTCGTCGACGGTCGCCAGGGTCGCCGCGTGCGGCTCGGCCACTCCGCCCCCGGCGGCCTCCCGGAGCCAGTCGATGAAGAGCGGCACCGGATGGTCGGGAAGCTCTGCGACGTCGAGTGTCGGTGCGACACCGGTGAGGGCAGGCTGCGCACGCAGCCACTCGCTGATCTCGGACGAGGACGGGCGCTGAGCGATCGGCATGCTCCCGACTATGCCACGAATCCCCTCCGCCTCAGCCTCGCTCCTTCGCGACGGCGCCGTCCTCGTCCCGGGACGCCGGAGGCAGCAGCAGGTCGACCAGTTCGCCGAGTGCCGCGATCCGGCGCGTCTCGCCGGACCATGCCTGGTGCCCGCCGTCGAAGTGGACGAAGGGCATGCCGAGCTCATGCGCGATCTCCCGGTCGTGGTTGGTGTCGCCGATCACGAGCACCTCGTCGGCGGCGAGGCCCGAGCCCGACAGCCAGCGCGCGATGACGTCGTGCTTCGACGCCCGATACGGATCGTCGATGGACAACACCCGCTCGAACGCCGATTCCAGGTCGTACGGCGCCATCTGTCGCGCGAGGGCGTCGGGAAGGGTCGCGGAGGCGAGCACCTGGCGCATGCCGTGCGCGCGGAGCACCGCGAGTGTGGTGCGGGCGTCTTCGTGGAGTCGTGCCTCGCCCACCCGCGTCGCGAGCAGTTCGAGGTACGCGGTGGCGGCCGGCACGAAGCGCTCGTCGCCGATCCCCACCTCCCGGTAGAAGTCGCGGATCGGGAAGCGGAACACCGAACGGTAGGCGGAGGCATCGATCAGAGGATCCAGCTCGTGCTCACGGAGCACGGCGTTCATCACCTGGCGACAGATCTCGGCGTCGTCGAGCAGCGTTCCGTTCCAGTCCCAGCACACGGCGCTGATGCGGGTGGGATCCATGTGTCGACGCTACAGCGGGCCGCCGACACGCGGTTCGAGCGGGCTCCTAGGCGAGCTCGATGAGGTCCTGGTACTCCTGGCTCCAGATGTCCTCGACGCCGTCGGGAAGGATGAGCACGCGCTCGGGGTTGAGCGACTGGACGGCGCCCGGGTCGTGGGAGACCAGGACGACCGCACCCTCGTAGTGCGCGAGCGCACCGAGGATCTCCTCGCGCGATGCGGGATCGAGGTTGTTCGTGGGCTCATCGAGCAGCAGCAGGTTCGCGGAGGACACCACGAGCGTCGCCAGCGAGAGACGCGTCTTCTCCCCACCGGACAGGACCCCGGCGGGCTTGAGGACGTCATCGCCCGTGAACAGGAACGACCCGAGCACCTTGCGCGCCTCGGTCTCGGTGATGTGCGGTGCCGCCGAGACCATGTTCTCGAGCACCGAGCGGTTCACGTCGAGGTTCTCGTGCTCCTGGGCGTAGTAGCCGACCTTGAGTCCGTGACCGGGCTCGAGCTGGCCCGTGTCGGGCTGGTCGACACCCGCGAGCATGCGCAGCAGCGTGGTCTTGCCCGCACCGTTGAGACCGAGCACGACGACCTTGGATCCGCGGTCGATCGCGAGGTCGACGTCGGTGAAGATCTCGAGCGATCCGTACGACTTCGAGAGCCCCGATGCCATCATCGGCGTCTTTCCGCAGGGCGCCGGCTTCGGGAAGCGCAGCTTCGCGACCCGGTCCTCCTGGCGCACCTCGTCGAGGCCGGCGAGCAGCTTCTCCGCGCGGGCGATCATCTGGTGGGCCGCGGCGGCCTTCGACGCCTTCGCACCGAAGCGGGCTGCCTGCAGCTGCAGCGTCGTCGCCTTCTTCTCGGCATTCGCGCGCTCCTTCTTGCGGCGCTCCTCGTCGGCCACCCGCTGACGCAGGTAGTTCTTCCAGTTCATGTTGTACGTGTCGATGATCTGGCGGTTCGCGTCGAGGTAGAACACGCGGTTCACCGTCTCGCCGACGAGCTCGACATCGTGGCTGATCACGATCAGCCCGCCCTTGTACCCCTTGAGGAACTCGCGCAGCCACACGACGCTGTCGGCGTCGAGGTGGTTGGTCGGCTCGTCGAGGATCATCGTCTGCGCGTCGGAGAAGAGGATGCGCGCGAGCTCGATACGACGGCGCTGACCGCCGGACAATGTCGACAGCGGCTGGTCGAGGATGCGGTCGGGCAGCGAGAGGTTGTTGGCGATGGACGCCGCCTCCGCCTCTGCCGCATAGCCGCCCTGGGCCTCGAACTGCTCGGTGAGACGGGCGTACCGCTTCATCGCCTTGTCCGCGACCGCGGGGTCGTCGGAGCCCATCGCGAGCGCCGCCTCGGTCATCCCGAGGTTCAGCTGACCGAGCCCACGGGCGTCCAGGATGCGCGTGCGCGCGAGGTCCTCCGGGTTGCCGGAGCGAGGGTCCTGCGGCAGATAGCCGAGCTCACCCGAGCGGGTCACCGAGCCACCGGCGGGCAGGACGTCGCCGGCCAGCACCTTGGTGAGGGTGGTCTTCCCGGCCCCGTTGCGACCGACGAGTCCGATCTTGTCTCCGTCGGCGACGCGGAACGAGACGTTCTCCATCAGCAGGCGCGCGCCAACGCGGATCTCGAGGTCGTGCACGGCAAGCACAGCAGACGTCCGTTCTTCCAGGGAGGTGGTTCGGCCGATCGGCCAGCCTCCCAGTATAAGCGGCGCCGCCGGATGCCGCGGTCAGGAACATCACTCCGGAGAGGGATCCGTCCGATACCGCAGAGGGATGCCGCCGCGGGCACCCCCTGCATAACGTGCTCTGGTGGACATCCTCAACGAGCTCATCATGCAGGCCATCGCATCGCCCTGGCTGTACCTCGTGCTGTTCGCGGTCACGATCATCGACGGCTTCTTCCCGCCGGTCCCCAGCGAGACCGTGCTCGTCGCCGCCGCAGCCGTCACCGCGTCCACCGGCGAGGGGAATCTGCTCCTGCTCGGTGCGGTGGCCGCGGTCGGCGCCGCGATCGGCGACAACATCGCCTACCTGATCGGCCGCGGGCTCGGCACCACCCGCTTCGCCTGGATGCGGCGCCCTCGGGTGGCCACGGCGTTCCATCACGCCCAGCGCGCCCTGGACCGGCGCAGCGCGACCCTCATCCTCGGGGCGCGATACATCCCGGTGGGGCGCGTCGCGGTCAACATGTCGGCCGGCGCTCTCGGCTTCTCGTGGCGACGCTTCCTGCCGCTGAGCCTGATCGCCGGCGTCAGCTGGAGCGTGTTCAGCCTCGCCGTCGGCCTGCTCGCCGGCGCCTGGATCAAGGATCAGCCGCTGCTAAGTGCGGGTCTCGGCATCGTCATCGCGCTCGTCATCGGCCTCGTGATCGACCGCATCGCCGCGGCCCGTCGCCGCCGCGAGCCGGCACCGCAACTGGCAGGATGACAGTCATGGCACGCCGCCGAGAGCGCATCCCGCGCCGCCAACGGATCAGCCGCCGCACCTTCGCCCTCGCGGCGCTGTGTGCGGCGGCCGTCGCGCTGTACGCCGTCCTCGTGCCGCTGCAGACCGTCCTCTACGGCACACCGCTGCCGTTGGCATTCCTCCTGGGCGCGGCGCTGTGCGGATCGCCGCTCCTCGCCCTCTCCCACCCGCGCTGGGCGATCGCCGTCCTGACCGGAGCCACGCTGCTCCTCCCGCTCGCCGTCGTGCCGGAGCTCGCGACGGAGTCGCCGTGGCCGTGGTCGGTCCCCGCGCTCCTCGTCTTCGTGCTGTTCGTCGGCGTCGTCACGTTCCTCCATGGTGCGCGGCTCGGGGCGTTCGCCCTCATCCTCGGCGTCATCGCGTCGCTGACCTCGCCGCTCCTCCGTCCCGACATGGTCGCGACGCCCGCCACGTCCGGCAGCGCCACCGCAGATCTCATCGTGACCGCCGCCGTCGCCGTCACCATGTATCTCATCGCCGCCCTGGTGGCCGGCCGCCTGCGCGTGGCCGAGGAGCTCACCCGCGAGAAGGAGCACAGCGCGCTCGAGGAGTCCCGACGGGCCCTCGTGGAGGAGCGCACCCGCATCGCCCGGGAGCTGCACGATGTGGTCGCCCACAGCATGTCCGTGATCCAGGTGCAGGCGTCCACCGCCCGGTACCGCATCCCGGGCCTCAGCGACGCGGCCACCACGGAGTTCGACGACATCGCGGCGACCGCCCGGAGCTCGCTCACCGAGATGCGACGCATGCTGGGCGTGCTCCGCACGGAGGACCAGACCGCCGAACTCGCCCCGCAGCAGGGCATCGACGACGTCCCCGCACTGGTGGACAGCATCCGTCGGGCCGGCGTCGAGGTGGGGCTCGCGCTGGAGGGCCAGAAGACCGCTTCCTCCGCGACGCCCGCCGTGCAGATCGCCGCCTTCCGCATCGTCCAGGAGGCGCTGAGCAACGCGGTGCGGCATGCCCCGGGGGCGCGCATCGAGGTGCGCGTGCAGGCCGACGCCGGCGCCGTCCGCATCCGCGTGCAGAACACCGCGCCGGCACGTGCGCCGGAGAACCACACCACCGGCTATGGACTGCGTGGCATGCGCGAACGGGCCGAGCTCCTCGGCGGGAGCCTGTCGGCCGGCCCGACCTCCGACGGAGGCTGGGGTGTCGACGCGACGCTCCCGCTGACCGCCGACGCCTCACCCGCAGCCGTCCCTTCCCCCGACAAGGAGACCCCGTGACGATCAGCGTGCTCATCGCCGACGACCAGGCCATGGTGCGCGCCGGATTCGCCGCACTGCTCGACGCGCACGACGGCATCCGCGTGGTCGGGCAGGCGGCGACCGGGGTCGAGGCCGTCACGCTGTCCGCGCGCCTGGACCCGGACGTGATCCTGATGGACGTGCGGATGCCGGAGCTCGACGGGATCGAGGCCACCCGACGGATCCTCGGCCCGGCGTACCCGGCCGCTCACGTGCCGCGGATCCTCATGCTCACGACCTTCGACATCGACGACTACGTCTACGACGCGCTCGAGGCGGGCGCCAGCGGATTCCTGCTCAAGGATGCCCTGCCGGAGGAGCTCGTGCATGCCGTGCGCGTGGTCGCCGGCGGCGATGCCCTCCTCGCGCCCAGCGTGACCCGACGCATCATCGAGCAGTTCGCCGGTCGTCGTCCGCGAGCTCCGCGCTCGGAGACGGCACTCGCCGACCTGACCGAGCGCGAGCGCGAGGTCCTCGTGCTGATCGGCAGGGGACGCTCGAACACCGAGATCGCCGCCGACCTCTTCATCGCCGAGCAGACGGTCAAGACGCACGTCGGCAAGGTGCTCGCGAAGCTCAACCTCCGCGACCGCGTGCACGCCGTGATCCTCGCCTACGACACCGGACTCGTCGAGCCGTCCTCCTGACTCACCCCGTCGTAGGGGGTCGCAACGGCACCCGAGGGTGATGCCCCCGATGCCACCGTGTCCATAGTCTCCTGGGACACCACCCCCGAGGAGGACTCATGGCCATCGTCCAGGCACCGCGCGCCGTCACCGTCACGGCTCCCCCGCGCGCATCCCGCGACACCGGGATCGACTTCGTCCGGGCGCTGTGCGTGCTCGGCGTCGTGCTCCTGCACTCCATCATGGTCGGCGTCACGGTCGACGCGACCGGCCCCGTGTTCGACAACGCCAGCGACGGCACGGGCTGGATCGCCCCGCTCAGCTGGCTCCTCCAGGTCATGCCGCTGTTCTTCGTCATCGGCGGCTTCTCCGGCCTCCTCGCCTACCGGCGTCTGCGGCAGCGCGGCGGAACGGGCGTGGACTTCGTCGCCGGCCGACTGCACCGCCTGCTGCGACCCGCGATCTTCACGATCGCGGTCGTCGGCGTCGCGCTCGCCGTGCTCACGGTCTCGGGCGTCCCGGCCGATCTGATCGCGACGGCGGGCTTCCGCTACGGCCAGCCGCTGTGGTTCCTGGGGGTCTTCCTCCTCTGCCAGGCGCTGCTTCCCCCTCTCGCGGCCGCGCACGAACGCGCGCCGTACCGGACGATCGGGGCGCTCGCGCTGGCCGCGATCGCGGTCGATGTGCTGCGCGGCGCGACCGGCTTCGAGGGTCTCGGCTTCCTGAACCTCGCATTCGTGTGGATGACGCTCCAGCAGCTCGGGTTCTTCCTGGCCGACGGACGCATCGATGCACTGAGCCGGCGCGTGCGCGCCACCGCCGGCTTCGGAGCTCTTCTCCTGCTGGCCACGACCTTCCTGACGGGCCTGTACTCCCCCGACCTCATCCACAACATCAACCCTCCGACGGCCGCCCTGCTGCTCGTCGGCATCGTGCACACGAGTCTGCTCTCGCTCCACCGCGAGCGGCTCGAGCGCTTCAGCCGCCGTCCGCGCGTGGCCGCCTTCACGGCCTTCGTGACCGTGCGCACCATGACCATCTACCTCTGGCACATGCCGGTGCTGCTCGTCATGGCCGGCGTCACCGCGGTGTACGCCCTGACCACCGGGGTCGCTCTGCCGGACCTGGACAGCGCCGGCTGGTGGGCGGGACGTCCGCTCTGGCTCGCGACCGCACTCGCCCTCAGCGCCCTCGTGGCCGTGGCGTTCACCCGATTCGAGTCGCAGCCCGCCCCGGCGGCGACGGCATCGACGCGCCGGCTCGTCATCGCGGCCCTGAGCGGATTGATCGGCGTCGTGCTGCTGCTCGCACTGGGCACCTCGGTCGCGACGGTCCTGATCGCCGTCACCCTGATCGCCGTCGCCCTGCGGCTCGCATCACGCGTCGCGCCGCCGTCGTCCCCGGCCGGAGTGCTCGTACCGGCGTGAGGTCAGCCGATGCCCCGTGCGGCCAGGGCATCCCCCACATCATCCGCATGCCGCAGCGACAGCACCAGCAGCGGCACCACGGTGCGCACGCCCAGACGGACGTCGCGGGCCTGCTCCGCCTCCCGCACCCGCCGGGCGAAACCGGCGATCACCGGGATCGTCGTGAGGGTCAGGGACACCGTCAGCGCCACGACGTCCGGATCGAGACCGAAGCGGCGGAACGGGACCAGCAGCCGGCGCAGCACCGCGAGGAGATCCGACATCCGGGTCGTGAGCGTCAGCAGGCCCGCCAGGAGGAGCACGGCCACCACCCGACCCGTGCTCACCCAGGCGGCGACGGGCGAGACGAAGACGGCCAGCGCGGTGGCGAGGACGAGCACGATCCAGCGCAGCCGCCAGATCTCGACGAAGGGTGTCCGGAACGGCAGTCCACCGACGCCGTACAGCGCCCAGACGACGAGCAGTGCGATCGCGATGCTCAGCGGATCGTGCGGATAGAGCGACAGGACGAGCGCTCCGATCGCGAGCACGGCCAGCTTGAGTCCGGCGGGTGCCCGGTGCAGGACTCCCGTGCCCGGATGGTACAGCGCGATCACGCGCACGCCCGACGGTAGGCGTCGATCACCGTCGCCGGTTCCCCGGAAGCCGCGATCCGGCCCTCGTCGAACAGCACCGCGGCTCCGCAGCGTCCCGCCAGCTCCAGGTCGTGCGTCACGATCACGACCTGGGCCGGCTGCGCGAGCAGGAGATCTCCGATGCGGCGGGCGTTGCGCAGGTCGAGGAGCGTCGTCGGCTCATCCGCCACGACCAGCCGCGGCTCGGTGATGAGGACGGAGGCGAGGGCCAGCATCTGCTTCTGCCCGCCGGACAGACTCGAGGCGGGAACGTCGGCGTGCTTTTCCAGCCCGTGCGCGGCGAGCGTCTCGCGCACGCGCTCGGCCGCTTCGACCCGCGGCTGCCCGCGCAGCGACAGGGCGAGGTCCTCCGCGGGGGTCGGCATGAGGATCTGCGCGTCGGGGTTGGTGAACACGAAACCGACCCGCTTCCGGACCGCCGCCCTGTCTTTCACGGTGTCGAGGCCGTGCACCGACACCGTGCCGACGTCGGGCGCCACCAGACCGTTCAGCAGCCGCGCGAAGGTCGACTTCCCCGACCCGTTCGCGCCGATCACGGCGATCGTCGGCGCGGTGAGCTCGACGCCCACCTCGCGCAGCACCGTGCGACCGTCGAAGCGCACCGTGACGCCGTCGAGGGTGATCGGCGCCAGCGCGACCTCTATGTTGCCCGTCACCGCGCCCTCCCGGATCTCTGCTCCTGAACAGTGTTCACCTGAACGTCGTTCACTATAATCGGAGGATGAGCCCAGAGCCCAATCCGGCACGGCACGACCGTGACAGCGTCGCTCGGAGCGCCCTCGCCCTGCTCGACGAGGTCGGGCTCGCGGATCTGTCCATGCGTCGCATCGCCGCGGGGCTCGACGTGCAGCCCAGCGCCCTGTACTGGCACTTCGCCAGCAAGCAGGAGCTGCTGGCCGATCTCGCCGACCGGATCACGGCCTCGATCCCCCAGGGCAGCGCCGACGTCCTCACCACCGCGCGAAGCATCCGTGACGCGCTCTTCGCCTACCGGGACGGCGCCGAGCTGGTGCTCAGCACGTACGCCCTCCAGCTCGGCTCCTCGCAGGCGCAGTCGGCACTCACCGCAGCACTGCGCACACAGGGCGCGACCGACGCCGAGGACCGCGGGGCGGCGATCCTGCACTTCGTCCTCGGCCATGCCACCCTCGTGCAGCAGCGCATGCATGCCGACAGCCACGGCGCCCTCCCCCGTGCGGATGAGGTCGACGTCACGGCCGGCCTCGACCGCGTGTTCGACCTCGGGGTCACCTCGCTCGCGGGAGCGCTCAGGGAGCCGGCGACTCCGCCGCGTGCCCGAGCCTGAGTCCGGGGACCGCGGCCAACAGCAGCAGGCCGACGCAGAACGCGAAGACCGCCCCGAACGCGCTCGCCTGTCCGCCGAGTGTGGCCACGGCGAGTCCGGCCAGGGCGATGGCGACGGCCGACCCGGTGGCGTCCGAGATCGACAGTGCCGAGGAGTTGAACCCCTGGTTCGTCTCGTCCGAGTACGCCAGCGTCAGCACGGTCAGGCGCGGGTAGAGCAGCCCCATCCCTCCGCCGGCGAACGCCCATCCGAGCACCACGACGGCGGGCGACACATCGAACACCGCGGCCGTCAGAACGCACAGCATCGCCACGAGGAGCGAGCCGAGGCTGATCACCGTGATGCGGTGATTACCCAGTCTTTCGCCGAAACGTCCCTGCAGCGCCGAGGCCCCCGCCCATGCCAGCGCGGCCAGCATGAGGGCGACTCCGGCCCAGGTGGCGCTGAAGTCGAACTTCTTCATGAGCAGGTACGGGATGTAGGCCTCGGCCGCGAAGAACGCGCCCGCCGCGATGCCGCGCATGAGCACGACGCTCGGCAGCCCGTGGCCCGCCCGCAGGGTGCGTCGCGGCAACAACGGGAGCACGGCGACGCCGATCGCCAGCACGGCACCGAGCGCCACGGGCCATCCGATCGGGGGCGCCAGCTTCGCCGAGAAGCCGATCACGACGGCGAGCACCGCCACCACCACGGCCAGCGCCAGCCGGACGACGAGCGCGCGCCGGTCCTGCGGCTCTCCTCCTCCGAGGTCGACACCGCGCAGCCGGACCGCGATCATCACGAAGGCCGCCGCGGTGAGCACGGCGACGCCGAGGAACGCCCATCGCCAGTCCAGGTACTCGGCCACGGCGCCGGCGAGGAACGGCCCCACCATCGACGGCACGACCCAGGCCGCGGCGAAGGCGGCGAAGATCCGCCCGTGCAGGTGCGGCGGGTACAGCCTCGCCACGACCACGTAGAGCGCGACGGTCTGCCCTCCCGCGCCCAGCCCCTGGACGAGTCGACCGATGAGGAACTGGTCCATCGTCACGGCGAAGCCCGAGATCAGCAGGCCGAGGATGAAGAGCGTCACGGCGACGTACAGGGCGCCGCGCGGTCCGCGGGCATCCGACCACGCACCCGTCGCGACCATGCCGATCACGCTCGTCGCCAGGGTGCCGGCGAACGCCACGGCGTAGAGGGCCTCCCCGTGCAGCGCCTCGCTGACGATCGGCATCACCGTCGTGACCGCGAGCGCCTCGATCGCCGCGAGGAAGATCAGCGCGACGGCTCCGAGGGTGACCCAGATCCGTTGGCGGTCCCAGATGGTCGCGGCGTCGGCCGGGACGGTCATCGCCCCACGAGCGCCGCGATGCGCTCGACGGCCTCGGTGAGGATCTCGGGGCTGGTACCGAAGTTCAGCCGCACGTGCCCCGCGCCCTCCGCACCGAAGGCGGGCCCGAAGTGCAGTGCGACCTTGGCGTCCTTCAGGATGCGCCGGGCCGGGTTGTCGCCCCACTCCAACGCGGAGAGGTCGATCCAGGCGAGGTATCCGGCGTCGGGGATGCGGTAGCGGGCGCCGGGGAGGTGCGCCGCGAGAAGGTCTTCCAGGAGCACCCGGTTCTCGTCGAGGGTGCGCAGCAGTCCGTCGAGCCAGGGATCGCTCTCCTCCGAGAACGCGGCGACGGCGGCGATGAGTCCGAACTGTCCGGTGCGCCACTCGACCTCGACGGGCAGTCCGCGGACCACGGCGCTCGTCTCGTCGTCGGCCGTGACCATCAGGGCGCACTTGAGGCCGGCGAGGTTGAACGCCTTGCTCGCGCTGACGACCGCATAGCCCACGCGCGCGGCGGCATCGCTCACCGCGAGGAACGGGGTGAACCCGGTGCCGGGCTGCGCGAGCGGCGCGTGGATCTCGTCCGAGACCACGGCGGCGCCGTACTGCTCGGCCAGCTCCGCCAGGGCGGCGAGACTGTCGCGCCCGTGCACGGTGCCGGTCGGGTTGTGCGGGTTGCAGAGGAGGATCGCCGTCGCTCCGTCTTCGAACGCGGCACGGATGCCGTCGAGATCGAGCTCCCAGTGCGTGCCCGTGTCGAGCAGAGGGACGCGCTCGACCTCGGCACCGGCCTCGGCCACCAGGTCGTAGAACGGCGGATACACCGGAGGGGTGACGACGACCCGTTCTCCCGGCTGCGTGACACGGCGCAGGATCTCGACGATCCCCATGCTGACATCGGCGGTGCTGCGCATGCGCGCGGGATCCGGCTCCCACCCGTAGCGGCGGGTCGCGAATGCGGCGAACGACTCGGCGAGCGGGGTCCGCGAAGCGACGTACCCCGTGTCGCCGATCTCGACCGCGCGCTGCAGCGCCGTGGAGATCGCCGGCGCCAGCGGGAAGTCGGTCTCCGCGACGAACAGCGGCAGGACGTCGGCGGGATACTCCCGCCACTTCTCGCTGCTGCGCTCGCGGAGCTCCGCCAGCGGCAGGGCCTTCACCTGAAGCATTCGTTCTCCCGAGGTTCCGACACGCGCCGTCGACGTGTCATCCGATGAAGCGCGCGCGATCGGGCCGCCTCACGGCGGTGCTCCCCGTGGGGGTCAGATCGCGAAGCCGAGGGCGCGCATCATGTCGCGCCCGTCGTCGGTGATCCGCTCCGGGCCCCATGGCGGCATCCACACCCAGTTGATCCGGAAGCGGTCGACCACGCTGTCCAGAGCCTGAGCGGTCTGGTCCTCGAGGACGTCGGTGAGCGGGCAGCCCGCGCTGGTCAGCGTCATGTGGATGACGAGAGCATCGTTCTCGTCATCCCAGGCGAGGTCGTAGATGAGGCCGAGGTCGACGACGTTGATCCCGAGCTCGGGGTCCATGACGTCCTTGAGAGCCTCGGTGACCGCGTCGTACTTCTCGTCCGTGAGGGTCGCTGTCATGCGATCAGCCTACGCCTCGATGGGAGCGGCGGGGTCGAGGAAACGGTCGTATCCCTCGTTCTCCAGCCGGTCTGCGAGCTCGGGGCCGCCCTCTTCCACGATCTTGCCCGCGACGACCACGTGCACGAAGTCGGGACGGATGTAGCGGAGGATGCGGGTGTAGTGCGTGATCAGCAGCACGCCGAGTCCGGTGGACTCCTTCGCGCGGTTGACACCCTCGGAGACGATCTTCAGCGCGTCGACATCGAGGCCGGAGTCGGTCTCGTCGAGGATCGCGAACTTCGGCTTGAGCACCTCGAGCTGCAGGATCTCGTGGCGCTTCTTCTCGCCGCCGGAGAAGCCCTCGTTGACGTTGCGCTGCGCGAACTTCGGG
>Ga0160430_100408_pt1 | contig 25631 bp, 20 predicted proteins | sample HID1971I_E0MG_FD_108274 | JGI IMG/M metagenome (GOLD analysis project Ga0160430, IMG submission 108274) | Enriched millipede-associated microbial communities from UW Madison campus, WI, USA - HID1971I_E0 MG | ecosystem: Host-associated > Arthropoda: Insects > Digestive system > Unclassified ...
CGAGGGCGACTGGTTGGCCTGGGCCAGCATCGCGGTGCCGGCCTGCTGCAGGATCTGCGTGCGGGTCAGCTCGGCGGTTTCCTTGGCGTAGTCGGTGTCGCGGATACGGCTGCGCGAGGCCGAGAGGTTTTCCGAGGTGGTGCCGAGGTTGGCGATGGTGGAGGTGAAGCGGTTCTGGATCGCACCCATGTCGGCACGCGAGGAGTTGACTGCGGTCAGCGCCTTGTCGACGATCGACAGAGCCTGCTGCGCACCGGTGAAGGTGGAGATGTTCAGGTTGCTGGCGAACTGCGCGGTCAGGCCGGTGGCGTCGGCGGTCGGGGTCGGCGCGGTCGGTGCGGTGGCGCCGGTCCAGGTGCCCATGGTCACGGCGATGGCATTGAAGGTGCCGTCGTCGGCGACGTTGTTCTGCACCGAGGTCAGGTCCAGCTTGCCGGCGGTGGCGGCATCGACCGAAGCATAGACGCCGGTCTGGTCCATCTTGGCGTTGATCGCGGCGGCGATGGCCGAGGCGGTGGCCTTCTGGGTGGCGGCGGCGTCGACGCCGGCCTTCACTTCGATGTCGTCCAGCTTGTACGACTTGCCGTCGGCACCCTTGATTTCCATGCCCGTGATGGTCGCGGCGGCATTGGTGCCCGGGGCGGCGACGGTGAAGGTGTTCTTGTCGAACTTGGCGCCGCCCAGTGCGCTGGCGCTGGCGTTGACGATGCTGTTGATGCCGATGGTCTGGCCCGAATCCGCACCGACCTGGAACAGCGCGCCGGAGAACGAACCGTCCAGCAGCTTGGTGCCGTTGAAGTTGGTCTGGCGGGAAACGCGGTCGATTTCCGAGGTCAGCTGCTTCACTTCGGCGTTCAGCGCTTCACGGTCGCTGTCGGAGTTGGTGGCGTTGGCCGACTGCACCGACAGTTCGCGGATACGCTGCAGGTTGTTGCCGATTTCGACCATCGCGCCTTCGGCGGTCTGGGCCAGCGAGATGCCGTCGTTGGCGTTGCGAACCGCAACGTCCAGGCCGCGGATCTGGGTGCTGAAGCGCTCGGAGATCGCCAGGCCGGCGGCATCGTCCTTGGCGCTGTTGATGCGCAGGCCCGAGGACAGGCGCTGGATGGTGGTAGCCAGGCTGGAACCGCTGGTCGACAGATTGCGCTGTGCGTTCAGCGACATCACATTGGTGTTGATGACTTGTGCCATTTCCGTGCTCCTGGATACGAAGGTACTGCTGGTTTTTGGGGTGCCCCGGGGGAGGCAATGGGCGATGTGCCCTGGTTGAAATCATTAACGACACCCCGGCCGGAACCTTTAGGGCCCAGCGGGCGAAATTTGCGTTTGTCAACAAAAAACCCCGCCGGAGCGGGGTTTTCTGTGACGCGTGCTTGTGCGGGATCAGCCGTTCAGCAGGCTCATCACGCTCGACGGCGACTGGTTGGCCTGGGCCAGCATCGCGGTGCCGGCCTGCTGCAGGATCTGCGTGCGGGTCAGTTCGGCGGTTTCCTTGGCGTAGTCGGTGTCGCGGATACGGCTGCGCGAGGCCGACAGGTTTTCCGAGGTGGTGTTGAGGTTGGCGATGGTGGAGGTGAAGCGGTTCTGGATCGCACCCATGTCGGCACGCGAGGAGTTCACCGCCTTCAGGGCATCGTCCACGATCGACAGGGCCTTCTGGGCACCGGCGACCGAGGAGATGTCCACGCCGCTGACGGTGTCACGGGCGTCCGCATCGGCGGTGGCGCCAATGCCGGCCATGGCCACGGTCAGGCCGGTGGCATCGGTGGTGGCGGTGGTGAACTCGAAATCCTTGCCCGACTTCAACGAGGTCAGTTCCAGCTTGCCGTCCTTGTCCAGCGAGGCGTACACGCCGGTCTGGTCCATCTTGTCGTTGATGGCATTGACCACCTTCTTGCTGACGTCGGCGGCCTTGTCGCCCACGGCAACGTCCACGGCAGCAATGGCAACGCCATTGATTTCCATGTCGCTGACAGTGCCCGCGGCCGTCGCGGTGCCGGTCAGGGCAGCTGCGGTCGAGGTCTGCTTGGCAGCGTACAGGCCGTTGCCCAGCTCCGAGGTGCTGGAGTTGACGATGCTGTTGATGCCGATGGTCTGGCCCGAATCGGCACCGATCTGGAACAGCGCGCCGGAGAACGAACCGTCCAGCAGCTTGGTGCCGTTGAAGTTGGTCTGGCGGGAGACGCGGTCGATTTCCGAGACCAGCTGGTTGACTTCGGCATTCAGCGCTTCACGGTCGCTGTCGGAGTTGGTGGCGTTGGCCGACTGCACCGACAGTTCGCGGATACGCTGCAGGTTGTTGCCGATTTCCACCATCGCGCCTTCGGCGGTCTGGGCCAGCGAAATGCCGTCGTTGGCGTTGCGCACGGCAACGTCCAGGCCGCGGATCTGGGTGCTGAAACGCTCGGAAATCGCCAGGCCGGCGGCGTCGTCCTTGGCGCTGTTGATGCGCAGGCCCGAGGACAGGCGCTGGATCGTGGTGGCCAGGCTGGAACCGCTGGTCGACAGGTTGCGCTGAGCATTCAGCGACATCACGTTGGTGTTGATTACTTGTGCCATTTTTCTCTTTCCTGTGGGCAAGTTCCGGCCGCGGCGTGCACCCGGAGTTGACGCAGAGTCCGCACCCGTGCCGGATGCAGCTGTTGCAGGAGAGATAACGGCGGTTGGCGCGAAGCCTTGAGAAAAAATACGCAGAAAACATCACCCGGGTGGGGTGATGGTCGGTGGTTGCGCGCGTCCGGCAGGGGCCGGAACGCGCGCAACAGCCTGCAGCGCGGGGCGTTTTGCGCCCGGCGTGCGCGCTATGTCAGCGGATCGCGTTGAACAGCGACATCTGCTGCATCTGGGTGAAAATGGTCTGCGCGGCCTGCAGGGAAATCTGTTCCAGCTGGTACTGGCCGATGGCTTCGGCGTAGTCGAGGTCGCGCATGGCCGACAGGGTGGTCTTCAGGGTCACGCCGTTGGCGTCGCGCAGGGCGCCGGCATCGTCGATGGCCTTGAGCTGCGCACCGCCGGCGGCGCGGGCGTCGATGAACTTCTCCGAGGCACGGGCCACGTCACGGATGCCCGCCTGCAGGATGTTCTGCTGGCGGGCCACGGCGGTCGGGTCGTCGGCGGCGTTGTCCAGCGCGTTGATCATGCCGTCCAGGGTGGAGAAGATGTCGCGGGCGTCGGCGGCACCGATGCCGAAGCTGTCGCCGGCCTTGGGTTCGCCTTCGATCCGCATGGAAACGCCTTCGAACGTGATGTCTTCGCCGGCCTTGAAGGCGCCGGTCTTGACCACGGTATTGGTCGCATCCACCACTTCATAGGCGTCCGGGCCGGTGAAGCGCAGGGTGTAGCTGGCCCCATCCCAGTTGCCGGAAGCCGGGTCGCGGCCAAAGGTGGTGAGCACGCCGGTGCCGGTGTTGGTGCCGGCCGCGCTGCCGTCCAGGGTTCCATCGCCGGTGCGGATGCGCAGGAAGATCTCGCTGCCGGGCAGGGCGTCCTTGACGAAGGTGTCCGGGGCTACTTCCACCTGGCGCTGGGTCTGGTCGCCGTTGTAGGTGACCACGCCATTGCTGAGCTTGAACGGCGCATCGGCGTCGTCGGTGCCACCGAACAGGTAGCGGCCGGTGCCGTCGGTGGAATTGGCCAGCGACAGCAGGCCGTCGCGCACGCTCTTCAGTTCCGAGGCGATCGACTTCAGGTCGGCCGCCGACAGTGCCGGGTTGTTGGCCTGGATGGTCAGCTCGGTGATATGGGCCATCATTTCGCCGGCCTGTGCCAGCGCGTTTTCCTGCAGGCCCAGGCGGTTTTCCACCACGTCGCCATTGCGGGCGAAGCGGTCCAGCTCGGCCACGGCGCGGTCCAGGCCGACCGCGGTGCCGGCGGCGACCGGGTCGTCCTTGGCGCTGACCAGCTTCTTGCCGGTGGCCAGCTGCTGCTCCAGGTGGTTCATCTTGCTCTGCTTGGCCATCATCATCGAGATGGACTGGTTGAACATCATCCCGGTGGAGATTCGGTTGTTCATCGCGAAACGGCTCCCAGGATGGTCTGGAACATGGTGTCGGCAGTGGAAATCAGCTGCGAGGCGGCCTGGTAGGCCTGCTGCAGCCGGAGCATGTCGGCGGCTTCTTCGTCCAGGTTGACCCCGGACACCGAGTCGCGCGAGGCCTGTGCCTGGTCGGTGATGACCTGCTGGGCCTGCAGCGAGTAGTCGGCCGCGCGTGCGGCCGAGCCCACCAGCGTGGTCAGGCCACCCAGGGCACCGTTGAGCGTGACCGTGCCGGCGTTGAAGGTCTTGGCGTCCTCCACCTTGGCCAGCAGCAGCGCGTTGCTGTTGTCGCTGGAGCCGGCCGGGGTGGGGCTGATGTTGAAGCTGTCGCCGACCTTCGGCGCGCCATCGAGCACGAAGCTCCAGCCATTGGCGCTGATGGTCTGTCCAGCGGTATAGGTAAACGGCCCGGTGCCATCGATGGTGTATTCGGTGGCGCTGGTGAACACGATCGCGGCCGGATTGCGCAGGTTGGCGTTGGTGTAGTCGGCCACGGCCACGCCGCTGACCTTGCCGGTGCCGGTGTTGCTCAGGCCTGCGGCGGCCTTGATCGGCGCAGCCGCGGCAATGCGCGAGGTATCGGTGATCGCCACCGACAGGGTGCCGGCCACGCCGGCGGTGGGCTGCAGCAGGAAGCGGTCGTTCTGTGCCGGAGTGCCGGACATCACCATTTCCACGCCGTTGAGCACCAGCGGGTCGGCTGCGGTGCCGGTGCCGGTCATCGGCACGGCCGCACCGGTGTCGGCGCGCGTGGCATGCCACGCACCGCCATCGAACTTCAGCACGATGTTCTGGCCGTCCAGCTTGGACAGGTCGCCGAAGCTGGCGCTGAAGCTGGCGGTGCCGGTATTGCCGGTGTTGCCGGTGACGCGCGGGCTGCCATAGTTGAAGAAGTCGCCGCCCATGTTGCCATACAGGTCAACGCCCTGGTGGTGGGTGTCGTTGAAGGTGCTGGCCAGGCCCACGGCGAGCTTGCCCAGCTCGGCCTGGGTGGGGGTGAGCACTGAATCGCGGAATTCGAGCAGGCCGCCGATCTGGCCGCCCAGGCTCTTCGGATCCAGGGTGATCTTCTGGCCCTGGGTTTCCATCGCCAGCTGCAGGCGCTCAGGCTGGTAGGGGTCGGTGACGGTGGTGACCTTGCTGGCGGTGGTGCCCACCACCACGGCCTGGCCGCCAGCGGTATAGACGTTCATGAAGCCGCCGTCCTGGATCACCGCGGTGCCGCCGGTGTAGCCGATCAGGTTGGCCACCAGCTGGTCGCGGCGGTCGAGCAGGTCCGGTGCGGCGGTGTTGGCATTGCTGCCGATGGCGCCGTTGAGCTGGGCGATTTCCGCTGCCAGCCGGTTCACTTCGGAGGCGCCGGCGATCAGGCCGTTGTTGACCTCGCCATTGAGCGAATTGAGGCTTTCGTTGAGCTGCTTGAAGCGGCTGGCCAGGGTGCCGGCGTTGTCCAGCACGTTCTGGCGGTCGGCGGTGCCCGAGGCATTCGAGGACAGGCCGCTGACGGTATCGAAGAAGTTCGACCACACGCCGGACACATTGGTGGCGGTATCGGAGAACAGTGAATCCACGCGGTCGGCCAGGGTGGACAGCTGCTTCAGCCGCGCCAGTTCGCCGCTGCTGTCGAGCAGCCGCGAGATCGCCAGCTGGTCGGCCACGCGGCGCACGTCGGTGATGCGGGTGCCGTTGCCGATATCGCCATAGCCCAGGTTCTGCGGGCTGGCGGTGGCGAAGTCCACCTTCTGCCGGCTGTAGCCGGGCGTGTTGATGTTGGCGACGTTATGGCTGGTGGTGGCCAGTGCGCGCTGGAAGGCGAGCAGGGCGCTGGTGCCGGTGGAAAGTACGGACATGGGTTACCTCAACGACGGATTGCCCCCAGCCCGGCGGGGCTGGCGGTGCTGGCAAAGGTGCGGCCCAGGCGCTGGCTGGCATCGCCCACGGCGGCGATGGCGCGCTCGATGGTCGGGCCGCCGGCGATCGCGGCGATCTTGGCCGCGTAGCTGGGGTCGGTGGCGTAGCCGGCCTTCTGCAGGCCCTGGGCGAAGCCACGGACATCGCCGCCGGCCTGCAGCGCGTTCTGGTAGCGCGGGCTGTTCTTGAGCAGTTTCACGTAGTCGGCAAAGCTGTCGCCGACCGAGCTGTAGGCCCGGAAGCTGGCGGTTTCATTGCGGCGCACGCCATCGACGTACTCATGGGTGCCGCTGGTGGCCCGCTCGCCACTCCAGCCGCTGGCCTTGATGCCGAACAGGTTGTGCGAGCTGCCGCCGCCATTGCGCTGCACCAGCTTGCGGCCCCAGCCGGTTTCCAGCGCGGCCTGGGCGACCAGCGCCTTGGCGTCCACGCCCAGTTCGCGCGCGGCCTGCTGCGCGTGGCCCCAGATACTGGCCACGAAGCCTTCGGGGGTATGTGCGCCAAGCTGGGCGGCGGCAGTGCTGCCGGCCAGCGTATCCACGGCGCTGGGGCCGGTGGTGGCGGCGGTGGTGCCGACGTCGCGCCAACGGTCGTCGGCCATTGCCCAGTTTTCGCCGGACGTATCGGTGGCGGGCGCGGCGCCGTACGGATCGCTGCGGCCGATTGCTTCATGCATCTGGCTGCTTTCACGTCCGGCAATCAGGTCCAGCGCACGCTCCATCGGCTGCAGCACCGCCGACGGTGCCTGCCCGCCAAGCTGCTGCAGCAGGTCGACTTCGCTTGGTGCGGAAGGCGCTGCACCGGATGCGGGCAGGGCCATCGTCGCGGCAGCCGGCGCGTTGAGCCGGTAGGCGCGCAGCGCCGCGGCGGGATTCAGGCTGGTGTCGGTGGGCTTGGTAGCCTCGGTCCCGCCACCGCCGAGCTGGCGCGAGATCATCGTCGACAGCCCCAGGCCGCGGCCCTTGGTCATCGCTTCGGCGATCTTCTGGTCGTACATGTCGCGGAACATCTGGTTTTCGCCGGGCAGCAGCGAATCGCCGAAACTGGCATCGCGCATGCTCTTGACCAGCATCTGCGCGAACTGGCCTTCCAGCTGGCGCGCGACCTTGTCGACCTTGGCCGGGCTGTTGGCCTGGGCCGGATTGAGCTCCAGTGACGGTTGGATGCGCATCAGATCACCTCGAGTTCGGCACTCAGCGCGCCGGCCTGCTTGAGCGCCTCCAGGATCGCGATCAGGTCGCCCGGGGCGGCGCCCACCGCATTGACCGCGTGCACGATCTCATCCAGGGTGCTGCCGCCGTTGAACTTGAACATGCGGCTGCCATCGTTGGTGGCGGTGATGGTGGACTGCGGCGTGGCCACGGTCTGGCCACCGGCGAAGGCATTGGGCTGGCTGACGTTGGTGTTTTCGTTGATCGTCACGGTCAGCGAACCGTGCGAGATGGCCGCCGCGCCGACCCGCACCTGCGCGCCGATGACCACGGTGCCGGTACGCGAGTTGACCACCACCTTGGCCGGCGCGGTGCCGGGGGTGAGTTCCAGGTTTTCAATGCGGGCCAGCAGGCCGATGCGCGCGCCCGGGTCCTGGGGCGACTGCACCGCCACGGTGACGCCGTCCACGGCGCGCGCGGCGCCATCGCCGAAGGCATTGTTCAGCGCGGCGACCATGCGCGACACCGTGGTGAAGTCGTTCTTGTGCAGGTTGAGCGTGATTTCGCCGCCAGCGCTGAACACGTCGGGCAGGGCGCGTTCGACCGTGGCACCGTTGGGAATGCGGCCCACGCTGGGCACGTTGACCGATACCCGCGAGCCATCCTTGCCCTGTGCGCCGAAGCCGCCCACCACCAGGTTGCCCTGGGCGATGGCGTAGACCTGGCCATCGGCACCGCGCAGCGGCGCCATCAGCAGGGAACCGCCACGCAGCGACACCGCGTTGCCGATCGAGGACACGGTGATGTCGATCGGCTGGCCCGGTTTGGCGAACGGCGGCAGCTCGGCGTGGATCGCCACGGCAGCCACATTCTTCAGCTGCGGATTGACGTTGGCCGGCACATTCACGCCCAGCTCGCCCAGCAGGTTCTTCAGGCTCTGCACGGTGAAGGGGGCCTGGCTGGTGCGGTCACCGCTGCCATCCAGGCCGACCACCAGGCCGTAGCCGACCAGCGCATTGCCGCGCACGCCGCCCACCTGCGCCAGGTCCTTGATCCGCTCAGCGGAGGCCGGCGCTGCGACCAACAAGAACGCCAGCAACGCAACGGCGATGTGTGGGAACCGGGAAAATTTCATATGCATCTCAGAACGGCACCAGCGCCGAGTTGAAGAAACGACTCAGCCAGCCCATCGCATTGGACTGGGCGACCGGGCCACGACCGCCGTACACGATGCGTGCATCGGCCACGCGGCTGGAGGGAATGGTGTTGTCCGGGAAGATGTCCGCCGCGCGCACGATGCCCTGTACCTGCACCAGTTCGTCGCCCTGGTTCAGCCGCAGGTTCTTGGCCCCCTGCACGACCAGGTTGCCGTTGGGCAGGCGCTGCATCACGGTCACGGTCACGCTGCCCTGCAGGCGGTTGCTCTGCGCGCTGGTGCCCTTGCCCGTGAAGTCTCTCGAGCCGGTCGCGCTGGCGCCCAGGATGTCCTTGCCGCCCAGCGTCACCGGCGCACCGAACAGCGTGGGCGTGCCCAGCGCAAGGTTGGATTCCTTGTCGGTACTGGTGTTGGCGGTGGTCTGCGCGGTGGTGCTTTCGGTCAGGGTGATGGTCAGCAGGTCGCCGACATCACGTGCGCGGCGGTCCGAATACAGCTGCAGGCCGGGGCCCGAGGCGTAGATCGCCCCGGCGGTGGCCGGCGCGCTGGGCGCGACCACGGGCACGACCGGCGCCATCGCCGGATACGGGCGCACATCGCCCGCGATGACGCAGCCGCCGAGCAGGGCGGTCACGGCGCTGGCGAGCAGCAGGCGAAGGGTAGGGCGCAGAGGCGACATGGCAGGTTCCCGGTTCAACCGATCAGACGTTGTTGTTGAGGTAGCCGAGCATGGAGTCGGTAGTGGAGATCGCCTTGGCGTTCATTTCGTAGGCGCGCTGGGTTTCGATCATCGACACCAGCTCTTCGACCACGTTGACGTTGCTGCCTTCCAGCGCACCCTGCACCACGCTGCCCAGGCCGTTCAGGCCGGGGTTGCCGTTCTGTGCGGGGCCCGAGGCGGTGGTTTCCAGGAACAGGTTTTCACCGCGTGCCTGCAGGCCGGCCGGATTGACGAAGTCGGTGAGGGTCAGCGCGCCGATTTCGACCGAGGCGGCGTCGTCGGCCATCTTCACGCTGATGGTGCCGTCGGTGCCGATGGTGAGCGACTGCGCGCCCTCGGGAATCTGGATGCCCGGCTGCACCGGATAGCCGCTGTTGGTGACCAGTTCGCCCTGCTGGTTGCGCTGGAACGAGCCGTCGCGGGTATACGCCGACGAACCATCGGGCATCTGCACTTCGAAGAAGCCGCGGCCGTTCACCATCACGTCCAGGGCGCGGCCGGTCTGCTGCTGGCTGCCCTGTTCGAAGTTCTTGGAGGTGGCCACCACGCGCACGCCGGTACCCAGCTGCAGGCCGGTGGGCAGCTGCGTCTGGGCCGAAGAGGAACCGCCGGGCTGGCGCACCTGCTGGTACAGCAGGTCTTCGAAGCTGGCACGGTCCTGCTTGAAGCCGGTGGTGTTGGTGTTGGCGAGGTTGTTGGAAACCACCGACATGCGCGTCTGCTGCGCATCCAGTCCGGTCTTGGCGATCCACAATGCCTGGTTCATGGCCTTGTTCCTGTGTTGATGCGGGTGGCCACGCGGGGTGGCCGTTGTCCTGGCTGATGCATGGCGCGTGCCACAACCGCGCCGGAATTACGTCGGGGCGGCCGGTCAGCTGCCCAGGCGCAGCAGGGAGTTGGCGCTGCGGGCGTTTTCATCGCCGTGCTTGATCACCTTCACCTGCATTTCGTATTGCCGCTGCAGCTGGATCATCTGCACCAGCGCGCCGGCGGCATCCACGTTGCTGCCTTCGAGCTGGCCACTGTCCAGCGACTTGCCCTGGGCCTGCACGAACGGCTGCTGCGGGTCGGTGTTGCGCATCAACCCGTCCAGCCCGCGCTCCAGCCGCGCATCCTCGGCGGCGACCACGCGCAGGCGGCCGATCACCGCCATGGTCTGCGGGCCTTCGCCCTGCGGGATGATCGAGATGGTGCCGTCGTTGCCGATGTCCATCGCCTGGTGCGGCGGAATCGCGATCGGCGCGCCGTTCTCGTCCAGCACCGGATGGCCGCCGGCGGTTACCAGCTGGCCATTGGGCGTGATCGACAGCGATGCACCGCGGGTATAGGCCTCACCGCCCCCGGTCGGCGCCTGCACGGCCAGCCAGTTGCCTGCGTCCAGCGACAGGTCCAGCGCGTTGCCGGTGATGTGCTGTGCGCCCTGGCGCCGGTTGAAGCCGGCGTCCACGTGCAGGGCATCCACGCGCGAGGCGTAGCCGGCACCCTTGATCGGGAAGGCCTCGGTATTGGCGAGGGCTTCCTTGAATCCAGGCGTATCGGTGTTGGCCAGGTTGTGCGACAGCGTCCCCTGCGCCTGCAGGGACGCACGTGCACCGGTCATCGCGACGTAGAGCGCCTTGTCCATCGTTGTATTCCCGTGCTGCTGCGATCAGTGGCTCATCAACGGATGTTGATGATGGTCTGGGTGATCTGGTCCATCGTGGAGACCATCTGCGAGTTGGCCTGGAAGTTGCGCTGGGCGGTGATCATGTTCACCAGCTGCTCGGTCAGATCGACCGTGGAGGCTTCCAGCGAACCGGCCTGTACCTTGCCCAGGTTGGAGCTGTCGGGCGCGCCGGTACGCGGGGTGCCGGAGCTGAAGGTCTCCACCCACAGGTTGTTGCCCTTGGCTTCCAGGCCCTGCGAGTTGTTGAAGGTGGTGAGCGCGACCTGGCCCAGCGGCTTGTCGTCGCCGTTGGTGTAGCGGGCATAGACCACGCCCTCTTCGGACACGGTGATTTCGTTGAGCTTACCGGCGGCGTAGCCGTCCTGCTGGGTGTTGCGCAGCGCGAACTTCTCGCCGTACTGGGTCGACCCGGTGACATCCAGGGTCATCGCCAGGGTGCCGGCGCCGGTGGTCGGGGTGAACGGGTCCATCACGATCTGGCCGTTGGCCGGGGTGGTCAGCGCGCCGGCATCGTTGAAGGTCAGCGTGGTCGGGGTGCCCACGGCCTGGCCATCGACGTAGTTGTAGACCTGCCATTCGTTGGCGGTGGCCGTCTTGACGAAGTACGAGGTCTGGGTGTGGCTCACGCCCAGCGAGTCGTACACGGTGATGCCGCCGGTGGACTGGTTGTAGCTGTTGGAATCGGTCGGGTCGAACGTCGCCAGGGTCGGCTGCTTGGCGTTGGCCGGCAGGGTGAACGCCACGTTGACCTTGCCGGTCTGCTTTGGCGGGCTGTCGGTGGTGAGCAGCTGCAGGTCGGTCAGGCGGCCGCTGTCGAAGCTGGTGCCGTCGGCGTTGGGCGCGAACACCTGCAGGCGCGCCCCCTGCGGGTTGGTCACGTAGCCGGCCTGGTCGGTCTGGAAGTTGCCGGCGCGCGAGTACACGCGGGCGCCGTTCATGCTCATGGTGAAGAAGCCTTCGCCGGAGATCGCCATGTCCAGGCTGCGCCCGGTCTGCTCGTTGTTGCCCTGCGAGAACTGCTGGGCCACGTTGGTCAGGCGCACGCCCGAACCTACTGCATTCTTGGACAGGCCATAGCTGGTGGCCGAGAACAGGTCGGCGAACTCGGCGCGCGATTCCTTGAAGCCGGTGGTGTTGACGTTGGCGATGTTGTTCGCGGTGACGTTCAGGTCGGCATTGGCGGCATTGATGCCGGACAGCGAGATGTTGAAGCCCATGGGATTCTCCTTGGATGCGTGACGAAGGGACTCAGCTGACGCGCAGCACGTAGTCGATCGGGGCCGTGCCCAGGCCCTTGAGGTTGAGGTAGAGGCCGTCCGAGCCGACGGTGACGCTTTCCACCGGTGCTTCGACGTAGGTGTTGATCTTGGTCTGGGTGCCGGCGCTGTCGGTGTGGGTGGCGGCGATGGTGTAGCTGCCGGCGGCCATGCGGTTGCCGTTGGCATCCTTGCCATCCCAGTTGAAGGTCACTTCGCCGGCTTCCTTGGCTTCCACGCTGAGCTGGGTCACCTTCACGCCGTTGGCGTCGGTGATGTCCACGGTGACGTAGCCGGCGCCGGGCGCAGCGACCATGCCGCTGGTATCGCCTTCGGTTTCCAGCTGCCATTTGGTGGAGGGCACCAGCACGTCATGGCCGACCAGCGCCGCGCCGCGCAGCACCTGGTCGCCGGCCATCGATTCCTGGAAGCCCTGGACGGTGCTGTTGAGGTCATTGATGCCCTGCACCTGCGACAGCTGCGCCATCTGCGCCACCATCTGGGTGTTGTCCATGGGCTTGAGCGGATCCTGGTGCTGCAGCTGCTCGGTCATCAGGCGCAGGAAGTCGGCCTGGTCCAGGGTGTCCTTCTTCTTGGTGGTGCTGCTGTTGGGTGCGTTCAGGCCCAAGGCGCTGTAGATGTCGGTGTTGCCGACGCCGCTGGTGCTGCTCATGACGGTATGTCCTGCAATAAGAAGGGTCAGCGACCCATGGTCAGGGTGGCCAGCGCCAGTTCCTTGGCGGTGGTGAGCATCTCCACGCCGGCCTGGTAATTGCGCGAGGTCGAGATCAGGTTGACCATCTGGGCGACGGGGTCGACATCGGGCTGGTAGATGTAGCCACCGCCATCGGCCAGCGGGTGGCCGGGCTCGTAGCGCTTGATCGGCGCGGCGTTGCTCTGGCTGATTTCCTTGACCTGGACGGTGGTGATGTTCGGGTCGGTGCGGCTGGTGACCGACTGGAAGATCGGCTCGAGCGGCTTGTACACGGCATCGGCCGAGCCGGCGACGGTGTCGGCGTTGGACAGGTTGGAGGCCAGCGTGCTCATGCGCACGGACTGGGCCTGCAGCGCGGAGCCGGCGATATCGAAGATGGGCAGGTTGCTCATGGCTTATTGCCCCGTGATCGCGGTGAGCATGGAGCGCACCTTGGATTCGACGAAGCTCAGCGAGGCGCGGTATTCCAGCGCGGCGCGGCCATAGGCGGCGCGCTCGGCATCGGGATCGACGGTATTGCCGTCGATGCTCGGCTGCACGCCTTCCTTGGTGATCTGGAACGGGTTGAGCCCACCGCCGATGCTGAAGTGCTGCTCATTGGTGGTCCGCATGAGCCCGTTGCTGTCGGCACCCTGGGCATTGCGCAGGGCGGCATCGAAGTCCAGGTCCTGGGCCTTGTACCCGGGGGTATCGGCATTGCTCAGGTTGCTGGCAATCAGCTTCATCCGCTGCTCGCGCAACGGCATGGCCTGGGCATGGACACCCAGATAGTCGGAAATCAGGTTGGGCATGGCGCTCTCCCACGGGACGATGTGGGGGAGGCTGCAAGGGCCGTGCCAGAACGGGGACGTGCAACCGCGCCGAACCGAAGGCCTCGGTTGATTGGTCGGGATCCCAATGGGCCCGTATGAATTCGTAGCCCCGGCCGTTGGCCGGAAACCGCGCGCAGCGCGGCCCAAGCGTCCGAAGCCGGCGGGTTATCGATCGCGGCCAACATCCCGGCGTTTAGAGGTTCCGAAGCCGCCCGTCAGGCGTTCATGTCGCCTGATACACGGTTTCGTTCTGGTTGCACACCCGGACGTACGGTCGCGACCGACAGCCTGTCAGGCTCCGGACCCTTGGGCCGCGCTGCGCGCGGTGTCCGGCCAACGGCCGGGGCTACGAATTCATACGGGCCCATTGGGGTCCGGATCAATCGACCGAGGTCAACGGCCGGTCACGCCGCCAGGGCGACCTTGCGCAGGCGATCCAGCACGAAATCGGCCAGTTCGTGCGGGGAATACTTGGCCACGAAGGCGTTGGCGCCGACCCGCTCGACCATGGCGTTGTTGAATACGCCTGAGAGGGAGGTGTGCAGCAGCACGTACAGGCCGGCCAGGCCCGGATGGCGACGGATTTCCGTCGTCAGGGTGTAGCCGTCCATGGCCGGCATTTCGATGTCCGAAATGACCATGGCGTAACGCTCGGCCGGGTTTTCGCCGGCGGCGTGGATCTGCAGCAGGTGGTCCAGCGCCTGCTTGCCGTCCGAGAGCAGGGTGGCGCCCACGCCCAGCTGGTCCAGCACGCTGCGGATCTGCTGGCGGGCAACGCGCGAGTCGTCCACCACCAGCACCTGCAGCTGCGGGGCGTCCGCCGGCAGCGCCATCGAGGGGTCCAGCACGGCCTCGCCACGCACCTGCGCGATGTCGGCCAGCACGCTTTCCACGTCGATCACCTGGATCAGCTCACCCTGGAAGCGGGTGACGGCGGTCAGGTAGCTCGATTCGGCGCCCAGCTCCGGCGGCGGGTGGATGTCTTCGACCGCGATGTTGACGATGCGCTCCACGCCGCTGACCAGGAAGCCCTGGATCGAGCGGTTGAATTCGGTCACCACCAGGTAGCCCGGCGACTTGTCGGCGTCCGGCTCGCGCTCGGGGTGGCCGATCGCCAGGCCCAGGTCCAGCACCGGTACCGAGCGGCCGCGCACGTCGGCCACGCCGGCGAACTGGCTGGGCAGCCCGGGTACCTGGAACAGGTCCGGCCGGCGCAGGACTTCCTGCACCTTGAACACGTTGACGCCAAAAAGCTGACGTCCGCCAAGGCGGAACAGCAGCAGGGCCAGGCGGTTGTGGCCCGCCAGACGCGTGCGCTGGTCGATGCGGTTGAGCAGGTCATGTGACATGGGGGATGTATCGGCGGCATTGGCAATCACTTGAGCGCCACGCGCCGCGCATTAACGGCACGGCCCTTGCATGGTGCTGCGCATGTGCCATGCCCCTGGAGCCGCCATGCGTATCCTTCTTATAGTTGTCACGTTGATCGCCTTGGCAGGTGGGTCACCGCATGCCCGGGCCGCCGGCGGATGGCAGCCGGTGGACAGCATCCGCGCCGCCGCGCTGTCCACGTTGCCGGCGGGCAGCGAAGGCGACACCACCCTGGATTCGGCGCTGCGCCTGCCGGCCTGCGGCCAGGACCTGCGCGCCCAGCCCACCGGCACCAGCACCGTGGAGGTCAGCTGCCCCGACGCGGGCGGCTGGCGCCTGTTCGTACCGGTGAAGGTGCGCCGCAACCAGACCGTGCTGATCCTTAATCGGGGCATTGCCGCTGGAGAAACGCTGGGGGTGGCCGATATCACCACGGCACAGCGAGACGTGGCCCGCATTGCCGGTGCCGCCCTGGCCGACCCGGCCGTGGCGGTGGGGCGGGTGGCGCGGCGTACGCTGAGCGCCGGCAGCCTGCTGTCGGCCAACGACTTGGTCGCCCAGCGTCTCATCCGCCGCGGCGACAGCGTCGCCCTGGTCTCCCGTTTCGGCGGGGTCGAAGTCCGGGTGGCGGGGAAGGCACTGGCCGATGCAGGTGAAAATGAACGCGTATCCGTGGAAAATCTGTCGTCACGCAAGGTGGTCCAGGGCACGGTGGCGGCCAGCGGCGACGTTTTTGTGACGCGCTGACCACTCCAGCACGCAAAATCTCCTAAAGATGCCGGCCCCCGTGCCGTTATCCCTTGTGAACCGTAACTCCCAGGACAACCCATGAGCCAGAAAATCGACGGCAACCTGCAGGCGACCGCCCATCTGCGCAGCATTGCGCCGGGTAACAAGCCCAGCGTGAGCACCGATTCCCCGGCACGGCCGGTGGAAGCGGCCGACAGCCTGAAGCTGACCGGCGAGGCCACCAGCCTGCAGGCGCTGCAGCGCGAACTGAGCACCGCCCCGGCGATCGATGCCGGCCGCGTGCAGGCCGTGCGCGAGTCGCTGCAGAACGGCACCTACAAGATCAATCCGGACGCGATCGCCTCGCGCATGCTTGAGCTGGACCAGCAGCTGCAGAAATGAAGCTGGCCATGAGCGAGCCATTGCAGCGCCTCAGCGATGCCTTGGACGTCGAACGCCAGGCCTTGGTGGAGCATGACGTCCAGTCCCTGATCCGCGCCACCAGCGCCAAGCTCGATGCGCTGCGTGCGCTGGAGCAGGTGTTGCCGGTGGGGCAGAACGAACGCCTGCAGGAGCTGGCCGAGCGCAACCGCGCCAACGGCGTGCTGCTGGCGCGCCGCCGCCGCGAGGTCAACTGGGCACTGCGCCAGCTGGGCCGCAGCGAAGCCTCCTCGGCGTACGACGCCAAGGGCCAGGCCAACACCCTGCACACGCGCAGGCCGCTGGCGGTCGCCTAGGCGCCAACACGGATATAGTGGGCACCTGTTTCGACTGCCCCGATGTGACCGTGACCGCGCCCACCACTTTTGTCACCGCACCGCTGCCGCCGCAGCCGGTTCTGCTTGCGCTGTTCGAGCGCATCAACGAAGGCGTGCTCCTGTTCCGTGATGACGGCAGCGTGGCCGTGGCCAACGCCGCCGTGCGCGGCATGCTCGGCCAGGCCGAGATCGATGCCGGCGTGGATCCCGCGCAATGGCTGCGCCAGCTGCTGCCGCCCGATGCGCTGGAGCATGCGCGCCTGCACGGCCACTGGAACGGCAGCCTGCCCGTGGGCGAACGCATGGTCATCGCGCATGTCTACCAGCAGGAAGACGCCGGCCGGCTTCACTACCTGGCGCTGTTCCGTCGCATCGAAGGCCAGGAAGACTACGAACGCGAGCTGCAGCAGCGCCACGCCGAGCTGCGCCAGGCCTACCTGCGCCTCAACGGCACCCAGGAAAAACTGCTGCAGTCGGAAAAGATGGCCTCCATCGGCCAGCTCGCCGCCGGCGTCGCGCACGAGATCAACAATCCCATCGGCTACGTGCACTCCAACCTGGGCAGCCTGCAGGAATACCTGCGCAGTCTGTTCACCGTGATCGAAGCCTACGAGCGGGCACTGCGCGCGCCGGACCCGAAGGCGCTGATTCCCGAAATCGACGATATCCGCAACCGCTTCGACATCGATTTCATCAGCCGCGACCTGCCGCAGCTGATGGCCGAATCACGCGAAGGCATCGAGCGGGTCACCCGGATCGTGCGTGACCTGAAGGACTTCTCGTACTCGGGCCGCGACGAATCGTGGAAGCTGGTCGACCTGCACTCGGGTCTTGAGTCCACGATCAACATCATCTGGAACGAGCTCAAGTACAAGGTGACGCTGCACCGCGAGTTCGGCCAGCTGCCGCTGGTGGAATGCCTGCCGTCCGAGCTCAACCAGGTCTACATGAACCTGCTGCTCAATGCCGGCCACGCCATCGCCGAGCGCGGCACCATCACCGTGCGCACCGGCGTGGACGGCGACTACGTCTGGGTGGAGTTCGAAGACACCGGTGGCGGCATTTCGCCGGACCTGCGCCAGCGCATCTTCGACCCGTTCTTCACCACCAAGCCGGTGGGTAGCGGCACCGGGCTGGGGCTGTCGATTTCCTACAGCATCATCAACAAGCACCACGGCCGCATCGACCTGGACAGCACCCCGGGCGTGGGTTCGCGATTCCGGTTGGTGTTGCCGATCAAGCAACCGCGGTAAAGCGCAGTCCCGATCATTTTCATGCGTTACCGCGCGTTGCTGAGTTCACGGCAGTCGTTTGGGAACCGACTCTACCAGCGCAGTGCGTGCCTGCTGTTTGTTACCGCCCGCGACAAACTGTGTGGGGAGGGCGGCCCCTCGCCCTCCCCAGCACGTAGCAACCGAAACGCTGCTTTTTACTCGCTCTCCGGCGAAGGAATAGCCACCGGCTGGGAGGTATTGGCGCGGCGTTGCTCTTCGTGCGTGCGGAACGCCTGGTGGATGTGCTTGCGCAGTTCGTCGTCGTTCCAGGGCTTGGTCAGGAAGCGGTAGATCGCGCCGCGGTTGATCGCGTCGGTGACCGTGTTGAGGTCCGTGTAGCCCGACAGCACCAGCCGGATCGTGTCCGGGTACAGCATCTTCACCCGGCCCAGAAACTCCGTGCCGCTCATGTCGCTCATGCGCTGGTCCGACAGGATCACCTGCACATCGTTGATCGCCAGCAGGTCGAACGCATCGCGCACGTTGCCCGCCGCCAGGATCCGATAGCCATCGCGGCGGAACAGGCGCACCAGCGAACGCAGCACGTTCTCCTCGTCGTCCAGCAGCAGCAGCGTGCGGTCCGGGCGGGTTTCGGCGAACGCTTCCGGGCGCAGGTAGCGCCGGCGCAGGGTCATGCCCGCCGCGTCGGCCGACATCGGCTCGCCGAACAGGTAGCCTTGGAACACGTCGCAGTCATTGCGGCGCAGGAAGCCCAGCTGCGCCTGCGATTCGACCCCGTTGGCAATCACCGTCATGCCCAGCTGGTGGCCCATGGCGATGATCGCGCGCGCAATGGCCGCCTCGCGGTTGCCGGCCGGCGCGCTCTTGATGAAGCTGCGGTCGATCTTCAGCTTGTCCACCGGGTAGCGCACCAGCGCGCTCAGGCTGGAATCGCCGGTGCCGAAGTTGTCCAGGCTCAGGCTGATGCCTTCATTGCGCAGGTTCACCAGCGTTTCGTGCACGAAGTTGACGTTGTTGGTCAGCGCACTTTCGTTGATCTCCAGCGTGAGCATGTGCGCCGGCACCCCGGCGGTCTGCATCAGCGCCATCACCTCACCGAAGAAGTTCGGGCGCAGCAGCTGCAGCGTCGACACGTTCACCGCGATGGTGAAGTCATCGAAGCCCAGGTCCCGCCAGAGCCTGGCCTGCTTCAGTGCGCCCTCCAGCACCCACGTGCCGATCTGCACGATGATGCCCAGCCGCTCGGCGGTGCGCATGAAACGCTCCGGCACCAGCATGCCCAGCGTCGGTGACTGCCAGCGCAGCAGCGCCTCCATCCCGACCACGTGGCCATCGCGGGCGCTCACCAGCGGCTGGTAGCGCAGCTTCAGCTCGCCATTGGGAATGGCGTCCACGATCTGGCGCGCGATGATGCTCTCGCTGTGCGCGCTGGACGGGGTGTTGACCGCGTGGATGCGCACGGCATTGCCGCCCTCGCGGGCGGCCTGGTACAGCGCGTCCTCGGCATGGTCGAGCAGGCGCGAGGTCTCTGTCGCATGTTCCGGACACAGGCTGACGCCGAGTTTGCCGGTCATGAACAGCGTATACGGCAGCACCGAGAGCGGCAGCTCCAGCTGCTGCCGGATCTCTTCGGCCAGGTCGTCCGGCAGCGGCAGGTCGGCCGTGCGCGGTACCGCGATCAGGAACTCATCGCTGCCATGCCGCCACAGCTTGCCGCGCCCGCGCAGGTGGTGCTGCAGGCGCTGGGCCACCAGCACCAGCGCCTGATCGCCAACCTCGGCGCTCATGTTCTCGTTGACCGACGCGAAGTGGTCGATATCCACGTGCATCAGCATCAACGGCGTGCCACCGGAGGCGGCCTCGGCCACCATCGCCTGCAGCGCAGGATTGCCGGCACCCAGCCGGGGCGGCGCGTCCTCGATGCTGACCAGGGGCAGGGAAGGGTTCCACATTACTCAATATTCCACGGTGTCGGGGGTGGCCACGCCATCGCTGCGGTAAGGCAGGAACAGGTCGACCAGGGTGCCGGCGCCATGCGCCGACTCGATCTTGAGGGTGCCGCCGGCGCTCTGCGCGCGCTCGCGCATGACGATCAGGCCCAGCCCGCGCGGGCCGTCGGGGTCGAAACCCTCGCCGTCATCGCGCACCTGCAGGTGCAGGCCATGGTCCTGCACGTCCTGCAGCGTCAGGTGCACCTGGCTGGCGCGCGCATGGCGCAGCACATTGGTCAGGCTTTCCTGGGCGATGCGGAAACAGGCCTGCTCGATCTCACCCTGCGGCCGTCGCGGCAGCGCCGCGATGTCGGCCAGCAGTTCGATCGGCGAAGAACGGAACAGCACCCCGGCCTGCCAGCGCAACGCCGCCTCCAGGCCCAGTGCATCCAGCTGCGGCGGGCGCAGCAGGGTGGAGATGTCGCGCAGCTTGCCCACCGTGGTGTCGGCCAGCTGGATGATCTGCTCCAGGTCCTCGCCGCGCCGTTGCGGATCGGCTTCATCCTGCGCCGCATACGCCGACAGCTTCATGGCGGTGATGGCCTGGCCGATATCGTCGTGGAGGTCGCGCGAGATCGCGCGGCGCTCGTCTTCCTGCAGCGAGAACAGGCGCCCGGCCATGGCCTGCAGCTCGCGGTTGCTGGTTTCCAGCGCCTCGCGGATACGCTCGGGCTCGCTCAGGTCGCGCACGATCAACAGCTTGCAGTTGCGCCCGCCGTAACGCACCTCGCCCACCGCCAGCCCGGCCTGGAAACCTTCGCCGTCCAGCCGGCGCATGCCGATGACTTCACTGCCGCTGCTGGGCAGGGGAATGGTGGCGAACAGCTGCGCGCGGACGCGGGACAGGTCGGTGGCGGCCACCAGCGCCGACAGCGGCTCGCCCAGCAGCGTGTGCTGCCCGTAGCCGAACTGGGCCGCGGCGCAGGCATTGGCATACAGCACGTGTTCGTCGGAGAGGATCACCACGCCGTCGGGCAGCACCCGGACCAGTTCGCGGAACTGCTCCTCACGCTCGCGCAGCAGGCGCCGCGAGTGTTCGCGCTCGGTGACATCCTGCAGGGTGCCCAGCACGCGCGGGCGCCCGGCGTCGTCGGTGCCGCTCTCGGCGCGCAGGTGGACCATCAAGGCGCGACCGTCCATGGCCAGCAGCGGCAGCAGTACGTCGATCTGCACCTGCTCACCCCGCATGTCCTGCAGGAGCTGTTCGCTCAGTGCGGCGGTGGACGGATCGGCCGGCACCAGCAGCTCGTCGAAGCGGTGCCAGCGCCGCGCTTCCGGTGGGCGCCGGCCCAGCAGGTGGTAGACCTGGTTGGAGTACTGGCCCATACCCGTGGCGGGGTCGACTTCCCACGCGCCGATCCGGGCCATTTCATGGGCTTCCTCGACACGGGCCAGGGCCTGGTCGCGGCGGCGCAGTGCCTGGTCTTCACGGGTCCGGTCGATGGCGATCAGCAGCCGTGCCGGGCGACCGGCGTAATCGAGGTAGTTGCTGCGCATTTCGATCCGCCGCGGGCTGCCGTCCTTCAACAGCAGGTCGGCGGTAAGCACGCACAGCTGGTCCGGCTGGGCCCGGATCTGCTCAAGCTTGGCGGCCAGGACTGCTTCGTCGCCCGGTGGCCACAGCGCGGTCATCGGCAGGGCAGTGAACTCCTCGCGCGTCCAGCCGAACAGGCTGCACGCGGCCGGGTTCACGTCCAGGATCTCCAGCGTGTCCAGGTCGTACACCAGGATCGGCCCGGGGTTGCCCTCGAACAGCTGCCGGTGGCGCTGCTCGGAGTGCTCCAGCTTCGCGTGGGTCTGCAGCACGTGGTGGGCGAGCGGGCGCAGCAGCAGGTAGATCAGCGCGCCGCTGAGAATGACGAAGAACGCCCCTTTGGCGGTTTGCCAGCGCGCGGCCGTGGCCAGGTCGGCGGTGAGCACCTGCACGGCGGCGTCGCTGCACAGGATCCAGACCAGCGCCAGCACCAGATAGCCGAGCACCACCCGCCAGCGATCGCGGCGCAGGGCCTGGGCGAGCGGGTGGTCACGACGGTGCGGTGCGGGCGGGCCGGGCGGGACGACAGGCATGGGGCGCGACGGGATGGGGTTGGGTGGGCGGTCCATAGTAGTGGCTGGGACACCCCGGGCGCACGCGAGGCTCAACTATCGACCAGAACAGCCGCTAACGATTGCGTTCCCGGCTGTCGGGTGCGTTATCGGAGTCATACCGCGTGGACCAAGGCATCATCGCGAGTCTGCTGCAGCACCCCCTGGCCTCGGCCCTGGTCATCCTGGACCGGACCGGGCGCCCGCTCGCCGCCAATCCGGCCGCGCGCGAACATGGGTTGCCGGCTACCGTGGCGGCCTACGGCGAGCTGCTGGAAGACCTGCGGCTGCTGGCCGCCGATGGCGGCCTGGTGCCGTGCCAGCTGCCGGGTGGGCCCCGTGGACGCTTCGATGGCTGGATGCGCGCCGTGCACGACGCCGATGGCAACCTGCTGGCCTTCACCCTGAGCGTGCCCGAACCGGTGGCCGCCTACGCGGGCAGCCGCTGGGAAGTGGCGCTGGACCACGCCGGCCACGGTTTGTGGGACTGGGACCTGCCCAGCGACGCGGTGACCCGTTCGCAGCGCTGGCATGACGTGCCGGCCGGCATGGACGAACGCGCGGCGGCGGACGCCGGCCAGGCGTTGCTGGCGCCGGTGCATCCCGATGACCAGGCCGCGGTGCGCGCGGCGCTGGACGCGCACCTGCGCGGCGAAGGCGAGGTGTACACCGCCCAGTACCGCCTGCGCCATCCCGAAGGCGAGTGGCGCTGGGTGCTCGATCGCGGCCGCGTGGTGGCCCGTACCGTCGACGGACAGCCGCTGCGCATGGTCGGCACCCACACCGACATCCAGGCACAGAAACAGATGGAAGCCCTGCTGCTGGAGCAGCAGGTGCACCTGCGCGAGGCGCAGCGCATCGCCAGCATGGGCAGCTGGTCGTGGGATCCGGACAGCCGCCAGTTCTGGTGGTCGCCGGAGTTCCGGGCGCTGCTCGGCGTGGGCGATGCCCCGTTGAGCAGTCGCCGGCACTGGCTGCGCCTGCTGGAACCGCGTTCGCGCGGCCTGCTGCGGCAGGCCTGGCGGCGCATGCTGCGCGATGGCAAGCCCAGTACGCTGGCGCTGGAGCTGCCGCGCGGGAACGACAGCGCGCTGCACCTGCGATTGTGGATGCAGCCGCTGCTGGGCCCGGACGGGCGCATCCAGCGCCTGCTCGGCCAGGTCCAGAACATCACCGAACAGCACCAGACCGATGCGCTCATCCGCTGGCGGACCGAGCTGCTGAACCGGGTATCGGCGCTGGGCAGGATTGGCGGTTGCGAGATCGACGTGGCCACCCGCCACATGCAGTGGACCGAGGAGTGCTACCGCATCCACGGGCTGCGCAAGGAACCGATCACCCTGGACCAGGCGCTGGCGCTGTACACGCAGGATTCGCGCGATGCCTTCGAGGCCGCACTGGCGCGCATTGCCGCCGGCGGCCTGCCCGAACAGCTGGACCTGTGTTTCTACCGCCAGTCCGGGCTGCGCGTCTGGGTGCAGGTGCTGGTCGAGCTGGACCATCGCGACGGCCTGCCAACCCGCTTCGTGGTGCTGTTCCGTGACATCACCCGCGAACGCGAAGCCAACGAGCGGATCGAGCTGCTGGCCCATTATGACCTGCTCACCGGCCTGCCCAACCGCATGCTGCTGCGCGAGCAGACCGCCGACGCCATCGAGGAAGCGCGCGATCGCGGCGCGCCGTTGGCGATGCTGTTCATCGACCTGGATGGTTTCAAGACCATCAACGACACCTTCGGCCACGCCACCGGCGATGCGCTGCTCAAGGCAGCGGCGGCGCGGCTGCACCAGAACCTGCGCAACGCCGACCTGTTCGGGCGCTTCAGCGGCGATGAGTTCATCGTGGTGCTGCGCGACCTGGCCGACCCGGAAGATGCCGGGCACGTGGCGCGCAAGCTGATCGCATCGCTCGCCGAGCCACTGCAGCGCGGTGACACCACCTTGAAGGTGGGCGCCAGCGTGGGCATTGCGATGCTCGACGAAGGACGCACCGATTTCGATTCCCTGCTGCGCGCGGCCGATGCGGCCATGTATGCCGCCAAGGAAGCGGGCCGCAATACCTACCAGTACTACAGCCAGGACGCGCTGCTGCGGATCCAGCGCAAGCTGGAGATCGAGCACGCGCTGCTGGGCGCCATCGAGCGCGAAGAATTCAGCCTGGCCTACCAGCCGCTGCTGCATGCGGCGCAGGACCAGCCGCCGGCCATCGAGGCGCTGCTGCGCTGGCACCGCCCGGGGATTGGCTACTGCAGTCCGGCCGAGTTCATTCCCATTGCCGAGAAGTGCGGCGAGATCGTGCGCATCGGCGACTGGGTGCTGGCCGAAGCCTGCCGCCAGGCAGCCGCCTGGGACCGGGCAGGGCTGGTGTTCGACCGGATAGCGGTGAACGTATCGGCCGTGCAGCTGCGCGACCGCGGCTTCGCCGAGCGGGTGATCGACATCTGCCACGCCCATGGCTGGGCACCGCAGCGGCTGGAACTGGAGCTGACCGAATCGGCGCTGATCCGCGACACCGACGTGCTGCGGCATTGCTTCGATGTGCTGGAGCGGCACGGCGTGCCCTTGGCGGTGGACGATTTCGGCACCGGGTTCTCCAACCTGCACTACCTCAACCGTTTCCCGGTGGGCCGCCTGAAGATCGACCGCAGCTTCGTGCAGGGCATGCTCCACGATGCCGGTACCGCCGAGGTCACCCAGGCCATCGTGCACCTGGGCCACGCGCTGGGCATGAAAGTGGTGGCCGAAGGCGTGGAAACCGAGCAGGAAGAAGCGATGCTGCGCCGCCAGGGCTGCGATGAGATCCAGGGCTACCTGTATTCGCGCCCGCTGACCCCGCGTGACCTGGCCCAGTGGCTGAAGCACGGTGGCGGACAGATGCAGGCAATTCCCGCCCCGGCGGGTGACGCGTTGCGGATTCCGGTCGCCCCCTGACGGGGCGTGGGCCGGCCAACGGCCGGTGAATCAACCAACCCTGTCTCCGCTCAATCCCAGGTCCCACGCCAATCCCGCCAATGCGGGATCCAGCGGCGGTGCCGCCGGTGCCGTCGCCATCATTCCCGCCAGTTCCCGTTGCGCCTGCTGTTCCAGCGCCGCCAACAGCGCACGCCCGCTCTTCGGCACTACGGGCGCCAGAGCAGGGGGCATGACGTCGCCCGCAGCGTCGGGTGACGCGCCGTTACCGGCAGGAATCAGTTGGGAGGGGGCGGCGTTCAACAACATGCGGCAGTCTTCAGCAGATGGGTCAGGGCGCTACACGCACGAAAGCCCCGGCAATGCCGGGGCCCTCGTGGAATGCCGTTGCCGGCACGAATGGCGGGTCAGAACAGTTCAACCGCACCGGCTGCCATGCTCTGCTGGCTCACCGGCTTGTGCGGCGGGCGTTCCCATTCGCTGCGCATTTCGCGCAGGCGGTTGCCGGTACGCTGCAGCGCGGTGGCCACTTCGGCATCGAACACGCCGCCGTTACGGTGCAGCAGCTCCTGCAGGCCGACCGCTTCACGGTTGATCGAGGTCAGGCGGTCCAGGTGGGTGTGCACGCCGCCCAGGGCCTGGGTGGCGATGTCCTCGAACTGCAGGGCGCGCACGGCTTCGGCCACGCTGCTGTCGATGGCACGGCCGCACTCGGAGATCTCGCGCATGCCTTCGCCCAGCGACGCGTTGATCTGCGCCACGTTGTCGAGCATGGCCGCCGCTTCGTGACGCGCTTCGCGGGAGCGGTCCATGTCCCGCGAGGCCATGTTGGACACCGTCTCGCGGACCTTGGCGATGGCGTCCTTGGAGCTGTGCGCCAGCTTGCGGATCTGCTCGTTGAAGGTGGTGGAACGCTCGGAGAGGTTGCGCACCTCGTCGGCCACCACTGCGAAGCCGCGACCGGCTTCACCGGCACGGGCTGCTTCGATGGCCGCGTTCAGCGCCAGCAGGTTGGTCTGGTCGGCGATCGACTTGACGTCTTCCAGCAGCGCGAAGATGCCATCCAGGTGCTGCGCCATCTGGTCGATGTGCTGCACGGTGTTGCTGCTCTGGCCGCTGACCTGTTCCA
>Ga0160430_100411_pt1 | contig 25569 bp, 29 predicted proteins | sample HID1971I_E0MG_FD_108274 | JGI IMG/M metagenome (GOLD analysis project Ga0160430, IMG submission 108274) | Enriched millipede-associated microbial communities from UW Madison campus, WI, USA - HID1971I_E0 MG | ecosystem: Host-associated > Arthropoda: Insects > Digestive system > Unclassified ...
CCATGGCGACCAACGTCGGCGGCGTCTTCCATGGCTGCCGCGCGGCTATGCCGCACCTGATCGCAAGCCGAGGCTGCATCGTGAACACCGGATCGGTGTCGGGACTGGGTGGCGACTGGGCGCTCGGCTTCTACAACGCCTCGAAGGGCGCGATCGTCAACTTCACCAAGGCCCTCGCGCTCGACCACGGCAAGGACGGTGTGCGCGTCAACGCGGTCTGCCCGAGCCTGACCTTCACGCCGATGACCCAGGACATGAAGGGCGACCGCAAGCTGATGGCGAAATTCCGCGAGCGCATTCCGCTGGGGCGCGGCGCCGAACCCTCGGAAATCGCGGCGGTCGTGGCTTTCTTGGCAAGCGACGACGCCAGCTTCATCTCAGGCGTCGCGCTGCCGGTCGATGGCGGACTTATGGCGTCGAACGGGCAGCCCAACATGGCATGACCCGGCAAGCCTCAGGGATTCGTTTTCGCGGTTAGGCCGGCAGGTACGTGCATGGAACGCCCATTGGCGCTACTGCCAAGCGCGACGGAAGCGGGAGAAACCTCTTTTCGCGCGCGTATCACCCCGCCCAGGAGGCGGCGGTCCCCCGTCCGTGCCGGGGGTTGACCGAAAGGCCGGCATCGATCGCGCAGGACCTTGCCTTGTTCCAGCTAGACTAGATGTTGATGTTGAACCGCGCGACTGAAACGCACAGGCTTGCCGCCTGCGACCACTCGACGGAATAGTCTTTGATCGGCAGGCGTTCCAGATCGGTTTTGAGCTGGGCCCGCAATTCCCATTCCCCGAGCTACTTAAGACGGACCGGTTCACGCGCCGCGCACCGCGTCGGGATCGTTCTGCCGGTCCGGGGCGAGCGGCTCTTCTACGAGCGAAGTAGAGACGGGTGCCAGCGAGAGTTGGGCGACGTGATCGCCGAAGCGATGAGGCGCTTGAGTAAAGAAGGCTGCGCCAAGCGGATAGGCCCTAGGTTGGCCTCCCATCGATCGCAGCGGGGTGGCCCCGTCCCGTACGGCTTCCAGAGCTGACGCCGGGCCGTTCAGCAGGGAGGACTACACCGGCTTGCTTCCTTCCGCCTTGTCCCTCGTAACGCAGCAACTTCAGCTGTTGCAGGAAGCGCTCGCCGCCCTTGGCGGCGAAAGCAGTACTGTCCACCATGAGAAAGTCCTGCATCGCGTCTAACTCATGGCCGTGCACCCTCCAGCCGTCGACGCGAGCGGTCTTGAGCGAGACCGCGCAGGGCAAGGAGACTCGGTCATCGAGCTGCGCCAACGGGCGCCGTAGAACATCAAGCGATCCATCGTAGGGCCTGGGACCTCGAACAGCACCTGCGCCGGCATCGCCGGAAGCTTGCGAAACACTTCGAGGCTACTGCACAGCAGGCCGAAGCTCTTCGTATGCATGCTACGGGTGCCATGGCGGCTGTGGCCGAGCATCGTTTTAGACATCTGATCATGGTCTCATGCAGTTCCGCGGTGACCTCGGCTTCGTCCTCCTACTCCGTTCTGACGTCCTCCGAGTACGGCACCGCATTGATGGGAAAGGTGTTCATCCGAAGGTGACTAGGTTGGTTCGGAAATGAATGGCTTTCAGGCTTGCTCGAAAGCAGGCCCTGATGGAGGTGTGCAATGCGTGCGAGGTCATGTCGTCTGTGAACAGACTCCACCGAAGGTAGGCGCGCCGACAAGTACCAGCGGTTTCTGTGCATCCATGGCGTCGCGTCCGAGACGTCCCTTCGGAGCGGTGCGCAACCCGCCTACGAGACGTGCACTGGGGTCGGTTGAATTTATCGGTCCCCCCGAACCAACCAGGAGCTACTCCATGACCACCAAACGTGCCGAATCCGATGCCTGCAGCCTTCTCGACACCGACCACAAGAATGTGAAGAAGATATTCACGGCGTATGAAGAACTCGCGGGATCGAAGGCCGCAAGCGCCACAGGCAAGAAGCGGGACCTCGCCCAGCAGATCTGCGCTGAACTCACAGTGCACACACAGATCGAGCTATCCCGCGTTGCGCGAAGCCTTGAAGGAGACCGACCTGCTCGACGAGGCCTAGGACGAGCATGCAAGCGCCAAGGACCTGATCGCCCAGATCCAGAATGCCGCCGAGATCGACGACATGTTCGACGCCAAAGTCAAGGTTCTCGGCGAATACATCGATCACCACGTCAAGGAAGAGCGCAACGAAATGTTCATCAAGGCACGAGCAGCCAAGGGCTTCGATTTGGTGACCGTGCGCGACCTCCTCGCGGCGCGCAAGGAAGAGCTGATGGCCGAGCTCACGGCCACTGCCTGATTTTTGCTCCCCAAACCCAAGCCCGCTTGGAACGGGCATACTGCCGCCTCAGCGCACGATCTTCTCGGGAGTCAACGGAGTGCTGCGAACGTGCTTTCCGATGGCATGGAAGATTGCATTGCTGAGTTCGTCCGCCACGCGGATGATGCCGAGCACGAGCTCACCAACCTCGCTACCTCCGCTCCTGCGAATGCGGGGACGCTAACGGCTACGCCATCCTCAACGAGAAACGTGGCTGGCGAATGTTCTGACTGATGAACGACAAGCAATCGTCGAGCGGTTAGCGTGCAAATTGCCCTTCCGCCGTCTGAATGCTTGCGATGGGAGTCTCGGCGAATGACCTGCATTCGCTTGAATCCGGACTACCTGCCGGCCATTTTTCTTTCGCCACGGCTATCGCGCCAGAGGCACAACATTTTCCTCAGAATCAAGCAGCCAGCTTATGGGCGCGTACGAAGCTAAGTGTCTACCGAATGCGTTCGGATCTTTGGCGACACTGCTGCGCTCTAGGCCCAGCGCGCGTTCGAGACCTACGACTGACCCGAGTGATCGGACAAGTAGTTCGAGAGGATGCGCGCAGCGGCCCTCAGGTGGGCCATTTTCTCCTCAGCGATATCGTGTGAGATCACGTCGAAGTGGCATGCGGTCCCAACTGCGCGGCCCTCGAGATCGAAGATGGGGATCCCGCAATAGGAAAGCATCACGCCCTGATACGGATGACCATTCAGCCGACGATCGCTGCTTGAATCGCCAGTCAGAAACGAGCCGTCGCGCAGCACGTACTGGCAAAAGCTGGAAGCGATCGGGACCTCGGCGAGAAATTCAGGAAGCGGCTCACCGTGCTTGTCGACCAACGCCACATTTACCATCCGCCTGTCGCTGAGTCGGAAGACAGCCGTGTATCGATGCGGAACGGCTGCATTGAGCACAGCCAAGGCTGAGGAAATCCCCTCTTGCGTACACACCTCATCAAACAGCTGACCGAAGCTCGCGTAAGCAGTGAGCTCCTCTGCTTGCTGCTGAATCGCAAAGAGGCGCTCAACCTCGTTCTCCCAAACCGTACCCGCCTGAAGGAGCATCTTGTTGGCTGTCTCCGAGTCGGCATCCGAGAGGAACTTGTTGAGCATTGGATAGGGGCGCAGGGCGACTCCAGCCTTGCGCAGCCGCTGTTCCATCTCAAAGTGCGTGAGGCCCATAAGTCGATTGTGACGAAGTCGCACACTGTATCCCTATCGATGGCCGGACGTTGTAGGAGGCGGTTTCGACATGCGGCAGCCCCCGCCCGTCGGCACACAACGGCCAGCACCCCTCTCGAACTACATGGCTGACGCTCACGCCGTGTAGTCCGAACGTCTTACACCACACCGCCCAAGGCGGCGTCGCTTCATGCAGCGGACCTCCACGCGCAGCCTCCGCCGGAACTGGCAATCTGGATACACGCCTCTGGCGCAAACGCGGATCTTGCCGGCGGTGTCGTCGGTGACGGCACCACAGCTACGTACATGTGAACGGCGCCTTCAGCGCGCGGAATGCACGGGTCCGCATCGAACAAGAGTCCCGGCAATTGCGCTCCTTGGATTTTGACGATGGCACTGGTCCTGCATAAGAGCCTTGTGCGGTGCGTCGTAGGTTGGAAGGGGCGACATACCACTGGCTTCTTCGATTCACCCCCCCCATTGCCCCCCGCCTGGGGAGTTCCGCCGACCATTGCGTCGGCTGAGCCGCGCGAGCCCTAAAGGGGCTCACGGTTGCAGCCTGTATCAGACACCTCTCTCTATTCGCTCGGGTCGAACACATCTCGCTGGGAACAGACGCTAGTGGCGCGTCGTTTCGCTATGCGCAGATATGCCCCCGCACCGAGCGTGCTAGATCGATTGAGACTTTCGAGCGCTTAACAAGCACTTGGATTCCGCTTGAGCTGCCGGCACTTCCGTATACGCCGATGGAAATGCGTCAGCGTGAGCCGGTTGCTAGGTTGCAGTTAACAGAACGGTTGGCTCCCTACTCCTCGATCCTGCCCACGATGCACAGCCCGAGTCCGACACTGCACGCCACGCCGCTAGCGGCCGCAGGACGCTTGACGATGGGCTCGGTCTGCTATTTCGCCTCCGCCACCGGTTTCTCTCTCGCGTCTGAGGCATAGCGAATACAGCTTCGGCTGCCGATGCCTGGCAATGCTTCGCTCGAGTCTTACCAGCCGGGCCGCGTCACTAGCGACAAGAATGGAAGCCAGCAGCATCTTCAGTACCAATGACGCGAGCCGAAGTTCTGGACCTTTCAAGCCGGATTCCTTGGCCAACTGGTGACTTACCTGGTCCGGCGATCCTGAAAGGTCTCGCCTGCATCCGTCCAACCTAGACCGGTGACCGGAGGAGCCTGGCTTACACAACCACGCGACGACCGCCGACGCTATCGGTGATGCCGAGGCCTAACCTTCCGCGCCTCACTTCATAGAGAGAGGATCATGAGCACACCGGACTTCTATGCCCAATTCTTTCGCGACGGCTGGGAGGTGCGTTGCGCAGTTACTCGCGCCGCGCCTAACGGTAACCTGGCCGGTCGAGCGGAGATTCTTCGAGGCGATCACGTCAAGTCCACTATCAATTCCGCTGGCGTTTACAAGAGCCGGCTCCAGCTTGCCGAAGCCCTCAAAAAAGATGCGTTTAGGTGGATATCCGGTCAGGAGCGCGACCTCAATGCTTGAACCGCCTCACAAGCGCATCTGTCCTGTCTCACGCTTTCACAAGGGAGCCCGTGCCTCATGAGCAAGTCAGAAGCAAACACATCGTCGACCGACTCCGAATTCTTAGAATTTGCGCAACAGGTCTTTCAGCTGGCACGCACCGGCGATGCTCAAACGTTAGAGCGTCTGCTGCAGAACGGGCTTCCCCCCAACATGAGCAATCACAACGGCGATACCCTTCTGATGCTGGCCGCGTATCATGGCCACGCCGAAGCTACCAGTGCGTTGCTGGGGGCCGGCGCCGACCCAGATAGATTCAACGATAAGGGCCAGACGCCACTTGCGGGAGTAGCATTCAAAGGCTTTCAGCCAATCGTGGAACTGCTGCTGAAGTACGAGGCTCAGCCGAGCTTCGCACCGCCGGGGGGCAAAACGCCGCTCATGTTCGCTGCCATGTTCAACCGGCTCGACATTCTGAAGGTACTGCTAAAGCACGGCGCCGACATCAACGCTCGGAGCACAGAAGGCTTGTCAGCACTGGACCTCGCGCGAAGCATGCGGGCGCCCGACACGGTGGCCTTCTTGGAAGCGCAGACAGTCTCATGAGATCGCTGCTGCCTTAAGCAGCGGGCCGCGGGGTGATTTCGCAAGGCCCATGAGAGCAGACTTCGCCGTCGTTAGGCCTTGCCTGTCGGTCAAATCCAAATTTTCCTACGTCGCACTCAACGCCGATGTCCGACAACCGAGGTGTTCTGGAAGCTAGGAGACTTCTATGCTTGAAGATCCGAAGAAGGTCGGGCTCGACAGGGAACTGATTTCCTTGAGAGAACCCTACCAACTGAGGCCCCGGACCGGAGTGGGTAGTTGCAGCGAAACGCCATTGCAGGTCGCGTTGAAGGCGGAGGGGAATTCAGCTGAAGAGGTTCGTGAGCGCTCAAAGGGGCGGACATGACCCACCTTCGGCGCATTTCGGTCCATGTTGACGAGCCGGATCCCGGGACTTTTTACTGGGTGCTGATGGAGGAAGGCGACGACGCGTCGCAGTGGGTCGAACACTCTTCTAGCCCTCATCCATACAAGCGCTGGCGCCAAGCCCTGACGGATGGCTGTCTGGCGCTGATGGCGATAGCGGAAGATGACCGACACGGCCCCAGGACCAGTGCCGAGGACGAGGACGCGTCGCCGGTTGGCACCCCTGTTCCCCAGCCCTCCATGAGGCCCGGGCAGCCGCCGGGTGAACACCTGCGCGACGTAGGTGACTGAGAGCTCTTCCATCAGCTCTGCAAAAGTCGCGGTAATCAGCGCCGCCGCTCGCCCTCCTCCCGCACATCGGCGGCGCACATTGGCGACTATCCATTATTTGATAGGTTGCGAAGCTCTATCAAGCAGGGCGGCCAGTTCGGTCCTAGCGCTCTTTCCTTGGCCAAGCATTCAGCTCTCCACCTCGTGGCGACACGCCGGGCAAGGTGCCACCCGGACGGAACGTTTCACGCGGCTGGGAACTCCGGTGTAAACAGCCATGACAACCCACGGGAGATCTTGCAAGAGCTCCGGCCGGCCCAAGGAATCCCAAGCCCTTTCGCACAGGAAAAATGGCCGGAATTCCACGTCATCGCTCGATGGGATGCAATGATGACCCTGCGCAGCAATATGGTCTTCATTAAACGTCCGGCTTGTTGGGAGTAGCGTTCCCGACGACGTCGATCGGGCTCGACGGCTCCGAAGATACGACCGAACGCGAGTGGAAAGATGAAGCCACGTAAGAGCAGGCTATCGACCGCTGCGCGGGCGAACTCATAGTCTGCGCGATCGCGGTCACGATGTTAACTTGGGGCTTTGTATTCCGGCCGTGGCCGTCATTGCGCAACCTTGGAGGCAGCGTCGACCGCCGCTCCGAGCACGATAGCTGGAGACCGAAGCGGCAAGGAAAGCTGCATGCTCGATCTTCCCGACATTCACGCCTTCATGTCGGTTGAAAATTCTGCCGAGCAGCAGACCCTCGCTGAGTTTCCGCTCAGGCCTGCAAACTGCTCTGGGCGAGCTTGGCCGCTTTTCCGATTTTTGCAACGTCCGATTTTGATCCTTCCTCCTGGAGCATCAGGATCCCTGGTGTCGTCAGCCCAAAGATCTTCGCAAATCCAGCTTCTCGGTACGTGCGTCGAATATGCCTGGGGGTCGATATCTCGGCATCGATGAGCTCAAGATAGGCCAGCTTGGACACGAGCTGCAACTGTGCTTCATCTGTGATGGTTGCCGGGAATGAGACCGTACTCAGGATACGAAGGAAGTCGAGAGGCGTCATTTTAAGAATGCGCGAAATGTGCGGTTTCGGCGTCCCCGTCGAAATTTTCACCCTTTTGGAAAGGGAGTGGGAGCCGGCTCATTCGCAGTTAACGTGTTCCGGTCGTGCCGGTGGTGCCTGTGCCTGGAACTAGACCAAAGCCGCCGCCGGAGTTGCCACTGCTGCCGCTAATCGCCGCGGCGAACATGGCAATACCCGCTCCGGCAGCAAGCCACTGCTCTGACGTCAATCCGCCCTGCGCATTGGCAGTAGCAACGTTGCCTCCGGCCGGGCCAGGCGTAGTCGGAGGTGCCAGGTTCTGCGCGAGTGCTGCAGACATTGCGAACGCGCACCAGGCCGTGGCGGAAATGAGCTTCATGTACTTCACGGGGACCTCACCGAGAGTCACGTCAATGGACACGCCGCCAAGGTTGGACAGGCGCAGCGTTCATGGTGCTCTTCACCCATCGAAGTGTCTCCACCGTATTCTGTGGTTGCCGTCAGAAGACTTCGCCTTTTCAGCAAGGGTTTTCCCTGAAAGCACGATGAAGCCCACCGGGAAGCGCTAGCGCACCACGTCACCAGGTTGCTAGGACGACAATGTGTTCCCACCAAGCCACGCTGGGTCGCCTGGGCGGCTTTCGCGTTCGCTGATGAGTTCCTTTTCGGAAGCGAACAGCCCTCCGAGCCATCGAGCCGAGATCGCTCTCCAGGTTTCGCTCGCGATTTCCAGCCAGATGCCAAGCAGGTCATCGATCGCTGACTTGAAGGCTTGGTCCGGCCCGACATTTTCCCCAGTGAAGGCAAGGACTGATGCGCTGCGCAAATGCCACGGCTGGACGAGCAGTGACTGCCTACGAGGAACTGCCGCGGTGGGCAAGTCGATGGACCTGCCGTCTGAAATCAGCCATCTCGATCACCGCCCGTCCAGCCCAGTTCGATTTTTGACTGCCGAAACGAGCCCCTTCCCCGCATCGTTCGGCGAAAAAGGGGGCGATAGAGCGCCATTGGCATTCGCTGCATAGGCGGTAGCACTGAAAAATGAAAGACCAACTACAAGGCGTTCGGCCCGCGGTCTCGATTCACGCGCAAGCACCTATGGCAATGCTATCTTGCCCTGCTTTTGGATATCGCGGCCCTTCCCTGCGCCGTGATCCGGAGGACTATGGCCCTTGCGTCAGTCAACGGAGCGTTGACGACGGGTAGTTGAGCTTCGATCAGTTCTGCAGCCTCAAGGACAATCGCATTTCGAATGTCGGCTACATCATGAAGTTCAAGCGGAAACTCAGCATCTTTGATGCGCCGCAAAAAATCCATTGGCATGCCACCCCTCCCAAAGGGCGAAAAACTGGTGAGCTTGGCGAGTTCTGCACATGATTGTATCTATGCCCTCGCTCGACCTATCAATGACCGACAAGCTTTCGGCCGGTCGCAAAGCGCACGGTAACGCCTACCCAAGGAAATTCGTGGTAAAGCTAGCGCAGCATGTGCGATACATCGGCTTTCGACGACCTGATGGAGTGGCCTGGCTTCGATCGACTGTACGAGCTCGAGGCAATCCTTGTGCCCGCCAATGCAGCGGAAAAATCGCAGTGCTGCGCCGTCGTCGTCGGCAAGTCTGGGGGCTCGTGGCCTAAAGGCCGCGGTCCCTGGCTGAAGAAAAACACCCGATGTGCTGGCGTTGGGCGCGCTGTGGTGCCCGCACGCTGTCGGCCCGCAGTGCCTGTCTGACCAGACGCCCAGAGCTAGTAGCCGACTTCAGCAGGAACTGAAATCCACGAGTGTCCGAGTCGGAAGCGGTCGACCCCAATCACGACTGCGCCGGCGGTATCAGGATCGCCCGACGCAAGTCGCGATCCGCTCAGCATACTCATTTGGGACCTCGCTCTGCAAAATCCCAATCAGGCAATGAAGACGGGATTGGCCGGACGCCGCGCGATGACTGCGTCCGGCCATAAGCCAAGTGGGTCGCCAGTTATGCGATCTGCACTTCAATGCGCCGCGGCTGCGCATGCTCGGCTTTTGGAATGCAAAGTTTCAGCACGCCCTGCGCCAGTTCCGCCGACACCTTTTCGGTGTCCAATTCCTTGCTGAGCGTGAACACGCGCCGGAACCTTGCCAGGCCCACTTCGGTGTGATGGGAAGTCAACCCATCAGGAACAGTGAGATCGCTCTCGGCCTCGATGGTCAAGGTGTCTGATTCGACTTGCAGCGTTAACTTGTCACGGCTCACCCCTGGCAGGTCGGCATAGAGCGTGATGCCGTTGGCGTCCTCGACCACGTCCACAGGCGGCGTCAACGCCGCGTCGCTGTAACGCGAACGATCCTGCGAGGCAGTGCCGCTACGAGGAGAGTTGCTGGTGGTAGTGTGAACATCGTTGCGCATGGCGTTTACTCCTTTCTAAGTTGGCAACGTCTGGGGTCACTGGATAGTGATGCGGCGCGGCTGCGCAGAAGCCCGACGCTGGACAGTGATGTGCAGCACGCCGTCACGCAATTTCGCGTCCACTGCCTCTGGATCAGCGTCATCGGGCAACGTCAGCACCCGGCGGAAGCGCCCCTCGAAGCGTTCATTGATGTGCACGGCCACCTTGGCTTGGGCATCTGGCAGCGGACTCTTGCGCTCACCGGCGATAGTCAGCAGACCGCGCTCAAGATTGACCTCGAGCGTGGCCGGATCGACGCCTGCTGCGAAGGCATAGATCTCGATCGTCTTGGACGTGCCGCCGACGTTTAAGGCGGGGAACCCGTTGCGGGCAAAGCCGCGAATGCTGGGCGATAGATCGAAGGCCTGCTGCACATCGCGCTGCAGGCGATCCATCTCCGCGAAAACGTCGCGAGGGAACAGGGATCGGTACATGGCGAAAACCTCCATTCAAAGCGTTGAACAGAGCGCCGGAGGCGTCTCCAGCGCTTCCGACAAGTGACATAGCGATTCAGCGAAAAGATTCAAGAGATAAAAAAAACTATCCCGAGCCTGGGCGCGATTGCTACCCCAAGGATAGACGGCACGATCGGTAACTTCATTGCCACAAGCAGCCGGCGCGCCGCGTAAGTGCACCGGATGGCAATCGAGGCTTCTGGTTTCTGCTGGGTCAATGCGGACCTACGCGGCCGCCTTTGTATCGATACCGCTACACAGCGGTTGCTGAGCCCTCCAGATCTTCCTCGCGCGGTCCGATTGCAGGGTCTTGAGACGGCCCCTTTGTTTTACCAGACCGGAGTCCACTGCGGCGCCGTTGGTCCTCTCGGCTTGAAGCTCCTCGTCAATGGCAGACCACTGACCGCCAGGGTTAAGTTCCACCAAGCGTCAGCGATAAGTCTTGTCGACTGACTGGAATAGCGGGACGGTGAGGGAGCGAAGCGTTTGCATGCACGCAGCTTCATGGCTGCGTCCGCCTGCAAAGCGATCAATCATCGCGATCCGGTGGAACGGCACCCAACCTCGCGCGACCCGAGTCGAAATTGAGCGATACAGAGCTCCTCGCGTATGCGTCCGGCCAAGTCATCTTGAACTGAAGAGAAGCGGCGGCAAGGATCGCGTCCACGTAACTTAGGTGGACGCGATGACAAGCGAGAAGACACAGTCCCGGCGACGCTACAGCGCTGCGGCTAAAGCCCAGGTGATAGCCTAATGCAATGAGCCCGGCGCGTCGGTGGCCAAGGTAGCGATGGCGCACGGCATCAACGCCAACGTCGTGCACCGCTGGCGGCAATTGGCCCGCGAAGGCCAAGTGAGATCCGTCAAGGCTGGCGAGTTCATCGCACTGCCGCTGATGGCGTCACCCGAGGCTGCTGCCTCGTCGGCAGACATCCGCGTCGAACTGCGCCGCGGCCCGATCACGATGACCATCACATGGCCGGCCAGTGCCGCAACGGACTTCGCGATCTGGACACGCGAGTTGCTGCGGTGATCCGTGTGGAGGCGGTGTGGCTGGCCTGCGAGCCGCTGGATATGCGCGCTGGAACCGAGTCGGCGTTGGCCCGCGTGGTCAAGGTCTTCGGCGAGGCCAGGCCCCACCACGCCTACCTGTTTGCCAACCGACGGGCCAACCGCATGAAGGTGCTGGTACACGACGGCATCGGTGTGTGGCTGGCAGCGCGGCGGCTGAACAGCGGCCGCTTCGTCTGGCCCAGGGATGGCAGCACGCTGTCGCTGACCCACTCGCAGCTGAACGCCTTGGTGCTCGGACTGCCGTGGCAGCGTGTCGGCGAGGCCGGCGTGATCAAGGTGGTGTGAGCCCTTCCATTGCGGACTGTGCCGATGGTGGCCGGCTGAGCCTGCTGGCACCATCACCGCCGTGATGAACTGCAGCAGCGCCAACGCCCTTGATGCAGCTCCTGATCCGGCGTTCTCGGGCATGAGCTTCGCCGAGGTGTGCGCCTTGGCTAGCCGACTGCAGACCGAGGTACGGCACGCCCAGGCGCTGAACGCCAAGATGGCCCATGAGATGGCCGTGCTCAAGCGGCTGAAGTTCGCCGCCAGCGCCGAACGCTTCAGTCCCGAGCAGCGCAACCTGCTGGAAGAGGCCATCGACGAGGACCTGCAAGCCCTGGAGCGCGAGGTAGGCAAGCTGCAGTCGCCAGCCAAGGCAGCAGGGGAGAAGCGGACCCCGAAGCGGCAGGCGCTGCCGGCCCACCTGCCGCGCTACGACATCCACCACGAACCCGACGACACCACCTGCACCACACCGGGCTGCGGCTGCCAGATGAAGCGCATCGGCCAGGACGTGGCCGAGAAGCTCGACTATGAGCCTGGACGCTTCAGCGTGCAGCGCCATGTGCGCGGCAAGTGGGCCTGTACCCGGTGCCAGACGCTAGTCCAGGCACCAGTGCCGGCCTGCGTGATCGACAAAGGCATGGCCACCGCGGGCCTGATGGCGCACGTGGCAGTGGCCAAGTACATCGACCACCAGCCGCTGTACCGCCAAGAGGCGAGCCTGGGTCGCGCAGGCTTCCCAGTGCCGCGCTCCACCCAGGCCGAATGGATCGGCGCCATCGGCGTGGAACTGGCGCCGTTGGTGCAGGCCATGCGCGAGGACCTGCTCGGGCACCACGTGCTGCACTCCGACGAGACCCCGGTGGCGATGCTCAAGCCAGGTCATGGCAAGACGCACAGAGCCTACTTGTGGAGCTACTGCACCACGGTCTGGGACGAGGTCAACGCCGTGGTCTTCGACTTCGCCGAAAGCCGTGCCGGGCACAACGCACGGCGCTTCCTGGGCATCGCCGAAGACGGCAGCGGCGGCTGGCGAGGTACGCTGATCTGCGACGACTACGCGGGCTACAAGCAGGTGATGAGCGCTGTCGTGACCGAGGCCGGTTGCCTGGCGCACGCACGGCGCAAGTTCCATGAGCTGTGGGCCAACCACAGCAGCATGCTTGCCGAGGGGGTGCTCAAGCTGTTCGCCAACCTCTACGACATCGAACGCGAGGTCAAGGACCTCGGGCCGGGCGAGCGGCTGCGCGTGCGGCAAGCCAGGTCCAGGCCGGCGGCCGACTTGTTGCCTGGTTGATGGCTAATCGTCAGAAAGTGCCAGATGGCAGTGCAACGGCCAAGGCCATCGACTACAGCCTCAAGCGCTGGGCTGCGCTGACGCGCTTCATCGACGACGCCGACCTTGCCGCAGACAACAACCGCATCGAGAACCTGATCCGCCCCATCGCGTTGGGCAGGAAGAACTGGCTGTTCGCCGGTAGCCTGCGCGCGGGCCAGCGCGCCGCCGCCATCATGAGCCTGCTGCACACCGCCAGGCTCAATGGCCATGAGCCATACGCTTACCTCAAGGACGTACTGCAGCGGCTGCCGATCCAGCGAGCATCCGCACTGCGTGATCTGCTGCCGTACCGCTGGACGCCCGCGGCCTGAACTGCGGCATCTCCGGCGTCAAGATGACTTCGCCTGGCGCATACGTCGCAGTAGCCGGCCAGCAAGATCGGGAAGTTGATGCCGCACTACTGAATGGAACCCACGAGCTCAGCCAATAGAGCGGCGCGCCGCAGCCGTTAAGCTTTCGCCCGCGGCTTCATGCGGAAGCTGATGCCCATGCGGTTAATGGCGTTCATCGCGGCGATGGTGAGGGTCAGGTTGACCAAGTCCTTCTCGCCGAACACTGCCAACGCCGCCTCGTAGGCTTCATCGGAAGCGTGTGTTTCGCTGACGCGGGTGACTTCCTCGGACCAGGCGAGGGCCGCTCGCTCTTGCTCCGAGAACAGGTACTCCGCTTCGTGCCACACCGGCACGAGGACTACTTTCTCAACCGACATTCCGCCAGTCATCAGGTCACGGGTATGGATGTCGATGCAGTGGGCACAGCCATTGATCTGCGAGACTCGCAGGAACACCAGATGGATAAGCTGGCTGGGCAAGGACGTGCCAGAGGTGACGAAGTGATGCAGGCCACCGATGGCCTTGGCGCCCTCCGGGGATACTTGGAACCAAACTGCGCGGGTCATGAAACGCTTTCTTCAAGTTGAGACTGGATGCGGCTGCAGGAGCAACCTGGTCCCAAGACGTTTGACGTGATCGCGTTGTGACAGTCGCAGGGGAAAGAAATGTCGCCCCAGGCCTCAGGTTCCTGGTGGCGGCGCGTTTGGCCGGGAGCTCAGGAGACGAGTGGCTTCTCCTTCAACGTTGCCAACTTCACCGGATTCCGCTGGATGCGAACCCGAGAGACCTGGACATTGGTGAACTCAAATGTCTGTACGGAGTCAAGCGCACCATCGATGTAGCGCAGGAGGGACCATTCGCCATTCAGTATGGCCAGCTCAAGTCGCATAGCGTCACCGTGGCGAAGGTGCATCGCGTAGTAAAGCTGAGCGATGCGTTGAGCGCCAAACAAAGGCCTCGCCAAGCTTGGCCTGACGTCGCCAAAGTCGCCCAGCATCTCCGCTTCCTCTGCGAGCAGCCTCTTAATGCCCTCAAGGTGACCGCTCGAAATTGCTTGAACGAGTCGTCGCAACAGTTCCAGCTGAGCCACTGCTGGCATTGGCGGCGCCTTCATGCCCGCTGATTCGCGTGCGTTCTCCAGCCTTCGCTTGGCTCTATGGACAATCTGCCGGGCGGAGGCTTTGCTTCGGCCAATGGCCTCGGCTACTTGCTCGTACTCAGCGTCAAACACCTCACGCAGCAAAAACGCGGCCCGCGCTTCCGGCGACAGGCAGTCCAGAAGTAGCAAGAAGGCGATGGACACATTGTCGGCGGTCTCACACGCTTGCTCAGGCGTGGTCGGCGCCTGTTCCAGTAGCGGCTCGGGGAACCACGCGCCCGCGTACGTCGCTCTCCGCAGTTTGGCCGCCCGAAGACGGTCAATCGCCATCCGCGTGGTCACGGTCACGAGCCAAGCTTCAGCATTCAAGACTTGGGCCTGGGACGACTTCGTCTCCTCATGCCAGCGCAACCATGCGTCCTGCACCAAGTCCTCCGCCTCCTGTACGGACGAAAGCATGCGATAGCCAATAGCCATCAACCTGGGACGCACGTTCGAGAACAGTTCGGTAGACGCGGACGACATGGCGAGCAAGTCTAGTACGAAGGTCAAGCTCCTTGGTGGGCGTGGCCATCTCCTCGGCGCGAGCTAGTTTCGGCCATCCGTCTACGACGTAGGGGGTGATGCCATACTTCATCGCTACCCTGCTCCTGTAATCAAGTCCACCTAAGTTGGGTGGACGCGATCCTTTCTGCCGTCAGCCCCGGTTTCAAGATGACTTGGCCGGACGGATACCTCCTCGCGCCGAAGAGAGCGGCGTACCTCTCATCTGCTATGGCCTTCATCAATCTGAACCTTTCCTCCCACTCGGTGGAGTGTTCCGACGGCCAGTGATCGAGCGCCTCGTACAGATCTGCTTCCGCATCGGTCCAGGCCCCGAACAGCTTCTAAAACGTCCCGCCAGACATTCGCATCCTCCAGAATCAAAATCGTGAGGCGAGAATCTAAAAGAGCTAAGTCAGTACGTAATGTAGGAACTCACCGCATGCAACTCTCTCCGCTTCTAAAAAGTCTGCGCCCCCAAGCGGCAGGCCCCTCGTGCTCCTCGAGCGCAGGCCACCCGTCCTCAAGCTACCATCGGGAACCGTAGTGTCGGTAGCCAAGGACGGGGTTCGCACCGGAGCCCTTGCACTACGCGCCGGCCCTCGCCGCGAGCGCTGCTTAGACGCCCGCGCCCACGGCGGCGTCCGGACGAAAACGCTTCGGAACCCAGATCTCAGTGCCGACTGGAACGTCCGCCTTCGAGGCGCTTGGAAGGACGCAAGTCCAGCGAGGCTCGACAAGCGGTGGGGAGAAAAAGGCGCGCTCGATCCTGAGCGTCGCCGTGGCGACTTCACCGTCGGGTAAACGTAGCTCAACCAGAGGCGCCTCCGGGCCCGTGTACTCGTCAATTTTCGGACAAGGAACGACGACCAACCCGCGTCCAGAAATCTGAAAAGAGTCTTCGACAGTCAAAAGTTTTCGCATCGCTGGCAGCTCGATCAGGTATTCGTGACTCCCTTTGCACAAATCTTAGCGAGCCGATTCGTCTGTTGCCCAGGAGCCGATCACGCATCGCGCCACTGGCCAAGCCTCGCCCTCACCCGTGCCCACGGCCGAGGTCCAAACCGCTCTCATCTATGCGCCCGCATTCGCAAGCCGCTCGCTGCACGTGAGCCCGGTGTGGTGCCGTCCAGTTCGTGTGGCCTGGGCTCAGACCTTGTCGACCTGATCACCGAAGACGGATGGGCACGCGAGCGCGCATGAGTCAGATGTAAGCCGTGCGGCTCGATCAGATCCGGTCGTTTGGGCCATCGAGCGTTGCGTTGCTGCCAGCTCCCGCAGTCGACCTTCCGAGCCACCATGGTCTTGCGGCGCTCGATGGGCGACCCGATGTAGATGCAGTCGCCCATTGCAACTTGTGTTTTGGGGGCGAGGCGTCCCAATGCCCTACACCGCCATGTGCAGAGACAATGCCGACGTAGCTGTACGGCACCGCTCGAAGGAGAGGATCTCTGCCGACAGGCCTTCGATCTCAGCGCGATCGCAATACAAGGTCTTTCATACGCTGCAGCTTTGGCGACACGACCGGTACAGTCAGCATCGTGCTTACCACCGCCATGATCAACAGCGCTGTAAAGGTCTCGTTAGTGATGATCCCCTTGTCCAGCAGCACGTTGGCGAAGATGATCATGATGAGGGCTTTGGTCTGCAGCAGCCAGCCGATCAGTGAGGCTTCCCCGGGTCGCCAGCTCAACAACCGCCCTGCCAGGCGAAGCCCGATCAGCTTGCCAGCCACCGAAGCAACCAGCAGCACTGCCGCCACGAGGAAGACCTCCGCGCCGCCTACCTGCCAATTGGTACGCAGGCCGGTGCTGAGAAAGAAAACTGGCATGACGACGAGCAGCACGTTGTGGCGCAGCCAGTCCATCTGCTGCTGGTCAAACCACTCCGCGTCCATCACTGCGCCGGCGATGAATGCACCTACCATGTAATGCAGGCCCGACCAGTCGGCGCCGAGCCCGCAGGCCGCCAACCAGATCAGCCCGAGATACCAGCGATCGCGCTCCGGAACGAAGACCATCAGTCGACGAAAAAGGATCGAAGCGACTGCGAACGCTGCCAAGAAGCCTGCCTGCCTGCCGACCCGCTCCCAATCCATGAGGATCAGTGCCAAGACGCCCCAGATGGCGATATCGTCCAGGCTTGCGTAACGCAGGATCCGCTGGCCGATAGGCTGGCGCAGGATCTGAAGCTTCTCCATCAGCAGGATGAGAATAGGCAGGGCTGTCACCGCGCACGACATGCCGATGCCCAGCACGAACTGCCAAGACGTCCCACGTACCCCCATCCAGCCGGGGTAGGGCAGCAAAGCGAGCGCCGCGACCGCGCCGAAGGCCATCGGTACGCCGAGCGCCAGTCCTGCTGTGACGCCACTTTCGCGACGATGCACCCAAGCCTTGCGCAAGTCGAGCTCAATGCCTGCGATCCAGACGAACATCATGACAGCCCACTGAGCGACGGCGTTCAGCGACTGTACAACCGGCCCGTTGAAGACGAATGTGTAGTAATCGGGAAACGCCGCACCCAGCACGCCCGGCCCCAGCACGATGCCAGTGATGATCTGCACCACCACCAGCGGCGCAAAGTACTCAGTGCGCCCCAGGCGCCAGACGAGGTACGGCACCGAAAAGATGATCAACATCGCGACCAGGAAAATCTCGGAAGTAGTCATTCAAGCGACGTTTGAAAGCGGGCCGGAAGCGCAACCTGCAGAGATCCAGCGGCGCGAGACAGTTTTGCTGACGTGTGTTTGATCGTAAGCAAGCTATTGGGGAGCGCCTAAATGTAGCGGAGCGCGCAGACCGAAGATCGGCCCACTACCTACGGTGGTTCCCTATGCGCGATTTCGGCCGATTCCTAGGTATTAGCGTGGAAAGCGGCGCCGGCACTTCAGCAGACGGGGAGCCCGGAATGAGGCTGTCCCCCGGATGACGGGCTAAAAGCAGATCGGTTGATGATGGCGTACAGCGTCTTCTCCTACAACCGTTCAACGCTGAGAAAGGGACTTTTTAGCTGGCCGGATTCATCATCGGTTGACGGCACGGATGCTCATGAGCGATCGAATTTAGGAGGTGAGTTGTCTGAGAGTTTTCCGGGGGTCTCGGAGTGTTTGGCAAATCCTCATCGGCGTTCGTCGGCTGGGCCTGCGTCTCATGCGGAGCATTCCTGAAGACATGCCGAGGCCTCTCCGAGGCCCCGGCTGAGCCACTCCTGATTCACCCGCCTCCTTTTTTCAGCTCAGCAACGACGATTTCGCTAGGTTCTGGCGCTGGGCGTCGCAACCCTCATATCTCAATGGCTGGCTGTGTTCGCACAGACGGGCAAAGTACCGTCATCTGAAACGCCCCCGAGTTCGCCGCTGCATGAGCTACCGCTTCTGCTACGCGCTCCAGGGGAAAAACAGTCGGTGTGAATTGCGCCAGGTCGAGGAGACCGGCCCGGATCAATGCCACCAATCGCCCCGGAGCCCAGCGCGGATACATCCACTTGCCCCGCACGGTGACGTCGTTGCGCATGAGCCAAGGGTAGGGCAACGAGAACTCGTCCCCGCCCTCCATGCCAACGCCGCCCATCAGAATCACTCGCCCACCCGGGCGCACGGTCATGGCGGCGGCGCGCACCGCCGAGGCCGGCACCGAGGGCGGCATGAGATCGAGCACGCAGTCGATCGGCCCCAGCGCTGCTGCCCGCATCGCGACAAGATCGACTGCTGCATCGCCTGACAGCACGACCGTGCGGACGCGGTCGCCGAAGCGGCGCACGAGCTCGTCGAGCATCGCTCGGTTGCGCCCCGGCGCGACGACGCACCCGGCCCCCAGGGCCAATGCGACGGCAACACCTGCGCTGCCGAAACTGCCGGTTGCCCCGTGAAGCAGCAAAGTCTCGCCTGCTTGTAATTCGGCGGCCAGCAGCCCCCCGAAGGGCACCAACAGTGTGCCCAAGGCACACCACTGCAGCGCCTCTTTCGTCCCGATCTCCCCAAGCGGCGTCACGTTCTCGGTGGGCACGAGGATCTGCTCGGCCCATCCACCATCACCGACCCACGCGCGAAGCCGCTGAGGGCCCGCCCCTGGCGCGATCAATCCCTGCAACATGATGTCCGGTGTCAAGGCATCGTCCCTCGCTCGGATCGTCGGATCGCAGTAGACCCAATCACCAGGTTTGAGCTTCGTGGCATCGTTGCCAGTTGCCCTCACCCGGCCGATAGGGCCCGGGCCGGGCACGGCAGGCAAATCAAACGGGTAAGTACGTTGCCCGCCGAACACCTCGCCTGCGTATGACAGCACCCGGGACGCCGTAACATCCACGATCACCTCGCCGCTGCCCAAGACCGGCGGGGGGACATCGCGGACCACGAGTGGCGCACCGATGCGCTCGAAAACAACTGCTTGCATAGGTCGATCTCCAATGATGAGCCTGCAGTCTCTCCAACTCGTTCCGGGCCATCCAGACATGGCACTATCCTGGGATCGAGCAATCCTCGGACCGATTCCCATGACCTCCCAAGCAGCGCTAGGCGACTTCCTTTATTCGCGCAGAGCCCGAATGCGGCCCGAAGCTGTCGGTCTGCCCAGCGGTCCACGTCGTCGCACACCCGGCTTGCGTCGCGAAGAAGTGGCCGAGCGCGCCGGCATTTCGACGGATTGGTATGTTCGACTCGAGCAAGGTCGCATGGTGAGCCCATCGAGCAGCACCATCGACGCGTTGGCCCACGCACTGCGCCTTGATGCGCAGGAGCATGCCCACCTTCGACAACTTGCCGGCCACGCGCCAGCAAAGACGTTCGTGCGCGAAACGGTGCCGCAGACGATTCGCAAGATCGTCGCCGGCCTGCCCCATCCGGCGTATGTCACCGGCCAGCGCTGGGATCTTCTCGCATGGAACGACGCGACGATCGAGCTGTTCTGCGACTTCAACGCCCTGCCGAAGGTCGAGCGGAACATCCTTGTGTTCGTCTTCGCCGATCCGCGGGCGCGTGCCCTCTTCGGCGACGGCTGGCCGACCGTCGCACGTGCCATGTTGGCGCAGTTTCGTGCCGTGCACGCCCTTTGGGCCGGGGATCCGGCCTTTGCCGAGCTGGTCGAGCGGCTGCACGAATCGAGTTCGGAATTCGTCGTTTGGTGGCCAGACCACGACATTCGCGCACCTTTGTCCGGACGCAAGACGTTGCACCACCCGACCAACGGCTTGATGCGCTTCGATCACGCCAGCTTCCAGGCAAACGACAATCCGGCGCTGAAGCTGGTCATCTACACGCCAGCTTGACAGCCGCAGCTTCGGCGTCCGCTTTGCATGCGAAAACAAAGTTTTGTCGACGACTTTTCGGTTACTCGCTACGGGTGACCGCTCGCATGCCGACACCAGTGTGAACGACACACGGCAAGGCACGGTTCTCAGCCAAATTCTCTCTCAGCAAAGCGTCAGAGCCGGCTTGGAGCAATGTCGCTCGAGCAGGCGAGCTCCACCGGTCTGAGCGAGCATCTGTCGCACGGCCCCCTGCGACCCATCAAACAGGTGAGCGATCTGATGAAGGGTTCAGCCAGTTTTCCGGCACTTCGGCATCAATGCCACCTGGCTGTTCCAGCAGCAGGTTCGTACCCGGAACTTCATCTACAACATTCCCTCTGCCTACGCAGTTCATAGCTTAGAGCATTGAACGGTTGAATCCACCGTCTTCACCGGTAGGGGCGCGCTTGGGTCACGCCACCATCCACCACCAGGGTGGCACCCATCACGTAGTCTCCTGCACGCGAGGCCAGGAAGATGGCTGCGCCGGCAATGTCGTCCGGCGTGCCGATGCGCCGGGCGGGAATGTGCCCCGACAGTGCCTCCCCATGGTCGCGCGCATTGCGGTTCATCTCGGAAGGAAACGCCCCGGGCGCAATGGCGCTGACTGCGATGTTGTCCTGCGCCAAGCGCATCGCCATGCGCCGCGTCAGGTGAATCAATCCTGCCTTGCTCGCGACGTAAGAGTAGTTTTCCTGCGGGTTGAGCCCGATGCCGTCGGTAGAAGCGATGTGAATGATCTTCCCAACCCGCGCTTTTGCCGCGGCGCGCAGCGGTGCGATGAGCGCCTTCGTCAGGAAGAAAGGCGATTTCAGGTTCAGGTCGACCACTTTGTCCCAGCCGCTCTCCGGAAAAGCATCGAAGTCTTCACCCCATGCTGCGCCGGCGTTGTTGACCAGGATGTCCAACGTCGATTCATGACGGGCATAGGCATCGGCCATGGCCTGGCAGCCCCCCACCGTGGACACGTCGTGCGGCAGCGAAATGCAGTGGCCCGTGCTCGAGAGTTCTCGCGCGGCCAGGTCGCAGGCTTCGGCCTTTCGCGCACTGATGTAGACGCGTGCGCCATGTGCAAGAAACCCCTCAGCGATCATGCGGCCTATGCCTCGTGAGCCGCCAGTAATCAGCGCCGTACGGCCCTGCAGCGAGAAAAGATTCTGGACGCTCATGGCAATGTCGCTACCGCACCGGTGCCTATGGACGTGCTTTGCTCGGCGGGCGCCTCGAGGCGCGATCGCCGCACATAGGCGATTCCGTCGAACAGGCGGCGCGCCGTGCGCGTGAAGTGCACTTCGCGCACCGACCATTTGTCCTCGCCCGCATGCTCGACATTCGCGAAGATTTTAAGCACCCCGCTCGGATGGCCAATGCGAATGCGCGTCGGGCCGGCATGCGTGCCGCGCGCTTCGGCTGGAATTGTTCCCGCGATCTGTGCCGCAACAGAGAGGCAGACCGAGCCGCCGCCGGGGAATGCCTTGTGCATGGCACCACCATTGAGCACCATGCGCGCGACGAAGTCGATCTCTGCTGCCTGCACGACGCGGTTTCCGGCAATGGTCCGGTAATCCTGCGCTTCGCTAATCAAGATCTGGTATGGCGTGAGGATCCCCGACGACGGAAGATTGCAACGTTCGACGACCCAGCGCCTCACCTCCTCGGCCATCTCGTAGATCTCGGAACCGAGCTGCCCCGGCAGTTCCGTGCCACTGATTCCCAAGTCCGCCGCGCGAATGAACACACATGCCGTGCCTACATCGACCACCGACACAGGTATTTCGCGGCCGAGCCTCGATACATGTACCCAATCGCGCGCCTGCCCCGTGGGCAGGAGCTTTCCGGTCGTGGAGCCGCTGGTATCGGAGTAATCCAGTGCCACCTCTGCGCCGGTTCCCGGCACACCATCCACTTCGCTATCGCCCTCCACACGCGGCTCGCCGTCGGCGCATTGCACGGACATCCGAAGGATCTTTCCGGTGTTCGTGTTGTGCACCCGAACGGTGGTGACGGGTTCTTGCACAGGAACCAGCTGCTCCTGCAGCGCATAGACCCCTGTGGCCGATGAAATGTTGCCGCAGACAATCTCGAAACTGACGGTTGGCTGGTCGATGCCGATCTGCACGAAGGTGTAGTCGATGTCTGCATCGGGTCGCGACGGCGGCCCGATGATGGCGCACTTGCTCGTCAAGATGTCGGCGCCGCCGAGCCCATCGATCTGACGCACGTCCGGGCTGCCGAACAAAGCCAGCAGGAATTGAAGGCGCGCATCCTCATCGGCGGGCACATCTTGCTGCGAGAGAAAAACAGCCTTGCTCGTGCCACCGCGCATCAAGGTGACCGGTACGTTGATTTGTTCTTTCATCGGCCCAGTATGCAGTTGCATTCGGCCCGCTGTCCTTTCAGTTTGGCTGGCCATTGTTTAGCCAGTCTGATTGCTTCGAATGCTTTAGCGCCGCTAAAGAATGCCGAGCAGAAATCCAATGACCACGACGGCTTTCGTCTCAATACTTCCTGTCGCTGTGGCCAGTTCCACACGAACAGGAGACACTTTTTGAAGATCATCAAGCGAACGGAATCCCCTTTCCGTGACACCCCCGGCGGCATGGTGCTTGTCGCCACACGCATGGCGAGCCAGCCACCCCAGTTCCCGCCGATCGAATTCGTTCACGACGACCAGAAGGTCGAAGAGGTCGAACTCGGCCCCACGGGCTCCCTCTACAGCTTCACGATCGTCCACCCCGGCAAGGAGAAGCAGCCCTATGGCCTGGCCATGGTCGACTTCGCGCCCGGCGTTCGTGCGTTCGGGCGACTGCTGTTCGGCAACCAGCCGCCCGCCATCGCCAGCCGCCTGCGGGTGGTGCCCTTCACGTTGCCGGACGGCACCCCCGACTATGCCTTCCAGGAGTAATGCGAGATGAAGCAACCACTGATCACCGGGGTCGGTATCACGGACTTCGGGCGCTTTCCTGAATTGACCGAAGAGGCCATGGCCCAGGCAGCAATTCTCGATGCCCTGGCCGATGCCGGCACGCAGCTTTCGGAGGTGCAGGCGTTCTACTGCGGCAACGCGCTCGGAGCCATGCTGCCCGGCCAGCGTACATTGCGCGAGCTGCACGTCAACGGCGGTGCTGTCTACAACGTGGACAACGCTTGCTCCAGCGGCGCCACTGCGTTGAATCTCGCGCTGCAGGCGCTCAAGGTCGGCCAGTACGACACCGTGGTGGTGTTCGGCATGGATCACCTGAGCAGCCTCGGTGGCGGGCCGCTGCCGCTCAGCCAGAAGGACTGGAACAACCGGCGCGGAATGATCATGCCGGCCCTGTACGCCATGCGCGCAAGGCGATACATGCACGATCACGGCCTTACGCTTGAGACGCTGGCGGACATCTCCGTCAAGAATCGAAAGCACGGTGTCCTGAATCCCATCGCCACGTTCGCCAAGCTGGCGAGCCGCGAGGAGATCTTGGCGTCCCGCCCGGTGGCCGAGCCGCTCACTCTGCTCCAGTGCTGCCCCGCGGTGGTCGATGGGGCGGCGGCGCTGGTGCTCAGCACCAAGCCTTCCAAGGGCGTCGCAACGCCCGTCCGAGTGCTGGCGTCGGTGGTGCAGTCTGGCTTGTTCGAAACCTCACCTGTCGACATGACTGAGGCCGAGATCACCGCGCGTGCCGCCAGGCTAGCCTATGAACAAGCCGGCATCGGACCGCAGGATCTCAGTCTGCTGGAGGTGCACGACGCGTTCACCATCTCCGAACTGCTCTACTACGAGGCCCTCGGACTTTGCAGCCGAGGCGATGCGGCGATCCTCCTGCAGAGCGGTGCAACCACGCTTGGCGGACGCGTGCCGGTCAACCCCAGCGGCGGACTGATCGCCAAGGGGCATCCGCCCGGAGCGACAGGTGTCGCACAGGTCGTCGAAGTCTGCGAGCAACTGCAAGGCCGTGCCGGCGCAAGGCAGGTCCACGCAGCACGCATCGGCCTCACGCAGGTGACAGGCGGAGGCATCTGGGGCGTGGACCACGCCGCCTGCTCCATCAACATTCTTTCGCTTTGATCGCAAGTACCATGAACCTTACAAGCACAAGTGCGCCTGCATCGCTACACGGCCTCGTTGCCGTCGTGACCGGTGGCGCCAAGGGCATCGGCCTCGGCATCGCCCGCGAGCTCGCACAGGCCGGATGCCGCATCGCGCTCTGGGACTTTGATGAGAAAGCGCTGGAGGGAGCAGAGCTTGCCCTTTCGGGCGAGGGCTTCAATGTGCGGACCTTCAAGGTCGACGTCAGCTCGGTGGAGCAGGTGGAGGCGGCCGTGGCCCGGCTTCTCGCGTCTCATGGCCGCATCGACATCTTGGTCAACAACGCAGGCATCGGTGGCGACAAGCTCGTCTCCAAGATGGATCTCGCATTCTGGACCCGCGTGATCGAGGTCAACCTTCATTCGCAGTTCATCTGCTCCAAGGCAGTACTGGCGCAAATGGCAGAGAACCGGTTCGGCCGCATCATCAACATCGGCTCGCGCGCATGGCTGGGCAACCGCGGCCAGGCGGCCTACTCCGCCTCCAAGGGAGCGGTGGTAAGCCTGACACGCTCGCTAGCGCTCGAATATGCGCGCAAGGGCATCACCGTGAACGCCATCGCTCCCGGCATCGTGGAGACGCCGCTGTTCGAAACGCTGACCGAGGAAGTCCGACAGAGCCTTCACAAGACCGTACCGATGGAACGCATTGCCCAGCCCGAGGACATCGGCCGCGCCGTCCGGTTCTTCGCGGAACCCGGCTCGAGCTACGTCACCGGCCAGCTCCTGTACGTCTGCGGCGGGCGCAGCCTCGGCAGTCCCTCCGTATAGCACGTCGACATCACGACATGAGCAATCCGACAAAACGGAAGGTCGCATGCTTGCCAATGCATTGAGCGGTTTGAAAGTGATCGACTTCACGCAGGTGATGGCTGGTCCGACCTGCACGCTGTGCATGGCGGACCTGGGCGCCGACGTCGTAAAGATCGAGGCGCCCGTCGGCGATCTTTCGCGAGCCCTTTCGCCCTGGGTCCACGGCGAGGGAGTTGCCTTCATGGCGCTCAATCGCAACAAGCGCAGTGTGGTGCTCGATCTCAAACACCCAACGCACTTGCAGGCGGCGCAGGCGCTGGTCGCGCAGGCGGATGTGCTGGTGGAGAGCTTTCGCCCGGGCGTCATGGCGCGCTTGGGGCTGGACTATGCTGCGGTGTCGGCGGACAACCCGCGCCTCATCTACTGCTCGGTCTCAGCGTATGGCCAGCACGGCGACAGCAAGGATCTTCCCGGGGTCGACGGTGTGCTTCAGGCCGTGAGCGGCCTGATGAGCGTCACCGGCGCACGCGATGGGGAGCCGTGCAAGGTGCCGGTGCCGGTGGTCGACTTGGTCACAGGGTCGCTGGCGGCCATCGCAGTCCTAGCCGCCCTCGCGGACCGCCAACGCACAGGACACGGGCAGCACGTCGAAGCCAGCATGTTCGCCA
>Ga0160430_100412_pt1 | contig 25539 bp, 23 predicted proteins | sample HID1971I_E0MG_FD_108274 | JGI IMG/M metagenome (GOLD analysis project Ga0160430, IMG submission 108274) | Enriched millipede-associated microbial communities from UW Madison campus, WI, USA - HID1971I_E0 MG | ecosystem: Host-associated > Arthropoda: Insects > Digestive system > Unclassified ...
CCGTCAGGCCGTATGTGATTCCGATACGGATCCTGGCGTCATTTAGGAATCTTGCTGCGTGATGGCGTCTGGACGTCACGTGGGACTCTTCCCAGGCTGGGCTCGTCGACTTAGGTGTCTGTGACAAAGGTCGGAGCCGAGGAGAACGTCTTCACAGACTGCGCCCGGAGAAGGCGTGGAGACTCAGCGTTGGACGGGGGTTCGATTCCCCCCAGCTCCACCCAGCCGTTGTCACAGTGAGAAGCCCCGTGCTCCTCGACGGTCGTCGAGAAGTGCGGGGCTTCTTGCATGCCCGGGGCCGCTGTTCACACCACCGCTATGCTGCACCGGATGGATCTTCTTCGACTCGCAGGTGCACCGGGCGTGGGCAAGTCGACGACGGCATGGGCCGCAGCGCGGCGCATCGCCGCCGACGGCGCGGCATCCGGTTACATCGACACGGATCAGCTGGGCATGTGCTATCCCGCGCCGGACGATGATGCGGATCGGTGGGTGCTCAAGGAACGCGCGCTGGCGGCTCTCGCCCACGAGTTCCGGCGTGCGGGGGTGGATCGGCTGGTGGTCTCCGGAGTCGCCTGGCCGGACGACCCGCCACCCCTGATCGACGGTGTCTCCGTGCGGTCACTGTGGCTCGACGCCTCGGAGGCCACGCGCCGCCGACGCCTCGCCGTTCGGGGGAGCAGCGAGGAACAGCTCGCGCAGATGCTCTCCGCAGGCACCGCGGAGGCCGCGCGGGTGAACCCTGAGTGGGAGCGCCTCGCCACCGACGGCCTCTCCGCATCGCAGACCGTCGACGAGGTGCTCGCACGATGGCGGCCGAGCCCACCGAGCCCGCTGAGCCCATCGAGCCCACCGGGGGCTCCTCGCGCCGAGGCCGTGCCCGGCGGGGCACGTCGAGCGCGGGCGGCGGATCGAGTGCTGTGGATCACCGGTCCGCGATTGGCGGGTGTCTCTCGCATCGGCTGGGAGATCGTGACCCGGGAGTGGAGCGCGGGGCGGCGCACGGGATTCATCGATCTCGCGCAGCTGTCGTTCGTGTGGAACGTCGACGGGCCGGCGCCCCTGGCGAACCTCGTCGGCCTGCACGCGGCGTTCCGTGAGGTCGGTGCCGACCTCTTCGTGATCGTGGCGCCCCTCGATGTCGGACCGGAGGCCGTGCGTGCGGCCCTGCCGGACTCCGAGGTGTCATTCGTGCGGGTCGTGCCCTCCGCCGCTGATGTCCGCCGGCATGCGCTGTTCCGGCAGCGGGGAGACGGACCGGCCCTCGCCGGCGACGACGTCGTCGGTGCACCGGCGGCCGCGGTGGACACCATCCTCCAGACGTCCGACGCGCAATCGTCGTTGCCGCTGCGGGAGCACGAGGTCCCCGTCGTGACGGGAGGTCTCTCGCCCGGAGAGGCGGCTGCCGCGGTGCGGCGGTCGGCAGAGTGGCCGTCGGATTCGCGACAGCCCTGACCTGGGTGACCGCGGGTGCCCCGGCGCCGATTCCGGGAACCGCCCGGTACGCGCCCCGACACCGGAGGCCCGGCGCCGAGGAGGGGACCTATATTGGGGTCTGTGGACGCGACCTCCGACACTCTCTCGACCGGTCTCACGGACGCGGAGGTCGCCGAGCGCGTCGCGTCCGGGAAGACGAACGCGTTCGCGGCGGATACGAGCCGGAGCGCGTGGAGCATCGTGCGCGCGAACGTCTTCACGCTGTTCAACGGGATCGTGTTCGCGTGCTTCCTCGTCCTGTTCCTCGTCGGTCGCTGGCAGGATGCGCTCTTCGGGCTCGCCGCCTTCGCCAACGCGATCATCGGGTGCATCCAGGAGTTCCGCGCGAAGTCCGCCCTCGATCGCCTCGCACTGATGAACGCACCGCGCGCTCTGGTGCGGAGGAACGGCGCCGAGGCGGAGGTCGCGCCGACGGACGTGGTGCTCGATGACGTGCTGGTGTTCCGGGCCGGCGAGCAGGTTCCGGCGGACGCGGTGATCCTCGCGGCGCGGGGACTCCAGATCGACGAGTCGATGCTCACCGGCGAGTCGGACCCCGTCGAGAAGCAGCCGGACGATGAGGCGCTGTCCGGCGCGGTGGTCGTGGCAGGGGAGGGGACCGCACGGGCGATCCGCGTGGGGGCGGACTCCTACGCCAACCGCTTCGCCGGAGAGGCCAAGCGCTTCTCTCTCGTGTCGAGCGAACTCCGCTCCTCGGTGAACCGGGTGCTGAAGTGGGTGAGCTGGGTGATCGGGCCGGTCGGGCTGCTCGTCCTGAACGCGCAGATCATCGTCACCGGGGGATACGCCACGGTGTTCTCCAGCGGCGCCTGGGTGCAGGCGGTGGTGAACACGATCGCCGCGCTGACCGCGATGATCCCGCTCGGCCTGGTGCTCATGACGAGCATCGCCTTCGCCGTGGGGGCCTCGAGGCTGGCGCGCAGGCAGGTGCTCGTCAACGAGCTCCCCGCCGTCGAGGGGCTGGCACGCGTCGACGTCGTCTGCCTCGACAAGACCGGCACCCTCACCGTGGGCGAGATCGGCTTCGACGCCGCTCACGACCTCGCCGGACTCGATGCCGAGCAGGAGCAGAGCGCAGCGGCGGCTCTGGCCTGGTACGCGGCGTCTCCGGACGCGAACGCGACCGCCCGATCGATGCGCACGGCGTATCCGGTCGCGTCTCCGCTCGTCGTCAGCGGCTACATCCCGTTCTCCTCCGCACGCAAGTGGAGCGCGGTGTCCTTCACCGGGCTGCCGGGCACCTGGGTGATGGGGGCGCCGGAGATGGTGTTCGGCGACGCCGCGACATCGACGGACACCGAGCTCGGACGCACGGTCACCTCGCTCGCGGAGACCGGCCGCCGCACGCTGGTCCTCGGTCACTCGGAGCACGCCCTGTCCGAGGCCGACACCGAGGCCGAGCGCCTTCCCGACGGGGTCACGGCGATCATCGTCCTCACCTTCCGCGAGCAGGTGCGCCCGGATGCCGCGCAGACCCTGCAGTACTTCGAGCGCCAGCAGGTCGGCATCCGCATCATCTCCGGAGACAACCCGCGCACGGTGGCGGCCATCGCCCGCGAGGTCGGCATCGACGTCGCCGAGGGCTTCGACGCGCGGCGGCTTCCCGAGGACGACGCCGAGCTCGCAGACGTGCTCGATCGGGAGACGGTGTTCGGGCGGGTCACACCCGAGCAGAAGAAGCGCATGGTCACCGCGCTGCAGAGCCACGGACACACCGTCGCGATGACCGGTGACGGCGTCAACGACGCCCTGGCCATCAAGGCCGCGGACATCGGCATCGCGATGAACTCGGGCTCGCCGGCGACCAAGGCGGTGGCGCGACTGGTGCTGCTGGACGGACAGTTCTCGCACCTGCCGGACGTCGTGGCGGAGGGGCGCCAGGTCATCGCGAACATCGAGCGCGTGTCGATGCTGTTCCTCAACAAGACCGTGTACGCGACCCTGCTCGCGCTGATCTTCGGCGTGTTCGTGCTGGAGTTCCCGTTCCTGCCGCGTCAGCTGTCGATCACCGACGGGCTCACCATCGGCATCCCGGCGTTCTTCCTCGCGCTCATGCCGAATGCGGCCCGCTACGTCCCGGGATTCCTCCGCCGCTCGCTGAGCTTCGCGATCCCCTCGGGCATCGTCGTGGCGCTCGGCCTCACCTGGTACACCTTCGTCGCGCGGGGTCTCGGGGCCCATGAGGACCAGCTGCGCACCGGTGCGACCGTGATCCTCGCCGTCGTCGGCATCTGGGTGCTGGCCGTGCTCGCCCGACCGCTCAACCGGTTCAAGGTGCTCGTCGTGGGCGCGATGTTCGTCATGCTCATCGCGGTCTTCACGATCCCTCTCGCACGGCAGTTCTTCGTCCTCGTCGACCCCGGGGAGGACCTCGCGATCGCGCTCACCGGGATCACGATCGTCATGATCGCCGCGATCGAGATCGTGCGGCTGCTGCATCGTCGTCTCGTCCTGTCGGCACCGGCCGGACCGGCGTCGAGCCCGACAGTGTACGCAGCGCCCGCGCCCCGCCCGTCGGCTCCGTCGGCTCCCCGGGTCGCAGCCGCGGTCATCACCACCGCGGTGGCCGTGCTGGCGTACGTCTTCGGCATCCTCGCGATCGGGTTCGGGATCCTGATCTTCCTCGGTCGCTACGATCCGGACGTGAGCACGTCGACGTTCTCCCTCACGGGCGCGGCCATCGCGCTCTTCGGGCTGCTCGTGCTCGCCGTCGCGGCGGGGGTGCGCCGTGGCAGCGGGCTGTCGCGTCTGATGCTCACGATCTTCCTCGGGCTCGCGATCTTGCTCAGCGCGCTCGTCCTCGTCCTCGGTGAGCGGTGGGCCTGGGGAGCGGCGATCACCGCGGCGGTCGCGGCCCTCATCATCGTGCTGCTGTGGACGCCTCCGGTCGCGCGCGGTTTCGGGCGCATCCTCGACAGCTCCATGGGCTCCCGGGGCTCGTCGGGTTCCTGAGCCGCCTGATCACGTGGGCCGCGTCAGCGCGCCTCCCGACGGCGCGCGTGGGCAGGGCGCTGACCACGCTTCGCGCGGGCGTAGGCGGCGGGCGTCGAGCCGAACAGCTGCCGGAACGCCTTGATGAACCCCGTGGGGGTCGCGTACCCGCTGAGGTCGGACGCCTCCTGAACGGTGCATCCGTCGACGATGAGCCGTTCTGCCGCGTACAGGCGGGCGCGGGTCCGCCACTGCCCGAACGTGAGTCCGGTCTCGCTCTGGAAGGAACGCTGCAGCGTCTTCGTGCTGACGAGGAGCTGTCGCGCCCAGTCGTCCAGCTCGCGATGGTCACCCGGGTCGGCGAGGATGCCCTCGGCGACGGTGCGAGCGCGCTGGTCGGCGGGGACGGCGAGCGTGTCGAAGCTCTCCTCGGTGTTCTCGAGGATGTTCAGCAGAAGCGCGAGGGAGGCCTGGAGCCGCTCCGCATCGGCCTCCGCGGTGCACAGGTTCCGCACGATCGCGCCCGCGACCGGATCGACGGGCAGAGCGAGCGGCCTGCTCCACCGCGCCTGGGGGATGCGCAGCCCGGGGGAGAGGTACAGGCTGAACATCTCCTCCGCGCCCGCCATCCGCATCTCGTGCTCGGCGAGCGCGGGCACCCACGCGAAGTGGTCGCCGTGCAGACGCCAGCGCGAATCACCGACCCGGATGTGGGCGCCGCCCGGCACCCAGGCGAGCTGATCCGCCGTGTGCGCATGCTCTTCGAAGTGCTGATCGGGGAACACCTGCTCGCGATGGGCGGCAAGATCTTCGGATGTCGTTCCAGGCACAGGAATCCTTCGTCCTCGGCATATCCGGGCTCTCGATCGTCCTCAGGGGACGACGATGCCGCACTCTAGGACGATTGACGTCCCGTGAGGATGATAGCGAATTAGGTAAGCCTTCACTATGTTTGGCAATCGTCCCCCTGACTTTCCACCCGAGGAGTCCCATGTCCCGTCTGCACCGGCGTGCGCCGCGTACCGTGATCGCGCTCACCGCGCTCGTGCTGGCCGCCTCGTCCTTGGCCGGCTGCTCCGCGAGCTCGGATGCGGCCTCCGGTCCGTCCGAACAGGCCTCGTCGGGCTCCTACCCCGTCACCGTCGAGCACGTCTACGGCGAGACGACCATCGACGAGAAGCCCGAGCGCATCGTCACGCTCGGCTGGTACTCGCAGGATGTCGTCGCGGCGCTCGGAGAGGTCCCGGTCGGAGTCGAGGACTTCACGTGGGGCAACGTCGACACCTACCTCCCGTGGTTCAAGGATCGGGTCGAGGAGCTCGGTGGCGAGCTGCCCGAGATCATCGAGTTCACGGACGCCGGCGAGTACGACTTCGAGCAGATCCTCGCCCTCGCCCCCGACGTGATCCTCGCCAACCACTCGGGCATCTCCGAGACCGACTACAAGCGGCTCACGGAGATCGCGCCGACCGTCGCGTTCGCGGAGTCGACGTGGGCATCGGATCGCGAGCAGCTGACGCTCTCGGTCGGCTCCGTGCTCGGCAAGGAGGACGAGGCGCAGAAGCTCCTCGACGAATCGGACGCCGCGATCGAGGCCGCCGCCGACGCGCACCCGGAGTTCCAGGGCATCGTCTTCTCGTACGGGTGGTTCCTCGCCGAGGGCGAGACCTCCCTCGGGCTCTACCTCCCGCGTGACCCGCGGGTGCCGCTCCTCGAGCAGCTGGGCTTCGAGTACTCGCCGGACATCGCCGCACTCGAGGACACCACGAAGGAGTTCTACGCCAACGTGAGCCTCGAGGAACTCGGCGACATCGAGTCGCAGTTCCACATCGGCTGGGGCAACACCCCGGAGGACGTGGAACACACCATCGCGGACCCGCTGGTCTCCCGCTGGGCACCGATCGCCGCCGGTTCCTCCTACTTCTTCGAGGATCAGCGCCTCGCCTGGGCGACGACGGCTCCGAGCGTGCTGAGCATCCCCTCCACGATCGATGACCTCGCCGACGCGCTGGCCGGCGCGGTTCCCGCCAACTGATCGGTGTCGACGCCGTCGAGCCGCGCCGCGGAACGTCCGCCGACGTCCCGCGGCGCGGTGTCCCGTCTGGGTGGACTGGTCATCGCGCTGGCCGTCCTGTTCCTCGCAGCGTTGCTGAGTCTCATGGTCGGTGCGCGGGCCCTGCCCCCGGCGACCGTGCTGGCCGCGCTGTTCGACTTCGACGGCTCCGACGCGCAGGCGATCGTCCGAGACTCCCGTCTGCCACGCACGGTCGTCGGCCTCGTCGTCGGGCCGGCGCTCGGTGTGTGCGGAGCGCTGATCCAGGCGTTCACCCGCAATCCGCTCGCCGATCCGGGCATCCTCGGGGTGAACGCCGGAGCGACGTTCGCCGTGACGATGGGAGTGGGTCTTCTCGGCGTGCGCGCGCCGAACGCCTATGTCTGGTTCGCCCTGATCGGGGCCCTCGCGGTGACCCTGATCGTCTATCTGATCGGCGCGGCCGGCCGCGGCGGTCCGTCTCCCGGCCGCATGACGCTCGCGGGCGTCGCGATCGGCGCGGTTCTCAGCGGCATCACGTCGATCGTGATGCTCAAGAACATGGAGGTCTTCAGCACGCTGCGGCTGTGGGGGCTGGGCAGTCTCGGCGGTCGCGATGAGAGCGCGGTCGCCCTGATCGCCCCGTTCATCGCGGTCGGCCTGATCATCGCCCTCCTCATCGCGCGTCCGCTCAATGCCATCGCCCTCGGAGACGACCTCGGCCGGACGCTCGGCGCCGGCCTCGTGCGCACGCGGATCGTCTCGATCGTCGCCGTGACGGTGCTGGCCGGCGGTGCCACGGCTCTCGCCGGTCCGATCGCGTTCATCGGGCTGATGGTGCCGCATGCCGTGCGGTGGTTCACCGGACCCGACCAGCGGTGGATCATCGTGTACTCGGCGATCCTCGCTCCGAGCATGCTCCTGCTCTCCGACGTGATCGGTCGTGTGGTGCTCCCCACCGGAGAGCTCCAGGTGAGCATCGTCACCGCCGTCGTCGGCGCTCCGGTGCTGATCGCACTCGCACGCCGCAGGAAGGTGAGCGGACTGTGAACGCCGCTACGACCGACGACCGCTCCCGGCTGATGACCGTTCGGGTGGGCGACGTCCTCTGGCGTCTCGAGGTGCGCACCCTCGTGATCCGATCGGTGCTCGTGGCGCTGCTGATCGCGCTCGGAGTGGCGACGCTCATGGTGGGCACCTTCCAGCTCGACCTCTCCCAGGTGCTGTCGGCCCTCACGGGCGGGGGAGAGGACAACGTCCGCAAGCTCGTCGTCGAATGGCGGCTGCCTCGCCTGCTGTTCGCGGTGCTCGGCGGGATCGCGCTCGGTGTCAGCGGAGCGATCTTCCAGTCCCTCACACGGAACCCCCTGGGAAGCCCGGACGTCATCGGCTTCGACGCGGGGTCGTACACCGGCGCCCTCGTGGTGATGCTGGTCCTCGGCAGCACGTCGTACGCGCTCATCGCGTCCGGGGCGGTGCTCGGGGGAGTGCTGACCGCGTTGGTGGTCTACCTGCTCGCCTATCGGGGCGGGATCCAGGGGTTCCGATTCATCATCGTCGGGATCGGCGTCTCGGCGTTCCTGGTCGGGATCAACAGCTACCTGCTCATCAGCACGGGCGCCCAGGAGGCTCGCGCCGCCGTCGCGTGGGGCTTCGGCTCGTTCTCCGCCCTCGGGTACGAGCAACTGCTGCCGTTCACGCTCGCCCTCGTGGTGATCCTTCCGCTGGTCGCGGTGGCGCGTCGGGGCTTCGCGCAGCTCGAACTCGGCGACGATGCCGCCAAGGCGCTGGGCGTGCACGTCGAACGCCGGCGCCTGACCATGACGGTGCTGGGGGTGGCGCTGACCGCCATCGTCACCGCGGCCGCCGGGCCGATCGCGTTCGTCGCGCTCGTCGCCCCGCAGGTCGCCCGCCGTCTCGTGCGTTCGCCGGGACTCGATCTGCCCAGCGCAGGGATCGTCGGCGCCGTTCTGCTGCTCGGCGCCGACTTCATCGGTCAGCGCATCAACATCACCGTCGGTCTCGTGACCGTCGTCCTCGGCGGAGGCTACTTCGCCTGGTTGCTCATCAGGGAAGGATTCCGTCGATGACAGAGTCGCCGTCCAGCCGTCTGCGAGCCGAAGGCGTCACCATCGGCTACGACCGCCGGATCATCTCCACCGATCTCTCGGTCTCGATCCCGGACGGATCGTTCACCGTGATCGTGGGGCCGAACGCCTGCGGCAAGTCGACGCTGCTGCGCACGCTGTCACGCCTGCTGGCGCCGGAGTCGGGGCAGGTGCTGCTCGACGGCAAGGCGATCCACAGCTATCGGGCGAAGGAGGTCGCACGCCGGGTCGGGCTGCTCCCGCAGAGCTCGCTCGCCCCGGACGGGATCCGCGTGGCCGATCTGGTCGGCCGCGGGCGCTATCCCCATCAGACGCTGCTGCGCCCCTGGACCGACGCGGACACCGTCGCGGTCGACGCGGCCATGGCCGCGACGGGCGTGACCGAGCTCTCCGGGCGCCTCGTCGACGAGCTGTCGGGCGGCCAGCGCCAGCGTGTCTGGGTCGCGATGGTGCTGGCGCAGCAGACGCCGCTGCTGCTGCTGGACGAGCCGACGACCTTCCTCGACATCGCGCATCAGATCGAGCTGCTCGAGCTGTTCACGGACCTGCACGACGACGGCAGCACCCTGGTCGCCGTCCTGCACGACCTGAACCACGCGGCGCGCTACGCCACGCACCTCATCGCCATGAAGGACGGCGCCGTCGTCGCCGAGGGGCGCCCGGACGACGTGGTGACGGCGGAGCTGGTCGAGGAGGTCTTCGGGCTGCCGTGCGTCGTCGTCCCCGATCCGATCACCGGCAAGCCCAGCGTCGTGCCGATCGGTCGCGACCGTTCGCGCCGCACGCGCTAGGGAACGCTGTCGGGGCGCGCCGGGCAGGCGGGTCAGCCGGTCCACTCCACGAGGATCAGTCCCTGCCGCGTATCGGCGAACTTCACCCAGCCGTCGCCGAACAGGTACGTCATCCCGTATCCGTCGTCGTCGAGCCCCATGGAGTACTGGGGGTCTTCGGTGAAGTACACGCCGTCCTCGCCGTCCTCCCGCTTCCAGCCCTCCGCGAGCAGGCCTGCCTGCGCGCGAGCCGCATCGGCCGAGGTCAGCGCGGACCATCCGTACAGCTGGCCGTGATCGGAGGCGACCGAGTAGTCGGCCCAGAAGCACAGCAGGCCGTCCGCCAGCTCGACCCCGCCGACCACGAACTCCTTCGGCTGCGCGGTCCATCCGATCTCGGAGAGCCGTTCGACGGTTCCCGCCGAGACCATCGACTCGCAGGTGAGCTCTCCGGCGGACGGCTCCGGAGTCGCCGACGTGACCGGGACGGGCGTCGCCGACGGGCTCGGCGCGATGGCCTCCGGTGTCGATGCCGGCGGCGGATCCGCGGGAGCGGCACATGCCGTCAGGGCGACGAGCAGCAGCAGGACGCCCGCGGTGGCGGACATGATGCGCGGGTTCATCGCTGGCCTCGTGGTTCGTATCAGTCGTTCATGAGCGTCAGGAAGTCTTCGTGGAGCCTGCCGTTGGTTGCCAGTGTCGAGCGCGCCGAGATCGTCTCGGTGCCGTCGGCGGCCGTCATCCGGCCGCCGGCTTCCCGGACGATCGCGACCGCCGCGGCGATGTCGTACTCCTTGACGCCGAACTCCGCGACCATGTCGACCCGCCCCTCGGCGAGCAGCATGTACGAGTAGACGTCCCCGTAGGCGCGATCGCGCCACACCCGTGCCGCGATAGCGAGCAGGGTGTCGAGGCGCCCGGCATCCGACCACTGCGCGATGCTCTGGAAGCTCACGCTGGCGTCGTCGAGCGAGGAAACGGAGGAGGTCTGCAGTGCACGGGGTCCGTCCTCGGTGGCGGTCCAGGCGCCTGCTCCCGAGGAAGCCCACCAGCGGCGGCCGAGCGCCGGCATGCTGACGACGCCGACCTGGGGGACGCCGTCGATCGCGAGCGAGATCATGGTGCCCCACAGTGGGACGCCGCGGAGGAAATTGGCCGTGCCGTCGATCGGATCGATGATCCACTGGCGGTGCGTGCTTCCCTCCGCGCCGAACTCCTCGCCGAAGATCCCGTCCTCGGGGCGTTCCGCCGCGAGGATGTCGCGGATCGCCCGCTCGGTGGCGAGGTCGGCATCCGTCACGTGCGAGTTGTCGGCCTTGGTCGAGATCTCGAGGTCGGAGGCATCGAACCGCGGAAGCGACTGGCCGTCGGCGGCATCGGCGAGGCGGAGCGCGAGGTCGAGATCTCGGCGCAGGTCATCGGCGTGGGGGGAGACGGTCACGGTCTCAGAATAGTCGGCGGGCGACGGTAGGCTGAGGGTCGAAAGGCCATGTTTCGTCCTGCGAAGAAGGCCTGCCACGCCCGGGCCGCACTCGATTTCACATGGGGCCGGTCGGCTGGTAATGTAATTCCTCGGTCGGGGTTATCCCGGGCCACGCACCTCTAGCTCAATCGGCAGAGCAACTGACTCTTAATCAGTGGGTTCTCGGTTCAAGTCCGAGGGGGTGCACGGATCAGCCTCGGAAACTCTCGCCAGTTTCCGAGGCTTTTCTGCTTCCCGGGGCCTTTCTGCACTTTCGCGAGCTGCCGCGCCTCGGAGCTTCTGCGAGGATGATGGCGTGCGCTATCTGACGATCGAGATCCCGGTGGGGCTCTGGCAACGCGTCGACGGGTGCGTCGACAACTCGATGGCGATCGACGTGGTCGACGGGAACATCGAGACGGTGATCGCCGGGTCCTGCGTCCGTGACGCGGGCTGGCGTGCGTCCGCCGTGTACGAGGGCGCGCGCGACGACTACGGGTGGCCGCCGCCGCGGCATCCGCTCGCCGTCACGCTTCGACGCGCGCACTGGGAGTGGGTGCTGTCTCAGCTGGACCGCTGGGAACCGTTCGTGACCGACGGCGGGTCGGACGCACGCGATGTCCGCGCGATCGTCGGTCCCGCGCTCACCGCCGGATAGGCCGTCACCGTCGGATCTCGGCGTTCCGGACCGATATTCCGTCGAGCTCTCGCGTAACGGAACGCCGATGATGCCGTCTCTCCAGTGGGGACATACGCACCACCAGTTCGGATGCGCTGCAGGACAGCGTGGCGGCGGTGGGGCTTCATCGACGAACTGGGGAACACCGTGTACAGAAGCAATCGGCGCGCTCGCGCGCGCCGCCGGACCACGACGATCATCGCCGCTGCCGCCGCAGCGCTCACCGCCGCGATCACGCTCGCCGGTGCGGGGGCGGCCACGGCGGCCGAGTACGACTATCCGGGGGCCGTCGACGCGTCGTCGATCACCGTGACGAAGTCCGGCGCCGGGGGGACCGTCGCACAGTGGGACCAGGTGCGCGTCGATGCGGACTGGGCGGTGCCGGACGGCGCCGTGGCGGGACAGACCTTCGGGTTCACCCTGCCGAGCGAGTTCGGGCGCACGGGGATGACGTTCACGGTGCCGTCGACCGAGGATCCGAGTCGGACGGTCGCCGAATGCGCCGTGAGCGGAGACGTCGCTCCCGTCGTCACGTGCACGCTCACCGACTACGTGGACGGACGCACCGGGGTCAACGGATCGTTGTGGTTCACGGCCAGTGCAGACGAGCAGACGACCGAGAGCACGGTCGAGTTCACCGTCGACGGCCGGATCACCCGGGTCGAGGTGCCCGGCGGTGGCATCGGCCCGGCGGCTCCACTGCCGACCGAGCCGCAGAAGTGGTCGTGGCAGACGGACGACGGCAACATCGCCTGGCAGCTCGCCCTGCCCGGCGCGCGCTTCCAGGGCGTGGACGCGATCGTGATCGACGACACTCTCACGCCTGCGGGCGACGGATACGCGGAGCACCACAACGAGGACGGCCGGCTCGTGGTCTGGAGCACCACCATGCAGGATCAGGATCCCCGGACCATCACGGACTGGACCGGCGAGTGGAACGACGCGGGGACTGCTTTCCACCTCGAGATCCCCGCGCCGATCGACCCCGCGCGGATGTACTTCGTGAAGTACCTCACGGTGCCCGGCTCGCAGGTCGACGGCGCCACGTACGGCAACGTCGCCGACGTGAACGGCGTGCAGCTGCACGACCGCGAGGTCTGGACCGTCACGGGCGGCGGAAGCGGCGACGGTTCAGCCTCCGGAGCCTTCACGCTGACCAAGACGGTCGCCGGCACCGGTGCGTCCGATGTCCCGAAGGATGCCGCCTACACGGTGCGCTACCGCTACGGCGATCCCGAGGTGGAGCGCACCGTCGCTCTGACGGCCGGGGCGACGGCTCCGCGCATCCAGCTCCCTGCAGGGACGATCGTCACGCTGGAGGAGGTCGCGCCGCCCGCGGTGAAGGGCATCGACTGGGGTACGCCGGTCTTCACCGGCGCCGGGGTGCGTGCGCTGCCGGAGGGTGGCGCGCAGATCACCATCGGCGGCGGGTCGACGGTCGCGATCACGCTGACGAACACGGCGACGGCGAAGCCGTCGGTGATCCCGCCCACCACGCCGGCGACCGTGCCTCCGACGCCGCCGACCGCCGTCACTCCGCCGGCGGAACTGCCGCTCACCGGTGCGTCATCGCTCGCGACGACCGGTGCGGACGTGCCGGCAGCGATCCTCTGGGCGGGCGGCGGAGCCCTCGCGCTCGGCATCGCCCTCGTGGTCCTCGCGGCCGTTCGTGCCCGCAGGCGGGAACCGCAGGACTGATCGACGCCACGATTCGGCTGACGCCACGGAGCCTCGTGCTCCGTGGCGTCCGTCGCTCTCGCGCACGGGGAAGGACGCGGGGAGGGCGACGAGGACCTCAGGCGACGGCGACGATCGTCCCGTTCGTGAGCAGGCGCAGCTGTTCGAAGGTCAGCGGCATCACGGTGTGCGGATGTCCGGCTGCGGCCCAGAGCTCCTCGTGGTCCTGAAGAGCCTCGTCGAGGAAGGTGCGAAGGGGAGCGGGGTGGCCGACCGGAGCGACGCCGCCGATCGCCTGACCGGTGGCGGCGCGGACGACGGACGCGGGCGCCATCGTCACGTCCGCCGCGCCGATGCTCGCGGTCAGCGCGGCGAGGTCGGCGCGGTGACCGCCGCTCGTCATCACGAGGACCGGCTCTCCGTCGGCGACGAACACGAGGCTGTTCGCGATCGCGGCGACGTCGCATCCGATGGCGGCTGCCGCTTCCACGGCCGTTCGCGCGGAATCCGGCAGCACGCGGATCGTGGTCTCGACGCCCGCATCCACGAGATGCTGATGCACGAGTCGGCTGCGTTCGGGGAGGGGGATGCCTTCGCTCATGGCCCCACGATAGCCAAGGCGCATGCAGCAACGCCGGGCCGGGCGACGATGCCCGGTCCGACGCTGCGGTCCGGATTCAGGCGGCGTCGCCCACGAGGATCGCCGCAGCGTCCTCGGATGCGGCATCCGCCGGCTCGTCGTCGATGTGGGCGAGCACTCGGCGCCCCAGGAAGACGGTGAGCGCGGCGAGCAGCACGGACACCGCGGCGAACAGGTACGGCACGGTCGCGTTGAACGCGTGCCACAGCAGCGCCGCGATCGGGGGAGCCATCGCGCCGCCGAGGAACCGCACGGCCGAGTACGCCGACGAAGCGACCGAGCGCGGCAGGTCTGTCGCCTCCATGACGGCCTCGGTGAGCACCGTGTTCATCACGCCGAGCAGCAGCCCGCCCACGACGATGCAGGCCACCAGGGCCGCGGCGTTGCCCACGAGCAGACCGGCCGCGACGAGATCGAGCGCGAGCAGCGGGAGGACGATGAGGATGATGCGCGTGCGCGGCATGCGGCGCATGAGGACCGGGGCCACCCAGACGCTCGTGACCGCGAGGGCGACACCCCAGCCGAAGAACGTGAAGCCGATCCCCATCGCACCGAAACCCAGCGGGAACGGCGAGAAGGCCAGCAGGACGAAGAAGCCGATGTTGTAGAACAGCGCGGCGACCGCGAGGATCGCCAGGGCGGGGCGACGGAGGGCCGTGAACGGGGCCGAGAAGGGCACCGGGACGCGCTTCTCACGCGGCCCCCGCAGCAGCACGAGCACGGCGACGAAGGCGATGGCCATGAGCACGACGACACCGAAGAACGGTCCGCGCCAGCTCTGCTCGCCGAGGATCCCGCCGAGCAGCGGACCGACGGCGATGCCGAGTCCGAGAGCCGCTTCGTACAGGATGATCGCCGCGCTGCTGCCACCCGATGCGGCGCCGACGATCGTGGCGAGCGCCGTCGAGATGAACAGGGCGTTGCCGAGTCCCCATCCGGCACGGAACCCGATGACGGCGTCGACGCTCCCGCTGAGGGCGCACAGGAGCGCGAAGACGACGATGAGGGCGAGGCCGATGAGCAGCGTGGCCTTCGCTCCGATCCGGCTGGAGATCCAGCTGGTCACGAGCATCGCGAGGCCGGTCACGAGCAGGTAGCTGGTGAACAGCAGCTCGGTCTCCACCGGTGAGGCCTGCAGCGATTCGGCGATCGCGGGCAGGATCGGGTCGACGAGCCCGATGCCCATGAAGGCGACGACGCATGCGAAGGCGACGGCCCAGACCTGCGCGGGCTGTCTCCACACCGAGGTGGTGGCGGGGGTGTTCACCGGGTTTCTCCTGTTCGATCGGTGGCGGTGTGCGCGGCGAGGATCTCCGCCGCACGCGTGAGAGCGGACCAGTCCTCGTCGCTCACGGCGGCGAAGCGCGGTGCGAGCGTCTCTCGGAACTCTGCGCGCCATGCCGCGATGGCGGCGGCGCCCTGCGTCGTGATGTCGACGACGGTCGCTCGGGAATCGTCGGGGTCGGGGGAGCGGCGCACGAGTCCCTCGCGCTCCAGTCCGCCGAGGAGGCGTGTCATACCCGGTTGGGTGGTGCGCGCGGCGGCAGCGAGTTCGCCGACGCGTCGGGAGCCCGCCTCCTCCAGGAGACTCAGCACCCGCCACTGTGCGGCGGGTGCGTCGTTCCCGGCATCCTGGGCGGCGATCCGGCCCAGCGCGTACCCCGAGAGCACGAGCGAGGCGATGACGTCCGAACGATTCATGCCAAAGAGTATATACCCGATGGTATGAATCGACGCGTCACCGCCGGGTGCCGGCGATCCGGGCGGAGAGCTGGTGCGCGTGCGCGAGGAGGGTGCGGCCGAGTTCCGGCAGCCGATCCGGGCCGAAACGGAACTCGACCCCGGTGAGGCTCAGCGCCCACTCCGGCCGCCCCGAGCGATCGAAGACCGCGGCGCCGATGCCCCAGCTGCCCTCCACGATCAGCCCCGGGTTGATCGCGTACCCGCGCTCCTTGGTCTCGGACAGGCGGGTACGCAGCGCTCGGCGGCCATGCGTGCGTCCCCACGTGCCCTCCAGCTCGGGATGCCGCTCCAGATACGCGTCCACATCGTGGTCAGGCAGGAACGCGAGGATGGCCAGCCCCGCGCTCGCGACGCCCAGGGGAAATCGCACGCCCTCGCTCAAGACGAAGGAGCGGATGGGGAACGAGCCCTCCTCGCGCAGGAGGCAGACGGTCTCGTCCGCGCGCCGCACGGAGAAGAACGCGCTCTCCTCGGTCTTGACGGCCAGCGACCGCACGATGTCGCGCGCGAGGGCGGTCACGTCGTACCGCGCGGCAGCCACGGATCCCATGAGGTAGAGCTCCGGGCCGGGCATCCAGCGCGTGCTCTCCTCGTCGCGGTCGATCAGCCCCTCGAGCTTCAGGGCGCTGAGCAGACGGTGGGCCGTGGAACGCGACAGGTCGGCGGTGCGTGCCAGGTCGTGCAGGGTGGCGCCGTCGGCCCCGGCGGCGGTCACCAGGCGCAGCAGCCGGGCCGCACGAGCGATCGCCTGCGCGCCGGGGACGGTGGGGCCGGAGGATTCCATATCGTGGACGCTACCTCCGTATCCGACCACATCACAAGACCGGGCTCTCCTGTACGGGCACGCAGGGCGGATGCTGGAGGAAGGCACGCATTCGAAGGAGCAGACGTGATCGACAAGCAATGGGATTCCGCGACCGCCGCCGTCTCCGACATCCCGGACGGAGCGTCGCTCGCGGTCGGCGGGTTCGGGCTGTCCGGCAATCCGATCGCGCTGATCGAGGCTCTGCTCGCCCAGGGGACGAAAGACCTCAGCGTCGTGAGCAACAACTGCGGGGTGGACGACTGGGGCCTCGGGGTCCTGCTCGCCGCACAACGCATCCGCAAGATGACGTCGTCGTACGTGGGCGAGAACAAGGAGTTCGAGCGCCAGTTCCTCAGCGGTGAGCTCGAGCTCGAGCTCACCCCGCAGGGCACGCTCGCCGAGAAGCTCCGTGCCGGCGGCTCCGGCATCGCCGCGTTCTTCACCCAGACGGGCGTCGGCACCCAGGTCGCCGAGGGCGGACTCCCGCGCCGGTACAACCCCGACGGCAGCATCGCCGTCGCCTCACCGGTCAAGGACGTGCGCACGTTCGACGTGGACGGCACGCCCGCGGAGTTCGTCCTGGAGGAGGCGATCACCACCGACTTCTCCCTCGTGCACGCGGCGCGCGGCGACCGGCACGGCAACCTCATCTTCAACAAGGCGGCCCGCAACTTCAATCCGCTCGCCGCCATGGCCGGTCGCATCTGCATCGCCCAGGTCGAGCAGCTGGTGGAACCGGGCGAGCTCGACCCCGACGGCATCCACCTCCCCGGTGTCTTCGTGCATCGCATCGTCGAGGTCGGCACCGACATCCCGAAGCGCATCGAACGGCGCACCGTCGCCGCGGAAGGAGCCTGAGATGGCACTCACCCGAGACCAGATGGCCGCCCGCGCCGCCGCCGAGCTCGAGGACGGCGCCTACGTCAACCTCGGCATCGGCCTGCCGACGCTCGTGCCGAACCACGTGCCGCGTGACGTCACGGTGGTCCTGCAGTCGGAGAACGGGATCCTCGGCGTCGGCCCGTACCCGCGGGAGGAGGCGGTGGATCCCGATCTCATCAACGCCGGCAAGGAGACGGTCACGACTCTCCCGGGGGCGGCGTTCTTCGATTCGGCGACGAGCTTCGGCATGATCCGCGGTGGCAAGATCGACGCGGCGATCCTCGGCGCGATGCAGGTCTCCGCGACGGGCGACCTCGCGAACTGGATGATCCCCGGCAAGATGGTCAAGGGTCCGGGCGGCGCGATGGATCTCGTGCACGGGGCCGGTCGGGTCATCGTGCTCATGGAACACGTCGCGAAGGACGGGTCGGCGAAGATCGTCGACGACTGCTCGCTGCCGCTGACGGGTAGGGGAGTGGTCGACCGGATCATCACCGATCTTGCGGTGATCGATGTCACGGCCGACGGCCTCGTCCTCGTCGAGACCGCGCCCGGGGTGACGATCGACGAGGTCGTCGCCGCGACCGAACCACCACTCGACGTCTCCCACGCGCTCTCCACCGGAAGGAACCAGGACCATGTCTGAGAACGATGTCGTCATCGTCGCCGCCGCCCGCACCCCGCAGGGGCGGCTGAAGGGGCAGCTCGCCGCCTTCACCGCACCCCAGCTCGGATCGTTCGCGATCCGCGGTGCGCTCGAGCAGGCATCCGTCGATCCCGCGGACGTCGACGCGGTCATCGTCGGGCAGGTGCTCGCCGCGGGCTCCGGACAGAACGCGGCCCGTCAGGCGGCGATCGGTGCCGGCATCGGCTGGGATGTGCCCGCCCACTCCGTGAACAAGGTGTGTCTGTCCGGGCTCACGGCGATCATCGACGCCGCGCGGATGATCCGCACCGGTGACGCGGATGTCGTGGTCGCCGCGGGCATGGAATCGATGACGCGCGCACCGCACCTGTTGATGGGCTCGCGAGACGGCTGGACCTACGGAAGCGTCGAGGTGCTCGACCACATGGCCTACGACGGGCTCACCGATGCGTATGACCGGGAGAGCATGGGGGCGTCGACCGAGCGGCACAACGCCCGATACGAGCTCACCCGGGAGGCACAGGACCGGGTCGCCGCGCTTTCGCACCAGCGTGCGGCGGCGGCTCAGGAGGCGGGCGTGTTCGAGGAGGAGATCGTCGCCGTGGAGGTGCCGCAGCGCCGCGGAGAGCCGGTGCGGGTGACGAAGGACGAGGGCGTGCGCCCGGGCACGACGGTGGAGACTCTCGGGGGCCTGCGTGCGGCTTTCGCGGAGGGTGGCTCCATCACCGCGGGGAACTCCTCCCAGATCTCGGACGGCGCGTCGGCCGTGGTCGTCACGACCCGCGGAACCGCCGCGGCGAAGGGATGGCCGGTCCTCGCGACGGTCGGCGCCAGCGGTCAGACCGCCGGCCCCGACAACTCCCTGCAGGCGCAGCCGGCCCGCGCGATCGAGCGCGCCTGCGCGAAGCAGGGCATCACCCCGTCAGACCTCGACCTGGTGGAGATCAACGAGGCGTTCGGCGCGGTCGTGGCCCGTTCGCAGGTCGAACTCGGCCTGGACGACAGCATCGTGAACATCCACGGCGGCGGCATCGCGATCGGTCATCCGATCGGGGCTTCGGGCAACAGACTCGTGGTGCATGTCGTGCACGAGCTCGTCCGCCGAGGGGGAGGGACGGCGGCCGTCGGCCTGTGCGGCGGCGGCGGTCAGGGCGAAGCGCTGATCCTCACGCGCTGAGCGGCGCGTTCGGGACGCACGGTCTCAGGACCGTGCGTCCTTGGCGTGGTCCTGGGTGTCGGCGAGCGCCTTCTGCGACCGGAACTGGAGGCGCTGGGCCTTCTTGGCCTTCTTGACCGCCTGCGGGGAGTCGGCGTCCACGAGCACTCCGCGACGCTCGCGGTTCAGGTCGATCACGGCACCGACGGCGAGAGCCATCGTGATGCCCCAGCTCGCCCAGGACAGCGCGGCGCGCCAGGTGATGGGTTGCTCGCGGGTGCCGCGCAGCAGCGAGATCCCCGCCGAGATCGCAGCGACAAGTCCGGTGCTGAAGAGGTAGCGCATTCCCTTACGCTACCTGCCCGCACCCCAGGTCGCACCGAGCCTTGACAAGCCGTCCCTGATCCTGTCAGGGGCGTACGTCGTGAACGACAGCCGGAGGGTCCGCGGATCGGGGGTGCCGCAGTAGAACGAGAGGCCGGGGACGTACGCGACGTCCTTCGTCAGGGCGTGCGCGAGCGATTCCGTGGCGTCCCAGCCCTCGGGGAGTCGTGCCCAGACGAACATCCCGCCGTCCGGACGGTTCCAGGTGCTTCCCGGGGGGAGCGCGGAAGGGAGGGCGTCGAGCATCGCGTCGCGTCGCGCGGCGTACGCGTCGCGGATGCGGTCGAGCGCGGGCTCGCCGCGGCCGGAGACGAGGTAGTGCGCGGCGGCCGCCTGGTCGATCGTGGACGTGTGCAGATCGGCGGCCTGCTTGGCGATCGTGATCGCCGGACGGACGTCCGCGGTCGTGCGGATCCAGCCGATGCGCAATCCGGGGGCGATCACCTTCGAGAAGCTGCCGAGGCTGATCACGTGCTCGGGCGCAAGCTCCGCGAGCGAGGGCAGCGGGTCACCCGAGTAGCGGAGCTGACGATAGGGCTCGTCCTCGACGATGCGGAATCCTCGGCGTCGAGCGATCTCGGCGATGGCCTGACGCGCCTCGAGCCCGTGCGTGCGTCCCGTCGGGTTCTGGAACGTCGGCACGGTGTAGAAGCACTTCGGGCCGTGTTCCTCGGCGAGACGGTCCAACGCCGCGAGGTCGAGCTCGTCGCCGATGTAGGGGATCCCGACCACCCGGGCGCCGGCGAGAGCGAACGTCTGCAGCGCCGCGAGGTAGCACGGCTCCTCGACGAGGATGGTGTCGCCGGGGTCGAGCAACGTCGTCGAGAGGAGGCCGAGGCCCTGCTGGGACCCGGTGGTGATGATCAGGTCCGCGGCGTCGGTGGGCAGGCCGTCCGCCGTGTAGCGTCTCGCCACCTCCTCGCGGAGGCGGGGGTCGCCCTCGGAGGTGGAGTACTGGAGGACGCCGGGGGAGTCGAGGACGGCGTCGAACGCGGCGCGGATGCCGTCCACGTCGAACAGCTCGGGAGCGGGCAGGCCGCCGGCGAACGAGATGACCTCCGGGCGCCGGGTGAGAGCGAGCAGATCACGGACCGGTGAGGTCTTGGCGCTGCCGGCCCGCAGCGACGGTGCGGGAAGGACTCGGGTCGAGGCGGTGTCCTGCGGGGCGGTGGGCAACGAGGTCCTCCTCGGGAGCGTGGCGGCGGGTGTCGCCCAGACTAGACCCGTCGCGGGCTGCCCGATTCCCGGCCGTTCCCCGGCGGCATCCGCTATCCTGGGGGCGTCGCGGCTCGCCCGCGGCCGCACAACCGTGTATCTACCGGCCGTCGGCATTCCGACGGACAGCGGCGGCACCCGACATCGCGTCTTCGACGCGCGAGAGCCATGACACGCGCAACCACATCGCAGCCCCTCGCCGAGCCGAGCCTTCTCCGTCTCGCCGGCTTCCCGTACTTCCTCATCGCCTTCATCGCGCGACTCCCGTTCGCCATGATGGTCGTCGGCGTCCTGACCGTGGTGGTCTCGGCGCGCGGCTCCCTGTCGCTCGGCGGCCTGACCTCCGCCGCGGTCGGGCTGGGGACCGCATGCTTCGGCCCCCTCCTCGGCGCCGCGGCCGACCGCTTCGGCCAGCGGGCCGTGCTCGTCGTGCTGGCGCTCGCGAACGGCGCGATGCTCCTGCTCTTCACCGCGGTCGTCTACGGCACCGCGGCCGACGGCTTCGTGCTGCTGGCCGCCGTCGGCATCGGCGCCACCGCTCCGCAGGTCGCGCCGCTCTCACGGTCCCGACTCGTCACGATCATCAGCGAGCGGATGCCGGAGGAGCGTCGCCCGCGCACCGTGTCGGGGACCATGGCGTACGAGTCCGCGGCCGACGAGACCGTGTTCGTCTTCGGCCCGTTCCTGGTCGGCGTCCTGGCTTCCGCGATCGCGCCGTGGGCGCCCCTCGTGGGCGCTGCCGCGCTCACGGTCGTGTTCGTCGGAGCGTTCGCGCTGCACCCCAGCGGCCGGCACGTGTCGCAGGACCGCGACGCCGACGGCAGGGCCCCGTCGGCGGTCTCGGAGCTGTTCCGCCCGCAGCTGCTGATCGTGGTCCTCGGGATCCTCGGTGTGGGGATGTTCTTCGGCACGATGCTCACCTCGCTCACGTCCTTCATGGCCGACCGTGGCGCCCCCGAGCAGGCGGGTCTCCTCTACGGCGTGATGGGCGTCGGCTCCGCGCTCCTGGCGCTGGGCGTGGCGTGGCTCCCTCCCGCGTTCTCGATGCGGGCGCGCTGGCTCGTCTTCTCCGGCATCCTGCTCGCCGGCACGCTCCTGCTCGGCTTCGTCGACTCGCCCGGGACGATGATGGTCGCGCTCGCGATCATGGGCATCGGGATCGGGCCGACGCTGGTCACGCAGTACAGCTTCGGAGCGGCCCGCAGCCCGCGCGGCCGCTCGGCCACCGTGATGACGATGCTCGGTTCCGGCGTGGTCGTCGGGCAGTCCATCGGCGCCGCCGTGGCGGGAGAGATCGCCGAGAACGTGGGCACCTCCGCCGCCCTCCTGCTGCCGATGATCGCCGCCTTCATCGCCTTCGCCGCGGGCGTGGCGAACTGGGCGCTCAGCGGTGAAGGGCGCCGTCGCGCCTCCGTCACGGTCTGACGCCCGCGGGCGGAATCCCGTCATCCTGGGTAGGTTGGAGTCAACCGTGAGGAGTCATCCGTGACCGCTGCAGATTTCGTCGTCGTCGCCAACCGACTGCCCGTCGACCGGGTGGAGGGACCTGACGGCGAGGAGATCTGGCGCACCTCTCCCGGAGGGCTGGTCGCCGCTCTCGAGCCCATGATGCGCAACGTCCACGGCGCCTGGGTCGGCTGGGCCGGGCAGGCCGACGTCGAGCTCGAGCCGTTCGAGGCGGGCGGCATCGAACTCGTGCCCGTCGCGCTCAGCGCGCAGGAGGTGGCGGAGTACTACGAGGGCTTCGCGAACGACACGATCTGGCCGCTGTACCACGACGTGATCGCGCCGCCCCAGTACCACCGCGAATGGTGGGAGGCTTACGTCACGGTCAATCGGCGGTTCGCCGAAGCCGCCGCGGCCACCGTGGCGCCGGAGGGCACCGTCTGGGTGCACGACTACCAGCTGCAGCTCGTCCCGCAGATGGTGCGCGAGCTGCGTCCCGACGTGACGATCGGCTACTTTCACCACATCCCGTTCCCGGCCCACGGCCTCTACGCCCAGCTGCCCTGGCGCGACCAGGTGCTGCGCGGCCTGCTCGGCGCCGACGTGATCGGCTTCCAGCGCGCCCAGGACGCCACCTACTTCCTCACGGCCGTGCGGCGTCGGCTCCGCTACGAGGTCAAGGGACCGCACGTCGCGGTCCCCGAGGGCGACGGCACGCGCACCGCCCTGGCGCGGGCGTTCCCGATCTCCATCGACACCACGCCCTATCTCGAGCTCGCGGCGCGGGAGGACGTTCGTGCCCGGGCGGCCGAGATCCGCGCCAGCCTGGGCAACCCGAAGCGCATCCTGCTCGGCGTCGACCGGCTCGACTACACCAAGGGCATCCGTCACCGCATCAAGGCGTACGGCGAGCTGCTCGCGGAGGGGCGGCTGAAGGTCGAGGACGTCACGCTCGTCCAGGTCGCCAGCCCCAGTCGGGAGCGCGTCGACGCGTACGTGCACCTGCGCGACGAGATCGAGCTCGCCGTGAGCCGCATCAACGGCGACACCGACACGATGGGTCACTCCGCCATCCGCTACCTGCACCAGGGATATCCGCGCGAGGAGATGGTCGCGCTGTACCTGGCCGCCGACGTGATGCTCGTGACCGCGCTGCGCGACGGCATGAACCTCGTCGCGAAGGAGTACGTCGCGACCCGCGTCGACGACCGCGGTGTGCTGGTGCTCAGCGAGTTCACCGGCGCGGCGGACGAGCTGCGGCAGGCCGTGCGCGTCAACCCGCACGACATCGAGGGGCTCAAGGACGCGATCATGACCGCGGTCGAGATGACGCCGACCGAGCAGGGGCGCCGCATGCGGTCGCTCCGCCGGCGCGTGCTCGACAACGACGTCGCCGCCTGGTCCTCCTCGTTCCTGGCCGCTCTCGCCGAGGTGCGTGGACGCTGACCTTCCGCGCGGCCGCGATACTGGGAGCGAACCCCCTGCGAATGGAGACACTGTGACGCGCCCCTGGATCCCCGGAACCGCCGACGACGCCCTCAGCGCCCTGGCCGCCACGCCGCGGCTGGTCGTCGCGCTCGACTTCGACGGCACCGCCTCCCCTCTGGTCGAAGACCCGATGGCGGCGCGCGCGCTCCCCGAGGTCGCGGCTCAGGTCGATCGCCTCGCGGCCCTGCCGGACACGGTCGTCGCCTACGTCTCCGGCCGCAGCATGCACGACCTCCGCGTGATCACGGAGCACACCGACGACTCGCCGATCGCCCTCGCCGGCTCGCACGGCGCCCAGTACTGGTTCCCCGGAGAGGGCGACGCCGATGCCCCGGGAGAGGCCACCGAGGACGGCGCGCGCGAGGAGCTGTGGGCTGCGGCGAAGCCGATCATCGAGCGGTACGAGGGTGCCGAGTTCGAGCCCAAGACGTTCGGCATGGGCGTGCACACCCGCCGGGCCGACCGTGAAACCGAGGAGCGCGTCTTCGCCGAGATCGACGCCCTCGTCGCCGAGCGCTTCCCGCACTGGCGACGCCGAGCCGGCCACCGGGTGCTGGAGTTCTCCTCGCGCAACGAGGGCAAGGACGCCGCGATGGCCGCGCTCCGCGACCGCTTCGACGCCACCGGCATCCTGTTCGCCGGCGACGATGTGACCGACGAGGATGCGATGCGCGTGCTCGGGGAGGGCGACCTCGGCGTGCGCGTCGGCCCGGGGGAGAGCGTCGCGACCCTGCGTGTGGACACTCCACAAGAGATCGCCGCGCTTCTGGAGGCGTTGGCGGACGAACGCACCTCTCGGCGGCAATAGACTTCCGTCATGTCCTCGCATGATCCCTCTCACAGCGCGCCCATCGACATCAAGCCCCGCAGCCGCGTCGTCACCGACGGCATCGAGGCCACGACCTCCCGAGGCATGCTCCGTGCCGTCGGCATGGGTGACGCCGATTGGGACAAGCCGCAGATCGGAATCGCCTCCAGCTGGAACGAGATCACGCCCTGCAACCTGAGCCTCGACCGGCTCGCGCAGGGCGCGAAGGAGGGCGTGCACTCCGGCGGTGGCTACCCGCTGCAGTTCGGCACGATCTCCGTCTCCGACGGCATCTCGATGGGCCACGAGGGCATGCACTTCTCCCTCGTGTCGCGCGAGGTCATCGCCGACTCCGTCGAGACCGTGATGATGGCCGAGCGCCTCGACGGCTCCGTGCTCCTCGCCGGCTGCGACAAGTCGATCCCCGGCATGCTCATGGCCAGCGCCCGCCTCGACCTCTCCAGCGTGTTCCTGTACGCCGGATCGATCGCGCCGGGATGGGTCAAGCTCTCCGACGGCACCGAGAAGGACGTCACGATCATCGACTCGTTCGAGGCGGTCGGCGCCTGCCGTGCCGGTCTCATGAGCGAGGAGGACCTGAAGCGCATCGAGTGCGCCATCGCCCCCGGCGAGGGTGCCTGCGGCGGCATGTACACCGCGAACACCATGGCATCGGTCGCCGAGGCCCTCGGCCTCAGCCTGCCCGGCTCGGCCGCGCCGCCCGCGGCGGACCGTCGTCGCGACTACTTCGCCCACCGCTCGGGCGAGGCCGTGGTGAACCTGCTCCGCCAGGGCATCACCACCCGCGACATCCTCACCAAGGAGGCGTTCGAGAACGCGATCGCCCTCGCGATGGCCCTCGGCGGCTCCACGAACGTCGTCCTGCACCTGCTCGCGATCGCCCGTGAGGCCGAGGTCGAGCTGAGCCTGCACGACTTCAACCGCATCGGCGACAAGGTCCCGCACGTCGCCGACATGAAGCCGTTCGGCAAGTACGTCATGAACGACGTCGACCGTCACGGCGGCATCCCCGTGATCATGAAGGCGATGCTCGACGAGGGCCTGCTGCACGGCGACGCGCTCACCGTCACGGGCAAGACGCTCGCCGAGAACCTCGCCGACCTCGACCCGCAGCCGATCGACGGCGAGGTCATCCACACGTTCGACAAC
>Ga0160430_100415_pt1 | contig 25440 bp, 19 predicted proteins | sample HID1971I_E0MG_FD_108274 | JGI IMG/M metagenome (GOLD analysis project Ga0160430, IMG submission 108274) | Enriched millipede-associated microbial communities from UW Madison campus, WI, USA - HID1971I_E0 MG | ecosystem: Host-associated > Arthropoda: Insects > Digestive system > Unclassified ...
CAGCAGTTCCTGAAGAACACCCTGCTGGTCCGCCTCGAGGCCGAAGCCCGCCGTGCTCCTCGTGCAGACCAGGTCGACCGGCTCGCGCTGATCACCTGGCTGCAGGGCCTGCCCGTGACCGGGCGCGTGGCTCTGGGCATCGTTGATCCTCGGTGGCTGGAAACCCATCCCGCAGAGGACCCTGTTTTGTCGGCCGGCCAGCAGTTCGTGGCGGGCCCGCCTGAACTGAAGACGATCGCCGTGGTGCGCTCCAACGGCGAGCTCTGCCATGTCCGGCACGAGGCCGGTCGCAGCGCCTTGGACTATGCCAAGGCCTGCGATCTCCCCGCCGCCGATTGGGCCTGGGTGGCGCAGCCCGATGGCCGCACCGCACGCGTCGCTGTCGCGCCCTGGAACGCGCAGCCATCGGACGAACCCGCGCCCGGATCCTGGATCTGGGCCGCGCCGCGAGCCATGCCGGATCTGGTCGCGGCGTCGGAGGGGATGATCAAGTTCCTCGCGACCCAGGGCCCCTCGCCCCAGGTATTGGACGCCGCGGCGCTCGATGCTGTCGCGCCGGCGCCCGCCGCCGACAAGCGCACGCCGCTGATCACGTCCCTCGACACACGAAAAGGCGTCGACGCAACCCACTACGCGCCTGTGCGCTCCGTGCTGCCTGAGCCGGTGCCCACGCCCAAGGTCTTCAGGACCAGCGCCAACGACTGGGGCGAAACGGGCCTGCTCCAAACGCCTTCAGCGCGCATGGGGGAGCTCGGAGACTTTCGGCTCTCGCTCACCAACGTCTATCCCTACTCGCGGCTGAACTTCATGTTCCAGCCGCTGGACTGGCTCGAGGCAGGCTTTCGCTACACCTCGATCAGCAACCAGGCCTACGCGGCAAGCACCACGGGCCAATCGAACAAGGACAAAAGTATCGACTTCAAGGTCCGGCTCGCCAAGGAATCGGCCTATGTGCCGGAACTCGCGCTCGGATTCCGCGACTTCGGCGGTACCGGCCTGTTCTCGTCCGAATACCTCGTCGCCAGCAAACGCTACGGCGACTTCGATTTCAGCCTCGGCATCGGCTGGGGCTATATGGGCAGCAGCGGCAACATCAAGAATCCACTGATCGCCGTCAGCAATCGCTTCAGAACACGCCCCGGCAGCACAGCCACCACCGGCGGCCAGGCCAATTTCAACAGCTTCTTCCGCGGGCCTGCCGCGATTTTCGGTGGCGTGGAATGGCGGACTCCCTGGGACCCGCTGACCCTGAAGCTCGAATACGACGGCAACGACTATCAGCACGAGCCGTCGGGCATCAACCAGCGCCAGCGAACCCCGTTCAACGTGGGGCTCGAGTACCGCTACGCGCCGGGACTGTCGTTCTCGCTGGGCTTCGAACGCGGCGACAAGGTCATGGTCGGCGTCTCGCTCTCGACCAATCTCGCCAAGCTCCAGTCCCCCAAGGCGCTCGATGCGCCGCTGCCACGCTTCACGCCCGAAGCACCCAAAGCGCCGCCTGGCTGGCCGACGACCGCGGCGGACATCGAGGCCCGCACCGAATGGACCGTGCAGCGCATCGCGCCGCAAGACGACAAGCTGCATGTCTGGATCAGCGAAAGCTTGACGGTCTATCGCGAAGCGCGCGTCGAGACCATCACCGCGCTGCTGCATCGCGACGCGCCGGCCTCGATCAGGTACTTCGTCCTCCACTACCGAGAACGCGGGCTGTCGCTGCATGCGCAAGTGATCAATCGCGACGAGTGGGTCAACGAGCACTACAGGGCGATGACGCCAAGCGAGAAGCGTGCTGTCGGTCAGCGCGAATACGCACCCAATGTGGACAGCAGCGAAGACATGCAGCCTCTGCCTGCCGTCGCCGCCACGGCGGCGAGCGCATCCGTCAATGCGCCGCAGAAGGCAGGGGATGATTTGTCGGCCAATGCAGCCACCGTGGCGACGACGCCTGCGCCAATGGCGCCATGGGAACGCAAGCGCGAACGCTACACCTTCGGTATCACGCCCAGCACCTCGCAGATCGTCGGCGGCCCGGACGCCTTCCTGCTTTACCAGATCGGCATTCAAGCGGTTCTCGAGTACCGGTTCACTGACAGCACCTGGTTCAATGGCGCTCTCAACTGGCGCATGTTCGACAACTTCGACAAGTTCAGCTACACCGCCCCCAGCAATCTGCCGCGCGTGCGGACCTTCCAGCGTGAGTACGCCACCACGAAGCGACTCACCTTGCCAGTGTTCCAGCTCACGCATGTAGGCCGCCTGGCGGAAGATCAGTATTACAGCGTCTATGGTGGCGCGCTCGAACCCATGTTCGCGGGCGTCGGCGCTGAATGGCTCTATCGCCCGTCACGCAGCCGTATCGCTTTCGGCATCGACATCAATCATGTGCGGCAACGCGACTTCGCGCAGGACTTCGGGCTGCGCGACTACAAGGTCAACACGGGCCACGCCACCCTGTATTGGGACACAGGCTGGAACGGCGTTCGCGCAACCGTCAGCGTGGGTCAGTACCTCGCGGGTGACAAGGGCGTGACGCTCAACGTCAGCAAGAGCTTCGACAACGGCGTGGTGCTCGGCGCCTACGCGACGAAGACGAACGTGTCGTCGCGTGAGTTCGGCGAAGGCAGCTTCGACAAGGGCATCTACGTGGCGGTGCCTTTCGACGCCTTCCTGCCGAAGTCGAGCAAGTTCACGGCCGCGTTCAATTGGTCGCCGCTCATTCGGGACGGTGGCGCGAAGCTGGGCCGGATCAATCCGCTGTACGACATGACGTCGATCAGGGATCCGAAGGCGTTCTCGATTGGGGCTCCGGAGAGTAATCCGCCGCGGGCGGGGGACAATATTTTGAACTTCGAGGGTGCTCGCTGAGGCTGGCTACTGCAGGCTGTAGAGCGAATCGAAAACTCCAATCCTCTCCGCACCGCGGAAGTACTCACATCAGAAAGAAGGCGGCCCGTTGCTTCAGCAACGGGCCGCCTTGTCGTTTGTTGTCAGTCGTCCGAGGGGGCGCGAATCAAGCAATCCGATCAAACCACCAAAGCAGCCCCTGCAACTCGAGGAGAGCTATCCACCAGGAGCTCACCACCAATGAAATTCGAATCCGGATCGGCGTCACGCATCAGCACTGCGTTTGCCGAGTGCTTTTCCAAATGCACCCAGTCGACCACCTCTGCGTGCGGCTGGTATCCAGGCAGCATCTGCGCCAGCGCGTGCTTGAGTGCCGGTACATCGTTGCGATCGAGGATGGCCTCCAACATTGCGAACTGCCGCCATAGCTCCTCGGCCGGCGGACAAGGCTCGTGGGCCTTCATCACCCTGGAGTGCGTGGTCTGCATCGCGTTGTCCCCGATCAGAAGCTCTTCGTAGAGTTTTTCACCGGGTCGCAGACCTGTGATGCGAAGTTCGATGTCTCCGTCAGGGGCGCTTTCGTCGCGAACGGTTCGCCCCGATAGCTCTACCAGTCTACGGGCCAGATCGATGATTCGAACCGGCTCACCCATGTCGAGAACGAAAACGTCTCCGCCTTGGGCCATGGCGCCGGCCTGGATGACGAGTTGTGCCGCCTCCGGGATCGTCATGAAATAGCGCGTAATGTCAGCGTGAGTCAGGGTAATCGGACCACCCGCTTCGATCTGCCGACGGAACAGCGGAACCACCGAGCCACTGGAGCCCAGCACATTGCCGAAGCGCACCATCGAAAAGCAGGTGCCCGACGGCTGCTGTGCCAAGCCTTGCAGGGCAAGTTCAGCCAAGCGCTTGCTGGCTCCCATGATATTGGTCGGCCGCACTGCCTTGTCGGTACTCACCAGCACGAATCGGCGAACCTGACATTCCATCGCAACCTGCGCCGCAAGGAGTGTACCGAGCGAATTGTTCCGCACGCCTTCGACAGGGTTGTGCTCCACGAGCGGCACGTGCTTGTAAGCGGCCGCGTGATAGACGGTATCGGGACGCCAGGTCCGCATGATTTCGCGCAGTCGCGACGGATCGCGCACCGAAGCCAGGAGAGGGATTACCTGAACCTCCGGAATCATCGCCTCTAGTTCTTGGTGGATTGCGTAAAGCGCAAACTCCGTCAACTCCACCAACAGCAGCTTTGACGGCGAAAGTTTACCGATCTGCCGGCAGAGTTCGCTGCCGATCGACCCCCCTGCACCGGTAACCAACACTACTTGGTGCCGTATGTGCTTGTGCAGCAGATCGTCGACCGGCGCGACGGGATCACGGCCCAACAGATCCTCGATATCGACTTCGACCAAATCATGAAATTGAACACGGCCATTGGCCAAATCAGCGAGCGCGGGCAGCGTACGCACATGTAGATGAAGCGGCAGCAAATCATGCAGGATCTCGGCCCGCCGTGCCCTGCTGGTGGAAGGCATTGCCAGCAAGACGTCCGAGATCCCGAGCATCGCGGCGTTCTCTCGCAACCAGCTCGGTGGCTGAATCCTGATGCCGTTGAGCGTGCTGCCGTGAAGATGCTTGGCATCATCGATGAAGGCTCGCACTAACATGTCGCGACTCTGGGCAAGTGCAGCCGCAAGCTGCAGCCCCGCACCACCAGCGCCATAGATAACCACCTGCGGCAACGACTTGCGCTGGACCGCGCTCATGTACATGCCGCCGAGCCAGTAGCGCGCGAGCATGCGCAAGCCGCCGATGCACATGAAGAGCAGCAGCGGAACCACCAGCCCGACAGTGCGCGGTATGGTACTGACACCGAACACGGTGAAAAGCACGGCGTATGCAAGCCCGAACAATGCAGACGCTCGCAAGATGGCCAAGACCGCCGGCGCGCCCGCATAGCGAAATATCGCGCGGTAGAGCCCGAAGACAGTAAACAGCGGTAGCGCGAGAACGACGGCTGCTGCGACAGCCCACCACTGAGGACCGCGCGGAAGCATCCACTGCTCAAAGCGCAGGCTAAGCGCAAAGCAGACGCAAAGGACACAGACGAGCGCATCCAGAGTCAGCGCAAGCAGTCGCTTGGCAGGACGAGGCAATGCGAGCAAATGCTCTGCCAAACGATTGATCACACAAAGGACTCCTAACAAACTACTTCAAAGCCGCCAAGATTTTCGCCTCGGATGCGGACGAAAATTGCAGCCACCATCGCGACTACTAATGACGTAACAGCAAGTTTGGCATTCGCTCCATCGTCGAAAAATACTCAACGTGCCTCGACGACGATTTCGCATCCTAGTCCGCCTGCTTGTACTTGTATTCGGTATATCGATATCCGCCGTACTTGTACCCGTAACTGCCGTAATGCCTACGTGTCAGATCCATGCCGTTGAAGATAACCCCACTGACACGTCTATTGGCGTGAGCCAGACGCTTCACGCTTTCGTTCAATTCACCAATTTGGGTCATGCCATCACGGGCTACCAGCAATATTGCGCCAACATGCGCGGAGACTGCCGCAGCATCGGCAGCGACCAGAACGGGGGGGCTATCGATTACGACCAAGTCATACCGCTGCGAAGCGCCATCCAAGAGATCACCAAGCGCCGACGACAGCATCATATTTGCTGGATTAAATGGATAGTTGCCTGTGGTAAGCACATCCAGATTCGGAAGCACTTGGCAATGCACAGCTTGTTCAAAGTCTATGTCTCCGCCTAGTACATCCGCAAGACCTCCTTGGCGAGGCAAACCGAAGGATTTGTTGATGTGCCCCTTGCGCAAGTCCGCGTCGATAAGCAGCACGCGCTTTCCAGCTTGGGCCATGATGACGGCGTAATTGCTCGATACGAAACTCTTACCCACGCCAGGTGTTGCGCCGGTAACCAGCACACGATTACTGTCCGATTCCATCAATGTGAGTTGCAACGAAATTCGAAGGTTTCTAAGGCTTTCGATTGCGAGACTCTCGGGCGCCGTGACAGCGAGGACTTGAGCCCCGCTAGCACCCGTAGCGATCAACTGCAACAGCGCATCCTGCTCCATCGCCTGTGGCACCACTGAGAAGACATTCAGGCCCAAGCGATCCTCGATCTCTTGAGGATTGTGGATCCCGCTCGCCATCTTACTGCGAACAATTGCCAATGCAATCGCCGAAAGCAAGCCAATTGCCAAAGACAACGCAACGACAAGTGGTTTTTGTGGCCTTACTGGCTTTTTTGGCTCGGTGGCTTTATCGAGAACGCGAACATTACCTACCTTTCCTTCCTTTACCAGACGGAGTTGTAGCGAACTGTTTAGAAGTGATTTGTAAAGCTCACCGTTGACACGGACATCTCGCTCGAGCCGCAGGGCATCACGCTGAAGCACCGGCATTGCGCTGACTCTACGATCAACACTATTGAGTTCGCTGCGGAACGCGGCTATTTGCCCATCGATAACTCGTATCTTTGGATTTGTTTCTGTGAAGCGCGAGAGAAGGTCTCGACGCAATTGCTCAGATTCGAGAAGTTTGGTTTGGAGCTGAACTGCTTGACCAAGAATCACTTTTGCCTCCTCATCGAAGGCAATGGTTCCGTTCTTGTTTCTGAACTCAGCGTAGCTATCTTCAGAATTTTCGAGCTGCCTCTTGAAGTCTGGCAATTGGGCGTCTAAAAATTGAAGAGTTTTTTCTGCTTCGGCGGATTTTCGCTCCACGTTTTGACGCACATACTGCACCCCGATTGCATCAAGAGTCCGACGCAGCCGATCTCGGTCGGTATCCTCAAGCACGGCGCTGATCACATTAGATTGCTTGCCCTGCTCGCTTAACTGCACCCGTTTCTGCAGATCCTCAGTCGTGGCGAGGAGTGAGGCGCGGGACACAGTGAATTGTGCACCGGGCTTACCAGCAATATTAGAAATGACTAGCGCAATGTTTCCGCCGGGCACTTGCAAAGACAATAGCTTCCCGATGCTTCCAATTAATGGTCGGTCTAAGTCAGGATGCTCAAGAGTGTATTCCTCGTCTGACCGCACCGTAACCGTAAAAGGTGCTTGATCCTCAAATGACGGAGGAACGTCAAACTTAGCAATGTCAATCGCTTCGGTCCCAGAAACGTACCCATCCATGCCGAGAAACCCAGGGTCAGACAATCCCTTAGCACGCCGCGCTAGCCACTCGCCGACGATGGGTACATAGCGTGGGCGCGAATTGATGTAGAGTCGCGTGGCATCGACTGCACCACCCATGATCAACCGCGACCGGATGATCTGGATCTCACCCGAGGCGGGCGTTTTCACATCAAATAGGTTGGCGGTATCCCCGAGAAAATTCTTTGCGTCAGGTGCCGAGTCTTCAACTTGAATCAACAAATTGGATTGATAGACTGGCGTGGCGAGCAGCGCATACGCCACGCCGAGTGCGACCGCAACGCCAGTGATTCCCGCGACAAGCCATCGCCTGTCGATAAGGATGTCCAAATATTCGGACAGGCGAATGACGTCGTCATCGTCATGCGTAGGCGAAACGGGCGCGGTGACCGAAGTAGTGGCAAAGGCGTTCATGTAATTTTCTTGATGCGTTCAGTCCAGGCTTTAGCGCCGGCATCGATCAGTTGAAAGGCTTGGTCAAAGGCGGCCCGACCCCGGCGATACGGATCAGGAATATCAACGCGAGCGATGTCTCCAAGACGGAAAAGCTTACCGCGGGCTAATGGGTGGCGTTGATTTACATGCAATCGCTGCTCTTCATCCATGACTAGAATCAGATCTGCCTCTTGGCACATCAGACTCGTCAATTGCCTTGCACGATGCGCTTCGATATCCATACCTCGTTCAGCCATGAGTGCCCGCGCCAACGGATCTGCAGGCTGTCCGACCAGCGCACCGACCCCGGCGGATGTCACTTCCAAGTCGGGCAATGCGGACGCCAATAACGCTTCCCCTATCGGACTGCGGCAGATGTTGCCGATGCAGACAACCAACACCGATCTCATGGCGCGCAGCACTCCATAAATTTCAACATGTCGCTCAGCGATTTCTGAGAGTAGACCAAGATCACTTTCCGTCCCTTCGTTAATTTTAGTTCGATGAGGTGAAGCGCTGATTTATAGGCACCGGCCAAACGAGCGCTGAATCACTCCTAGGCCGTCGCTTCGCCGAGGACCTGTGCGATCGCGCCGCAGCTATGATCGATCTCACTGGTGGTCAAGGTGGGGTGAACCAAGAACATCAGGCTCGTCTGACCAAGCGCATGCGCATTCGGAAGGGGCCCAGACGGACGCCAACCGGTGTCGTCGAACGCGCGTTCGAGGTACACCTCCGAGCACGAGCCTTGATAACACGGGGTGCCTCTTGCCTCTATCGCATCGATGATGCGATCGCGCGTCCAGCCTTGCGCCAGCTTTTCGGGCCGAACGTAGAGATAGCACTTGTAATGTGCATGAGCGCTGCCGTCGCGTGCATGCTCGCTGAAATCCGGAACGCGGGCCGCAGAGAATGGCCTAGCGGCCGCCCAAAGCGTCTCCGCATAGCGCGTGCGAACCGCAGTCCAATCCTTCATGCGTTGAAGTTGTATACGCCCAATGACCGCCTGCAACTCGAGCATGCGCCAGTTGGTCCCGAAGCTCTCATGCACCCAACGAAAGCCCGGGGGGTGCTTGCGCTCGTACACGGCTTCATAGCTCTTGCCGTGGTCCTTGTATTCCCACATGGCGCGCCACAGCACCTCATCGTTGGTGGTGACCATGCCACCTTCGCCCCCAGTGGTCATGATTTTGTCTTGGCAAAAGGACCAAGCTCCCGCATGGCCGATTGAGCCGACCGACCGACCTTTGTAGCGCGCGCCGTGCGCCTGAGCGCAGTCTTCGATCACCTTGAATTCATGTGCAGCGGCCAGGTTCATGATCGGGTCCATGTCGCAGGGCCACCCGCCTAGGTGAACACAGATGACTGCCTTGGTGCGCTGTGTGATCACCCGCGAGATGGTATCGGCAGAGAGGTTGCCGCTTTGCGCATCGACATCCGCAAACACCGGCGTGGCCCCGGCATTCACGACACACGACACGCTGGCGATGAAAGTGCGCGGCGTGACGATAACCTCGTCACCGGGGCCGATGTTCATGCCCTTGAGGATCACGTCCAGCGCCAGCGTGCCATTGGCCAATGCCAAGGCATACGAGGTGCCCGTCCAGGCAGCGAATTCCTTTTCGAACTCGCGGCATTCCTGACCAGTCCAGTAATTAACCTTGTTCGACAAGATCACGCGCTGTACGGCCGCAGCCTCTTCGGCTGTGAAGCTGGGCCACGGGGAAAATGGAGTATTCAACACGACAGATCAACCTTTAAGAAGCGGTTTGGCGGGATTGCCAACAACGGTGGTGTCAGGCGGCACGTTGCGGGTGACGATGGCCCCCATGCCGACGACAGCGCCCCGGCCAATGACAAGGGGCTGGCCCGGCTTGCCCTGTTTGATGACGGCGCCCGCTCCGATGTAGGCATGATTTTCAATGTGCACATTGCCGTTGCACTTGACACCGGGCGCAAACGTGACGAAGTCGCCAATCACGCAGTCGTGCTCGACGTAGCTGTACAAGTTCGCATGGAAGCACTTTCCGATGCGGATGTTGGAAGTAAGTGTGACGAATGGGCTCAGCGCGGCTCCGTTGCCCACCTCGACATCGTCCATCACAATTACATTGGAAGCCGCTACTGTCCAGAGTTGCACACCATCAGCCATGCAGCGGGAGGCGATTCGCGCGCGCACGGCTCCGTCGGCAATGGCCACGACGATATGCTTGGTGCTCGCCATAGTTAGCAGAAAATCCTCGTAACGCAACACTGCGTGCCCGTTAATAAACGGCGCCTCCGGCTTGTCGTCCACGAACACCAACCTTGTAGCGGCGATGCCTTCGCGCTCCAGCTGCATGCGAGCCAATGGCATCACCCCGCGACCACAGCCGCTGGCACCGAACACGGCAAACAGCGGCTGCGTCATTGCCTCGGCTCCATGGGTGAGCCGGTGAATCTAGCCATCGTTGCCTCACCCGCAGCGCTGATGCCGTCGCGCACCAACACCTTTCGAACAGTAAGCCAAAGAATTTTAACGTCCAGCCAAATCGTGCGGTTATCTACATACCAAACGTCCAATTTGAACTTTTCTTCCCAACTCAACGCATTTCGCCCATTGATCTGTGCCCACCCCGTAATTCCGGGACGCACTTCATGGCGCCGATACTGTTCTTTAGAGTAAAGCGGAAGATAGTCAACCAATAATGGCCGCGGGCCAACCAAGCTCATATCTCCTTTAAGCACACTCCAAAGCTCGGGCAGCTCATCGAGACTGCTAGCGCGAAGAAAGCGTCCAAAGCTTGTGAGCCGCGCGGAATCTGGCAACAATTGCCCATCAAGTCCTCTCGAATCAGTCATGGTACGGAATTTGATCATTTCAAATGGCTTTCCGTCGAGCCCAGGGCGCAGCTGACGAAAAAGCGCGGGCCGCCCTAGCTTCCTGCGCACCACGATAGTCAGCACAGCGAGCGGGAGGCAAAGGAGCAAAAGGGCCCCCACGGCAACAAAAATATCGAAAAAGCGCTTCATCGGCTTTGAGAGAAATTTCGCCCCCCCGAACGGGGGTTGTGGGCCAAGAATTTAACGAAAAAACAAAACATTTACTAAATGCCCATTTCCCTCAGCATCATCGCATTGATTTTTTGGACGTCGTATTTTTCTTCTGCGACTTGGCGTGACCGCCGCCCCATCCGTTCAATTAGTGCCGGCTCATTGATAAACCGCAGCATGGCCTGCTCTAAAGCCTCAGCCGACTTGATTGGTATCAAAAATCCGTTATAGCCATCTATCACCGTTTCTCGACAACCAGGAGCATTGGTAGTGATAATCGCTCGACCCATAGCCATGGCTTCAAGCACGGTGCGAGGGGTGCCTTCTCGATATGAAGGCAGCACATATACACTATTGTCAGAAATAACCGGACGAACATCTGAGAGTTTGCCCAAAAATTCGATGCTTCCTTCGCGAATCCACCCATTAAGTTCAACCTCCGAGATAGCGTTAGGATTGACGTCAATCCATCCTACTAACGCACATCGGACATTTGGATGGACGAGCCGAATACGGCGCGCAGCTTGCGCATATTCACGTACGCCTTTGTCGCCCAGCAGCCGAGCGATTAGCAAAAAGCGCGGCAGGCCTGTCGGCAATGGCACTTTGGAGAAACCGCCCAAATCAATTCCAGACCCATTGACCACACAAGACGGCGTGCCGGCTGAAAGTATGCGGCGTTGGCGAAACAACGATTCATCATCGGGGTTTTGGAAAAATACTTTGTCCACTCGCCTCAGCGCTAGCGCATAAAGTCGCTGAACCACTGCTTCGAGTTTTCCACGGCGACCATCACCTTGAAAGGCATATCCCAACCCCGTGATCAAAGCAAAGCATCGAGGCACTCCCGTCAGCCATGCGGCGAGTGACCCGTAAATGACCGGCTTGATTGTATAACCCATTACGCAGTCTGGCCGTACTGCGCGCATAACACGCCATAAAGCCCAGAGTGTTTGCAAATCTGAGAGCGGATTGGTGCCCGTACGACGCATAGGAATGTCGTGCACAGTTAACTCTTCAGACTCCATTTGCGTGCGTAGCGGGTGGCCCAACGGCAAATCTGGCGCTGCTACATGCACTTGTAAACCACGGGCTCGCAGCGTCGCAATTAAAGGCCCGCGAAAATTAATTAGCGAATCTGCCAGCCCACCAATTAGCAAGAACTTCATTGCCAAGATACCTCGAGCTTAAAATCCAATGCGCGGCAAGTGAGGAGGCAAACGCAGCCCAGACATCTTGACTACCGCCCTTTAACAACCGAATTTAATAACCCAGCCAAACGGGGGCCAGTCTTCTGAAGACAGTAGCTATTCTCTATTTTTCGTCTACCCGCCGCCCCCATTTGGGCTCGCAAAGTCGAAGATTTTAGTAGCTTGCTAAGAGCCTCCAACCACTCAGCAGAACTACTTGCCAAAAATCCGTTGTCACCATCCATAACAATTTCCGAGTTGACTCCTACATCAGAGGCCACCACGGGTAGACCACACGCCATATACTGTACAAGCTTGTAGCCGCATTTACCACGCTCCCACATTGAATCCAACAGTGGCATTACACCCACCTGACAAGCGCTGATTTCAGCGACCTCAGTCGCTTCAGTCCAATTTATTGTTTCCACCTGAATTCCTGGTAGGTTAACCGCACCGCCACCGATTACGCGCAAAACGAACGGCTGGCGCATTGCCAATGCCCGCAACGGTTCGCAAATAATTTCCAAATAGCGCACTGTCGAAGGCGAACCGATCCAGACTATACGCGGCAGGTGAGTTTTCACCATATGCTGGCCGAGGACTGCGGAGTTTAGTGGATAACGCAAGAGATCAATTACGGTAGGAATCATTTCGACCTTTTCCGCTCCCGCATCTACCGCGCGCTGGGTCAAATAGTGATTGCCACCAATTACCAACGCCGCTTTTTTCATTAACCCGTCAAGACGCTGACCAAAAGCTCTACGAATCAAAGAATTGGCGTGCTGATCGTAGAGATGAAAAATTGCATCGTCATAGTCCAGGACATACGGCACACCCCGCAGCAGAATTCGCTCCAGCCAGAGTGGAAGCCATGGCAGGGCTTCTTTTTCAATCCAGACTATATCGAATTGGCGGCGCTTTAGTAAAACAAGAACGCGATCAGCGTACGCTCGGAGAAGCGAGACCCCGTAGCCTCCATTTTTATAACGAGACTGAAGCATTTCGTCCGAGAGTAACGGACGTACAGTTATCGTCAAATTCCCGCTCTCCAACCATGGAAGATACTGCAGGGAGCGCATGCGCGACGAAGCTCCTAAATGACCGTACTTTGTCAACGCAAGTACCTTGGCCGTTTTCATCGAGTAATTCCTTTGACCACCCATTGCGGCAACCACCGCAGCAGCATCCCGTAAGCGGCCAACGTCTCGTTAAAGTTAGACCACGACCGTCTAAGCAGCGCAAAGGTTAATCGTGACACCGGCTCCACCAAGATTGTTGCCAGCAACACTCCTAGCGCACCAATCTTTGAAAAATGCTTGGAGGCGTATAGCACACGGCTTCGCAAAGAATAAAACAAGCGACGCGCCTTCACTTGGTTGGAAGTACCACCACCCGCATGAAAGGCCTGCGCGTCTGCCAAATAAATACTAGTCCAGCCAAGTTGGCGGACACGAAGAGATAAATCCAGATCTTCCAAATATACAAAAAAACGCTCGTCGAAGCCCCCTATTGATTCAAACAAAGCTCGCCGAATCAAAAAGAAAGCTCCAATTACGTGATCGACCTCTCGAGTCTGCGCGTGATCCCAGTCCGCCATGAAATGACCTAGGCTAGGAAAAAAACGATCCACCCCAACTGCATGCGCAATAAATCTGATCGACCGCGGAAATCGTGCGCAGCTTTTCGAGACGCGGCCAAATTCATCAATCAGCTGTACTCCACAAATCCCCACCCTTGAATTCGCCGGATGTTGCATGTACTCCAACGCATTGATTAATGTATTTTGAAACAACGCGGCATCAGGATTCAAGAATAGGAGATACTCGCTTTGCACATGCTGCGCACCTAAATTACAGGCCTTGCCAAAACCCAGGTTACCGGCTGCGCGTACCAGCGTAGTATTGGGTAAATTTTCAGCGATCAAATCGGATCCGTCAGACGAGTTGTTATCAACAACGACCACCTCATCGACTAGACCGACGCCATAGTCGTCAATTGAATGAAGACACGACGCCAGCATTTCGCCAGCATTCCAATTAACGACAACGATGCCTATCATGATTTAATCAAATAATTGCGAAGCGATCCAGCACCCCCCTTAATTTGGGCCGACAAAACTCCGAGGGGAATAAAGATGACCCACATGTAATCAAATTTGGCTAGATAGGGATTAGTTGCATTTGCAACGAGAAAAGCAACAAAGCCGGCAATAAAACAACATTCAAAAATGGAACGCTCTTTGCCCCGCAGAGACAAACAAAGGGTGTAAAAAAGAAGCGCCAACCCTGAGGCATAAATCAAAAAGCCAAAAATTCCATACTGAAACAAAAATGCCACGTACGATAGCTCATATGCCCACGGCTGCTCGAACGACCTTGAGTAGGCTGCCGCCGCCCCCGCGCCGTGACCAAAGAATGGTTTCTCGACAATGCCTTCGCTAAGATATTTAAATTGTAGCGCTCGCTCCACATTGCTAGCACTTCCACTAAAATCAAATATCGAACCAACTTGCGAATAATAAAAATCCCAAAATTCAAAAAAATAAAGAAACGCACCAGCAAAGCCCAAAAACGCAATAACGTAAAGCACTCTGCCAAGAGACATTTGAGATGCTTTCACTCGCCTGCCCATCGCCAATATTAAAATATAAAGAGCAAGCGGCCCCGCAAAAGCCGCAACAAACAACGCTCGCCGACCCGAAAGAACAGTTAGCACGAGCATTACCAAAACCAAACAAAAGAGTTCTACTTTCTTGCGTTTATGGTCGACCATAAAAAAGGCCGAAATGCAAAAAGGAAGCAAAAAAACCAAAGAGGATATATTTGGTATGGTGTATTTAAAATAGTCCTCATTGGAATCAATGACCGCGTAGTCCTCGTAAATAAATTTAATATAGCTTACAAAATAGTTGTCAGGCCACACAAGGCCAGATACCAAATAAAGCAAATTTACAGCCACCAGCAACCAAGACGCGAGAAGAAAAATCTTGAAAAGGCTGCCAGCATCGCTAGCCTTGTATACAGATGCCAACAAGGGGAACAGCAACGGATAGGCCACCATAACGGTCAACACTCTTAGCGCTCCTGGAGCCCCAACGAGAAACCCGTAGACGGAATAAGCAAGCCCCACAAGGCCAAAAAAAATAGATATCAAAAAAATTGATTTGCTAATCTTAATTTTTTCCGCCAAGGAAAAAAATAAGGCGCCTCCGAACAATAAAAACTTGAGTTCCGGCAGCGCCGCTGGAAAGACGATTGAAGAAACCAGCAGCGCCCCGATCAAACTCCTATTCAATTTCATTGTATTTTCAAATCATGACGACGCAATTTCACCAATACAAACATCGAAGTAAGAATTCGATCTTAAGATGAAGCAGGTACATTGCATTGATGATCCAAGGTTATTTAGAGTCAAAAAATATTTGAAACACTGAATAGCCACAGAGTAGGTAGCCTTTGAGACGAAATGGCCGTTTAAGTACCATCTTTCTTGCCATACGCAAAGCATCCCGATGCAATCCAAATTTTTGCGCAAACCTTACGTTTGCAAAATCAAACTCTTCTTTAACGCGAACTGAGGTCGAATTAAATCGCTTGAGGCCCTCAATGTTTTTAGCAGTACCCATCCGCTGGGCGAACTGCTTTCGGCCCCCGTCCATTTGGGCTGACATTCCAGGGTGAATTCTGTACTCCGCCACGGGCTCGCTGTCATAGAGAAATTTGTACTTTTCAGCCACGCGCACCCAAAAATCCCAATCGGCGATCAACATAGAATTTGCGTTATGCAACCCTATGTCATTCAGTACAGCGCGCCTGACCATCCCAGCATGAATTGCGAATCGATTTCCCACTATAAGTTTCTCGAAGATTTCGCCCTGAACATGCTGTTCAGGATATTTTTTTGATTCAAGAATTTGCCGATTCATAAATTTGTCGCAGTGCCACGTATCACCGTAAACCACACCGTATTCCGAATTAGAGTCCAACAAGTCCACTTGGACTTTTAATTTATCTGGCAAAATCCGATCATCCGCATCCAAAATAACGATGTATTCGCCAACACTTCTTTCAAACGCGAAATTTCTTGCGATGTGCGCGCCTTGATTTGACTTCGAATATATCTTTATCCGGCAATCCAAGCGGGCGTATTTTTTCAGAATATCCGCCGTTCCATCCGTAGAGCCGTCATCTACTATGACCAATTCCCAGGCCGCATAGCTTTGTGATTGGACACTTAGAATTGTTTCCGAAATATATTCGGCGGCATTCCACGCTGCCACTAAAATGCTAACACGCGGGTTCATTTATTTATTAGAAACGTTTTAGTAGATGATCTTGTTGCCGCACCACGATTTCTGAAGTAATTTCTTCACGCCAGTCAAATACTGGCTCCTGCAAAAGCCCGTCGCGAGCTGCAGCCAATTCGGCAGTTTGTCCCAGGATTCTTGCTGGCACACCGACAACCACAACTCCTGAAGGCACGTTCTTAGTCACGACGGCGTTACTACCTACAATTACATCATCGCCTATGGTTACGCCTGGCATAATTACCGCGCCATAGCCAACAAATACCCGATCGCCAATCTCTACGCGGTCGAATATATATTTTCCAGTGGTTGGCAACAAGCATGCATCATGCGTTAGCAGTACGCACTTAGGCGCCAATACACAGTCACGCCCAATCTTGATCAATTGTGGCGCAATCCCATCGAGATTCTCTAGAGAAAATTGCGTGCCAAGCCCGATGTTTAGATTTTTATAACGATTGAATTTAGTTTCATTTTGAATATTTTTAAATTTTAGAAATACTCTTTTAAATAGACTAAACACGACTCGATCCAATAAAAGAAGCGATCTTTTGTTTTATTCCCACTAGAAATATCTCGTTCGAAAAAATCATGTAGGAAAAAACAACGTATGCCAAGCTAAAAAATAAAAACGCCCCAACCATCGCACCCCATGAGTCAATTGGCGTCACGAGGCAAGCCAACATCACAACTAGGCCTAAACCGAAAAACCATATCAACTTCTTAAAGTCGCTTAAGGATTTTAGCTTCTCCCTGTCTGCATATGCATCCCTAAAAAATAGAAAGGCAGTTACAAAGCACCCGACAAGATACGCAAATGCTACGCCGTTGGCTCCGTATTTTTGGGCCAAACCCAAATCAATAGCGAGCATCACAATAACACCGATGGAAAAATACAGTGCTCCACGTTTCGGCTTCTCGTTCACGGAAAGGTACAGGGTTGCAATACGCGCCTGTGCATATGCAACCTGCGCAGCACAAATAAAAAAAACAAAAAAATCGCCAACGTATAGATTCCCCCCCACCAAATAAGATAGAAATCTTCCACAGCTCAAGATTATGAAAATTGAAGCGAGGGTGGTCAGAAATGCAAGGGCCAGTTGTGCCGCAACCAATGCATCTTTGCTGCCTCCCCCCTTATTGCCTACGCTACTAAAATAAGGAAAAAAAATGGTGCAGATAGGATTGATGACTATGCCTGCTAATATGCTGATTGAAAACGTAGCAGCGAATGGAGCGAGCTTCGAAAGTCCACCTAGGTTCACCAGCGCCAACCTTGCCCCATTAGTCAGCACCCAAATTAATAAAAATACAATGAATAGGGGCGCCGCAATTTTGAAATTCCCTACGATCCAATTTACCGCTTCCCCTACACTTATGCGTGCAAACATCGGCTTATTGCGATTGAAAAAGATAAGGAGAATCCAAAGCGCAAACTCTGCCACAACTAAAAATGTCACTAGGCCGATTACACTATTTGTAAATACGCCAAGACATATCGCCAACAACTGAAGAATCTGTTGAGCGAATTGAATCGCACCGTACGCCCTAAAATTTTTACCTCCTTGAAAATTCACCAAGAAGAAGTGATTAAGGGAGAGTACTCCGATATATAAAACGAGATAAGGAACATACTCGAAGTAAGCAGCGTCACCCCAGAAAAATGAGGATATTTGATTCGAGAAGAAAACCGAAATTAATGCAAGGATTGAAAAGTTGGCGCCCAACAGCAGCAGGAATGACGTGCGTGCACTTCGCGCGTTTTTTTCCGAAACAATGGATGCAACAAGCGGCGCATCAAAGCTTGCAACTATGATTTGAACACCAAATGTTGAGACAATCATGAACTGTGCAAGCATCGCATAATTTTCATGACCTAATCTCGTCATAAGCTTGAGGCTCAGCAAGCCTTTAACCAAGCTAAACAAGGCCACGAAAATCTGAAATGATATAGCTCTTAGCTTCAAATGGAACTCACAGATGCAAATGAAGTTTAAATTTTCAAAATCCGCCGCACGCTTTACCCCCTTACTCATCAAATTTTGCGCAGCATGCGTCTTTCACAAAATGCTTGATCGCATAAATTAAAAAGGAATCTCATTCAAGATCTGAAGAACCTACCGAGAAATTCGGATATTTATCGAAATTTCGTCAAGTACCATGGCATTGCCAATTTCAGCCCTTCACTTATTCGCCGCATCGGCATGTATTCTAATAACCGCCGTGCTTTACCAATATCTGCCAAACTGTGCTTTACATCACCAGAACGGAATTCACGATATTCCGGGCGAGCTTTTTTTAAATGAGGATAAAATGGCAATAAGTTGCTTTGCAACTGCAAAAATAAATCGTTAAGAGTGGTACGGTCCCCTACTGCGATGTTGTATATCTCATTGAGAGGCGACGAGGAATCTCTAACATCCTGTTCCACAGTCGAAATTGGAGACAGCGCGTTGGGTGAGGAGCGGTCAACTATAGTGGCCGCCAAAATGTTGGCTTGGACAACGTTTTCAATAAAACAAAAGTCGCGACTCGTCTCCCCATCGCCATTTATGTAAACCGTTTCACCTTCTATCAGGCTCAAAATCCATTTCGGAATTACAGCGGCATAGGCGCCATTCGGATTTTGACGAGGTCCAAAAACGTTGAAATAACGGAGCCCGATTGTGTTGAACCCATAGCAACGAGCAAAGACCTCCGCGTACAATTCATTTACATACTTTGTGACAGCATAAGGGCTGAGAGGTTTTCCGATGGTGTGCTCAACTTTCGGCAGCCCCGGATGGTCCCCATAGGTACTGCTGCTGGCGGCGTATGTGAAGCTTTTCACTCCCGCATCACGGGAAGCAATCAACATGTTCAGGAAGCCACTGATGTTGACGGCATTGGTTGTGACAGGGTCCGCCAAGCTTCTGGGAACGCTGCCAAGAGCGGCTTCGTGAAGAACGTACTCCACAGGCGCAGGCCTCCCGCCCGACACCGCATCTGCTACACGAAAAACCATTGCACGTCGGCAGTCATCGATGTTACGGATATCGCCCTCGATGAAGTGGAAGTTTGCCCACTGTTCGGACGTCACCAGCGTCTGAACTTCGTCTAAATTGTCTTGATGGCCTGTTGCGAAATTATCGAGTCCCACTACTCGCTGATCGAGCTTAAGCAGGCTCTCCAACAAGTTGCTGCCAATGAAGCCCGCCACGCCAGTGACGAGCCACGTATGCGACTCCGTTAGCAAGCGAGAGCGAAGTTTGTCGTAGGCCGTCGGGCTGCTATCGGGCTCACTCATCGCATCTATCCCACTCACAGTCGACCGTCCGCAGCGCCCAGAGGCAGCAGGCTCTTCACATCGAACAGCACGGCACCTGGTTGGCCCAGCGCCTTGATACCAGCTTCGCCTAGTGTCACGAACTGGTGGTGCCCCACCGCCAATACGATGGCGGCGTATTGGGCATGGACTGGCTTTTCGGCCAAGCACTGCACGCCGTACTCATGCTCGGCCTCCGCCACATCAATCCACGGGTCGAACACATCGACGTGAGTGTTGTAGCTCTTCAAGGTGCGCACGATGTCGACGACCTTGGTGTTGCGCACATCGGGGCAGTTTTCCTTGAAAGTCAGGCCCAGCACCAAAACCTTGCTACCCAGCACCGGTAAGTTCTTTCGCAGCATCAACTTGATGACTTCGTCCGCGACGTGGCTGGCCATGTTGTCGTTGATGCGTCGCCCGGCCAGGATCACCTCGGGGTGATAGCCAACCTCGACCGCCTTGTGGGTGAGGTAGTACGGGTCCACGCCAATGCAGTGCCCGCCCACCAAGCCGGGGCGAAAGGGCAGAAAGTTCCACTTGGTGCCAGCCGCTTGGAGCACCTCAAGTGTGTCGATGCCCAGACGATGAAAGATGAGGCTGAGCTCATTCATCAGTGCGATGTTCACGTCACGCTGCGTGTTCTCGATCACCTTGGCAGCTTCAGCCACCTTGATGCTGCTCGCCTTGTGCGTGCCCGCGGTGATGATCTGGCGGTACATCAGATCCACGGCCTCAGCCACTTCCGGCGTGCTGCCGCTGGTCACCTTCTTGATGCTGGGCAGGCGGTGTTCCTTGTCGCCGGGGTTGATGCGCTCGGGGCTGTAGCCGCAGAAGAAGTCGACGTTGAACTTCTTGCCGCTGCACTTTTCGAGCACGGGCACGCACACCTCTTCCGTGGCGCCCGGGTACACCGTGGACTCGAATACGACGATGGCGCCTTGCGGCATCACCTTGCCCACGGTTTCGCTGGCCTTGACGAGCGGAGTCAAGTCGGGGCGGTTGGCTGCGTCAACAGGGGTGGGCACGGTAACGATGAAAACGCTGCATTCACGCAGATCTTCGGTGTGCGCGGTGAAGCGCAGTTGCACCGCAGCCTTCAATTCTTCAGTGGTCGCCTCGAGCGTACGATCATGCCCTGCTTGCAAGTCGGCGATGCGTGCGGTGTTGATGTCGAAGCCGACCACGGGGCGCTTCTTGCCGAATTCCACAGCAAGAGGGAGGCCCACATAGCCAAGGCCAATGATTGCGATGGGTTGAGTTGGATGAACAGTTTGCATATGAAAACACAGGGAAATTCCGACGACACCGTGCCGACGGTGCTGATACCCCTCCCACAATACAGGTCGTACCAACAAGGCCTTGCTTCGGCATCCGCCGCGCAGGCGACGAAATGCATTTCTTGCGTCAGTTGTTATGCCTGACGTAGATTTCGCTGGCGGTGTTAGCTACTGATGCCGAGGGGAGGATCAAGTTGACGACACGGTTCCACTTGACCAGGGGCACGGGGTCGATGTAGATAACATCTTGAGATTGCAGCCGAAACTGGCTCGCGATCGCAAGTGCAGCGGGATTCTTGGCATTGAGATTGAAGATCGCGGGAGCGCCTGTTGCGCCTTGCCGAATGACATAAATTTGACCGGCGCTGGCCGTGGCATTCATTGGCCCCCCCGCTTCGCCCAAGGCTTCACTCAAGCTGAGACGACCATTGCTGCGCATGGGCAATGCCAAAGGTGCGAGGACCTCGCCCATGAGAAAGACCTTGGAGTCCTCCCTATTCGCCACGCGGATGGTGTCCTCGCTTTTCAGAGGAATGCTGTTGCCGTCATAACCGGCCTCGCGCAGCTTGACCAAATCAATGAGGATGGACTGGCCATTCCGAATCAGCGTGACCGAGGACCGATTCCCCGCCGCCGTGATGCCACCAGCTCGGTTGATGGCTTCATTCAGCGTCATCGGGACGTCCGTGAAGATCTGCGAGCCGGGAGTGCGAACTTCGCCTTCCACGTACGCACGGCGACTTCTGAAGGATTGGATTCGCACCGTGACCTGGGGATCGCGAATGTGCGGTCTCAGCAACTTGATCAGCAGATCTGAAGCATCGCCTTCGCTCAAACCTGCAACGCGCACACGACCGATATAGGGAAATGCAATCTCGCCGTCGGCATCGACGATGAACCCCGGAGCGACCTGCACGCCCGTCGGATCCACCGACTGCGAGATGACAGCCCCTGCATTCGGCAAAAGTTCAGGGTGGTCATACACGATGACACCCACCACATCGCCCGATCCAATGGTGTAGCGCGCGCCCTTGCCAAACAGCGCACGCACTTCCGACGGCACGCCCTGAGGTGCGGCCTCGGCCAAGGTACGAACCAGCGCAAGGGAGATAGGAGTGATCTCGCCCTCGGGCGCCCCGTCCGGCAGATAGCGGAAGTCGTTGGGCAACGGACCGGCAGCGTCATAGGGTTCGACGTTCCCCATGCCTGGTGCAATTGCGCATGCCTGCAACACCATCACAGATGTCAGCAGACCCCATTTCAGAAAATTCGCTACTCTTTTCAATTTCAATCCCCACGGAAAATCAATTTTCGCCATCGTCAATTTCGAATTCGGGACAAGCCCTACCTCAACAAAACCCGAACCAAATGATTGGCTGGCCCAATGGGGTGCACATAGCGTCTTCTCAAAACGATCCTCGTCGCAAGACTGATTGATTGTTGAACAACCCAGACCCCCAAGCGCATCTGCGCCTGGCCTCTGACGCGGTGGTCAGCAGCCTCCCTGTTTGGCTGTTGGTCAAGAGACCTGCGGGATTTCCCTCCCCAGGCCAACCCGGCATTGTCGCTGCACGTGACGACGGCTATCCCGGCTTGTAAGTTGCAAAAGATTGTGTCCAACCTTGCTCGGCAGGCCGATCATAGGCGAGTCCCTCTGGCTTCTCTCGTTTCGACACCCCCTGCACAGCAAACCAATCTACTCGAAGACGAAGACTTTTTTATAACCTTCGTAGCATTGCCAAAGTGTTAGCGATCCCTGTGTCAGCACCGTTTTCCGTAGGCCATGTTGCTGAACTCCCACGAAAAAGCCGCGAAAGAAGGCCTTCCGCGCGAATGTAAAGTTGCGAAAAAGTTCGCGCATCCCCCGCTTGAGGGAGCACAAGTCGTGATGGGCTCGCTCCGACCAGACAAAGCTCGAAACAATTAGCGACAAATTCGCTCCGGCCCGTGCGGGATCGCCGCTACCTCATCGCGCCGGCGGCGATCCAGATTCAGCTCAGCTTTGTGAAAGACTTCATGGGGCTCAGGCACCACGCCACGCCGAAGACTCCAGCCTCCCCGTGCATACTGGCGCCTCCCTCAACCCCAGTGCTCCCGCACCCTCCCAACCATGACCATCCTCAGCGAATTCAAGGAGTTTGCCGTCAAGGGCAATGTCGTCGACCTGGCGGTCGGCGTGATCATCGGCGCGGCCTTCGGCAAGATCGTCGATTCGCTGGTGGCCGACATCATCATGCCCATCGTCGGGCTGGTGTTCGGCAAGCTGGACTTCTCGAACCTCTACGTGGTGCTGGGCACGGCGCCGGCGGGTGTCGCCAACACCCTGGCGGACCTCAAGAAGGCCGGCGTGCCGGTGCTGGCGTACGGCAACTTCATCACCATCGTGGTCAACTTCGTGATCCTCGCCTTCATCATCTTCATGATGGTCAAGCAGATCAACCGCCTGCGCCGTAAGGAAGAAGCCGCGCCGGCCGCGCCCGCGGCACCGCCCGAGGACATCGTGCTGCTGCGCGAGATCCGCGACAGCCTCAAGCGCTCCTGAAGCGCAGCGCGGCCCATCGCGGGCCACGCATCTCTCAGATACCGGCCAGCGCGCGCGCCATGCGCAGCGCCTCGATCAGGCTCGATGCATCCGCCCGGCCGGTGCCCGCGATATCGAACGCCGTCCCGTGATCGGGGCTGGTCCGTACCAGCGGCAGCCCGAGCGTGACGTTCACGCCCTTCTCCACGCCCAGGTACTTCACCGGGATCAGTCCCTGGTCGTGGTACATCGCCACCACGACGTCGAACTCGCCGCTGTCGGCCACGCCGGGCTGCTTCGCCCGCGCGCGCATGAAGACGGTATCGGGCGCATGCGGCCCATCGGCGGCGATGCCTTCGGCGCGCGCCGCGGCAATGGCGGGCACGATGATCTCCTGCTCTTCCGATCCGAAGAGTCCGCTCTCGCCGGCATGCGGATTGAGCCCCGCGACGCCGATACGCGGCGCGCGGTCCAGGGTGCGCGAGAGCGCATGGTGGGTGATGCGCAAGGTCTCGAGCACGCCGTCGAAAGTGACGGCCTCGATCGCGTGGCGCAGCGACATGTGGATGCTGACGAGCACGGTGCGCAGCTCGTCGTTGGCCAGCATCATGCGCACGGGCACCTCGGCCACGTCGCGGCCCAAATGCGCCGTTGCTTCGGCCTGCAGCAGTTCGGTATGGCCGGGAAACGGGAATCCCGCCGCGGACAGCGCCTCCTTGTGCAAAGGCGCGGTTACGATGGCGGCGATCTCGCCTCGCAGCGCGGCCCGCGCGGCCCAGACCACCGCGTCGCCCGCCGCGCGCCCAGCCTCTGCGCTGATGCGGCCATGCACCACGCCCACCGGCGGCGCGATCACCTGCATCACCGGCACGCACCCCGGCGGCATGTCCAGCGCCTCGGCCGGCGATGCAATCTCGACCACGGGCCACGCCGGATGCCCAGGCGCCGACAGGGCCTGCAGCGCCGCCCGCATCGTCGCCACGTCGCCCGCCACGAAGGCACCGCGCGCGGCCTCGGGTGCATCGCGAAACGCCTTGCCGATGATCTCGGGCCCGATGCCGGCCGGGTCGCCAAGCGTGATGGCAACGGGCTTGCTGCTCACGGAAGAGACGCTCGTCATGCCGGGTTGTCGATATCGATGAACTCGTGCTGCAGCCCGAGCTGCGCGGCCACGTGTTCGGCCACGGCGGGTGCGCCGTAGCGCTCGGTGGCATGGTGCCCGCAGGCCAGGAAGGCCACGCCCATCTCGCGCGCGTAGTGGGCCTGCGGCTCCGAGATCTCGCCGGTGATGAAGGCGTCGGCGCCCGCCGCGATGGCGGCCTCGAAGTAGCCCTGCGCGCCGCCGGTGCACCAGGCGATGGTCTTGATCGGACGATGGGCGGTGTCGACCAGCGTCACGGGCCGCTTGAGCACCTTCTCGACGTGGACGGCGAGCGCCTTCGCGTTGGCCAGGGTCTCGCCGTCCTCGAGGCCGCCGAGAAAGCCCAACTCCTGCTCGCCGAAGCGGCCGGCCGATCCGGGACGGGCCAGCAGGCCGAGCTGCAGCCCCAGCTGCGCGTTGTTGCCGAGCTCGGGATGCGCGTCGAGCGGCAGGTGGTAGGCGAAGAGGTTGACGTCGCGGTTCAGCAGCAACGCCAACCGCTGCTTCATCCAGCCGGTGACGCGGCCGTCCTGGCCGCGCCAGAACAGGCCGTGGTGGACGAAGATGGCATCGGCCTCGGCGCGGATGGCGGCCTCGATCAGCGCGCGGCTCGCGGTCACGCCCGAGACAATCTTGCGCACCGTGGTGCGGCCCTCGACCTGCAGGCCGTTCGGTCCGTAGTCCTTGAATCGCTCGGGAGCGAGCAGCAGGTCGAATGCGTGCAGCAGTTCGTGGCGGGTGGTGCTCATCGCGACATTGTCGCGCCGCCGGCCGGCGCGGTCTTCGTCCCCCTGCCGTTGAGAGACAATCTCCCGCAGCGCCGCGCTCCGCGGCCTTTTCCCCTCAGCGCCCCCGCCCTTTCGCGCCTTTTCACCAAGTTTTCATGAAACGCACCTGGCTGCTCTTCGCCCAAGCCGTGACCGTCCTGCTGGCGGCCTATTTCGTGGTCGCCACGCTCAAGCCCGAATGGATCAACCGGCGCACGACCTCGCTGGGCGGCGTGGTGTCGATCATCGAGGCGCCCGCCAGCTCCACGCCCGGCGTGCCCGCGCCCGGCAGCCTCAGCGCCGCGGCCAAGAAAGCCTCGCCGGCGGTGGTCAGCATCAACACCAGCAAGGCGGCGCAGCGCCATCCGCGCAGCAACGACCCCTGGTTCCGCTTCTTCTTCGGCGACCAGGACGACCAGCCCCAGGTGGGC